>Ga0189287_100356_pt1 | contig 9749 bp, 8 predicted proteins | sample UW86minimetaG_FD_130319 | JGI IMG/M metagenome (GOLD analysis project Ga0189287, IMG submission 130319) | Marine microbial communities from the Costa Rica Dome - UW86 mini metaG | ecosystem: Environmental > Aquatic > Marine > Oceanic > Photic zone | place: Costa Rica: the Eastern Pacific... | reverse complement strand
TCTGCGATAAGGTGCGCGTTGAGACGCGCCGCCTCAATCGCAATATCAATATCCTCAGCTGCGATCTTCGCGAACATGCCTTGCGCCGGGCGCTTCTTCCATTGCGGTGGGCCCATACGTTGAACGCGCCCCCCTTCCTGATCAATCAGCACCGGCGCATCGTCGCGACCAACAGACGCGCGCAAGGCCTGAACCAGGGCTTTCACTTGACCTGGCGCTTCGCAGTTTCGAGCAAAAAGTATGAACCCAAGGGGATCGGCGTCGGCAAAGAAATCAGCCTCTTCCGTGCTCAGTTCCTTGCCAGAACAACCGAAGATAACCGCCTTCGGCACCGAGTGTGCAGCGCTTGGCATTAAGCGCCGGGCTTCACGACCAGACAGCCGAGCTTACGTTGCTTCAATCGCTCACATAGCGCCTTTGCCGACGCCGCATTGCTCAGCGGCCCTGCACGCAGCCGATAGAAAATGCCCTTGGTCCCGCCAAGATCAATCTTCATGACCTGCAGGTTCAACTCCCCCAAAAGATCAATGTGACGGCGGCGTAGACGATCCCACTCTGAACGTACTGCACTTTCGGTCCGGGAAGCCGCCAATTGGACACGGTAAGACTTTTCGAGGTCGGTTGTTGGCGCTTCAGGTACAGGCGTCGCCCGTGCTGTTTGGGTTTCCTTCGGTGTAGGCGCCGCAGGTGCCGCAGCGGTCTTTGGTGCTGCGGTGGGTACAGGCGGCGGTGCCGGGGCTGCAGCAACGGGTGCAGGTGCAGGCTCCGGTGCAGGCGCAGGCGTCGACGCAGGAGACTTTTGTGGTGCGGGCGCAGGCGCTGGCGGTGCCATCTTTGCAACTTCCTCAGCACTTGGCAGAGATGGCGTCAAACGTACTGGCGCGCTTGGATTGATATCTGCCGTGCCCCGAGGTGCATTCGCGCTGGCAACTTCACTGGTTTCAGGAACGCCGCGCTTCAGAACTTCATCGACAGCCATAGGTTTTTCTGGCGATGGCAATAATCTCTCGACACGCGGTTGAGCATTTGATCCGTCAACCACACCATATACAAGCCGGCCCTGGTTCGGGACCTGCATACCGCCAGGGCTTTCCGGGCGCACCTTGATGGGTGCCGGGTTCGCCGCGATAACAGGAACATCTCCGTCCGAAGGTCCGATCATCGCCATAATGCGTTCGCCAAAGCCGATCCAAAGACCCGCCATCAAAATGACGAGGCAAACGAGGATACCGAGCACCTTAAGCGTGGATCCACTGCCCTTCGCAGAGTCACCATCACCGTCATTATCGTCCGGCAAATTGCTCATAGGATCGCTTGGCGACACTTTCATGCCAGAATCCGCAGACAGCGCCATTGTGAACACTCCTTGATCGTCAATCGACAGACACCCGCCGAATCGCAAGTATTATAGTATCTTTGAAGGTCGTGGGTAACAGGCGTAAGCATCCAGATGCAAGGGAATGCTTGCTTCTGGCCCAATTGCACGCCCAACAACAGGAAATGCACATAGAAAACGGCACCGCAATCAAGCGATGCCGTCTCAATTTTCTAAATCTGCTTGAAATCGCGTGTCGAGTCGCAGGGCCAAGCGCCCTGCTCCCCTTGTCGATTAGTTGCCTAGCAGACCTTTTAGCTTTTCGGCCGCACCGTCTGCGGCACCAGATGCCGCATCACTTGCAGACCCCGCACCAGATGTCACGCCTTCAAGAGCTTTCTTGGCCTGATCTGTGGCACCCTTGGCGAGCCCGTCCAGGTCAAGCGATCCAATCGCTGATCCAACACCCGTGGTCATGCTGTCGATCACCTTTTGGATAACTTCAGCAGGCGTCGCACCACCAGACTCCTTACCAATGTCAGTCAACGTAATCGTTGGCAGTTTGGAGCCCATCTCTTTGCCACCAAGGAAGTCCGCAGCAACAGAGACCTCACCGCCGGTAATTGTCAGCTTTTCGATGATGATCTTCTTTTCCTCACCCCCGGAAGAAGATGAAGACGAGGATGACCCACCCGCGCCGAATTTCTTGGCATAGGCATCAACGTTCTTTTGGATCGCATCAATGTTTGAGCCACCTTTGACAAGCTCGTAGGTTACCTTTGGATTGGTGATCGCCACTGAATTGATCAAAATTGTGTCGGATTTGATGCTTGAAGGGTCAACCTGCACGGCAATTGAACCGAGCTTGAACGCGCTTTCTGTCTCAAAACCGCTTGGGTTACCAACAACAAAACCGTTCAATCCAGCCTTGCCAGACGTGACGTCCAGATCGACGCTGTCCAGCGCAACACTCGCCTGTGTCGCCTCGGACCCGTAATCTTCAACCGCGGCCTTGATGATGCCACCCAGGTTTGAGAACACAAAGTACCCGCCAACGACTGCCAGCAAGACAACAACGGCCAAACCAATAAGAATTTTCTTCATAACAATCTACTCCTGCATACCCCATAAATTAATCAGAATTTATCGTCGAAATAATTATTCTGACAGGTAAAGAGGTCCAGGAATTTCTTGTGACAAAAAGTTACGGATATTTAGGACGTGCGCGATTGCAGATCAAACAGACGACGATGCTCGTCCAGCGCCAACCGGTCCGTCATATCCGCGATATAGTCACAAACCAGTTCCGCAGTTTCCCGTGATCCCGGCTTGTCCGCCCTGACCCGCCATTCCGTCGGCAGGCATTCAGGCTCGTCCAGCAACAACTGGAACAAATCTTTCACCACCCGGCGTCCCTTGGACGTCATGCGGTTGAGTTTATAGTGACGGTACATATTCTCGAATAAAAATGACTTCAACGCCTTGTCGTTCGCACGCATGCTCTCTGAGAACCGCGCCACAGGCTCACTGAGCGCGCGGATATCCGCTGCCGTTTTTGGTGCCGCTGCGTCTATTCTCGATTGCGTCTCACGTAACAAATCCTGAACCATCGCCCCGATCAGGCGCCGCACAGACTCGTGAATGGTTCGCGACATATCGAGATCAGGATAGAGTTTCCGCACTTCATGAAACACCGGACCCACCAATGGCACGTCTTCGAGGTCATTTATTGTGAACAACCCGGCACGAAGGCCATCATCAATATCATGGTTATTGTAAGCGATATCATCAGAAATGGCCGCGACCTGGGCCTCTGCACTGGCATAGGTCGCGAGTTCCAGGTCCTGCGCCGAGATATAATCAAGAATGCCGCGCGGCAGGTCTTCTTCGCGCACCCCCTCTTTCACCAGCGGGCCATTGTGCTTCACAACACCTTCAAGCGTCTCCCATGTCAGGTTTAACCCGTCAAAGTCGGCGTAGCGGGCCTCGAGCTTGGTCACCACCCGGAGCGACTGTGCATTGTGATCAAAGCCGCCAAACGGTGCCATCATCTCCTTTAACGCGTCCTCGCCGGCATGGCCAAACGGCGGATGGCCGAGATCATGGGCAAGCGCCAGTGTTTCGCCTAAATCCTCGTTCAGGCCCAGATAACGGCATACAGACCTTGCGATCTGCGACACCTCAAGACTGTGGGTCAGTCGGGTCCGATAGGAATCCCCCTCGTGATTGACGAAGACCTGGGTTTTATATTCAAGACGGCGGAACGCGGCGGAGTGAATAATCCGGTCGCGATCACGCTGAAAAGCGCCACGGGTTTTGCTGTCCGGTTCGTCAAACAGACGTCCACGGCTATCGGCCGAGCGACACGCATACGGCTTCATCGCCGGGCGCTCAACAGGCATTGGGTCTACGAGTAAAGTTTCATCCATCCGTAAACGTAACCGACGTCAAAGCACCGGGCAATGAGCGATAATGGCAAGATGGCCAATAATTCTTATGGTTGTATTTATTAAATTATTCATCCATAATAATAGAACGGTATTGGATCACATTTCGGGCCGGAGCCAGGGTTGCGCAACGCAGCCGCTGGTTAGGATAAAGACCGGAAATATTCCCAACGCCCAGAAGTCACAATTATGCGTGGCTTTGGCAGCATTGAAAGACGGCGACCGGGACTTTGATGTCTTAGTGCACGCCCTCAAACGTTGTGCTGATCTTCGAACATTTTGGGCGTTTAACGCATGCTGTTTGGCGTGTGGTGCCCTCCGTTCGAAATCAGGTTCGTTCGAGGGGTGCACCCCCACCGCGTGTCATCTCTTGAGCGATTGTTTTCATCGATAACGCAGGAGATCGACATGATCGGTATCTTTAATCTCAATCAGACACTGGCGAGCAATAGTGCCGCCGACCCCGACGACACGCTTAACGCCAAACGTGCCCTTGGCTCGCTTGGATACTACAAAACGCCCGACTACGGCATGACAAAATACCCGGACGAGGGGTTGTTCAACGGCATCAAGTCGTTTCAAAAAGACAATAACCTGACCAAAGACGGCGTCATGAACCCCGCCGGAGAGACGGCAACACAACTTGGCAAAACATTGGCGGCGAGACGAACGGACAACAACCCGCTTCGAGGCGACGAAACAGAAAAGGCGGACACAAAAGACCAAAACGCCTCCACATGGCCTGCCCCGCTACAAAAGACACCGGAACGTCCGAAGCCTGCGCCGGTATCTCTATCACAACAGACCAAGCCTACACCTATCAAACCGTTACAAAAGGCGGTTGGCCGCAAACAGCCAAACCGTGCCGGGGATGTGGGTACAGCAATTGGTCAACTTATCAGCAGAGGTATCTATGCGCTTCGGAACCGACAACAGGATGCCGTGGTTAAAAATGCCGGATTGGAACATGCGATTGAGGCATTCCAACAGGCCAATGGCCTGAAAGTTGACGCCGTCATGAATCCCGGCGGCGAGACCGAACAGGCATTGCTGAAAGCACCTGGCGACCAGCATCCTCCGTCTGCCCCGGAAACGCCGTCCGATCCCGGTCAGGATGACCCGGACGAACCAGATGGCGTCACCCCGAAACCACCCGGGGATCAGCACCCGCCCGAAAACCCGGAAGAGCCTGAGAAAGATGATGATGATGATTATAAGAGCCCCTATCTAGGTCCATGTGGCAGCCTGTATGCAAAACTCTGGACTGCTAGACGAGCGGCAGATGACGCGAATGTTGCGCACTATGATGCCGAACAAGCCGTTAAGTTCACCATGAAAGAAATTCAGGCGCTTAAAGATGAATTTTACGACTTGATGTCCGATGAAGTTGAAGTACCAGATCGCACCGACGAAGTTCCCAAGGCCCGTAACAAACAATGGAAGAAATCGGGCTGGATAGTTGTGGATTTAATATTTGCCTTAAAAAATCGCAGCGCAAAGTACAATGAATTCACAAGAAAACTCGCTGCATTAAATGCGAAATTGGAACGCCAAAAAGCGCATGAGAGTAAAATGAGAGATGCTATGATACAGGCCAATAAGATCTTAGATATAGCATTGCAAAATTGGAGAGATTGCAAGGACGAGAATTAAACACTCTATCTTAGCGATAGTAAAAATCGGGTTCGTGCGGATAACGTCCTTCCGATAAAATCTTTTCCGCCCATGCGCGGTCCTGCTCGGAAACTTCTCGTTCGATGCGGGACCGCCAAGGTGTCACATCAAAACCAAATTGCTCTCCACGTTTTAGCCAATAATACGCTGCGCCCAGGTCTCTCTCTAAGACGTGTCCTGTCAAATGACGCTCAAGGAGTTGTTGCAGCGCCGGCTCGAAACCTTTGTCAGCAATTCGATAAAAACTATATTTGGCCAATAACGGACTATAGAATTTTGATTCAGGATTAAAAAAGTCTTTCAACACATCATCATAAATGGCGGGCGCATATTTCTTCTTTCTTGCAATGAGTTCCATTTTCTGTCGCACCCATTTATGAGACTCATGCGGGCTCCGATCTTCTTCAACTTTCGACTGTGCCCAGACGTATGCCCCTTTGCTGTGCCAGATTTCATCCCCCCATGCGATGGCGCGGCGGAACAGGTCTGTAAATTCTTCATCCCATCCTTGTGCAATCGCCCAATCCAGATTCCCGCGAACCTTGTCGAGACGTTTATCCAATACAAACAATCTCAATCTATTGACCGCCTCAACAGGGTCAGCTTTCGAGTATGTCCCCTTGAATTCATCATAGGCACTCACCAACGCATCGTCAGGCACATCGACTTGATCATAAAGGTTAGGCCTTTTAAATTCAGGAGGAAGATCAGTTTCATAATCATAAGGCTCAGCACCCGGCGGATAGACGTAATTATCATCGGCCATCGCGCCCGACGCCCAGATGCACACCAAAAGGGCTACAATACCTATACGTGTAATAAGTGCTTTCATCACTACCATCATACCTTTTCTGCCCCCTTCGCCAAACCTTTCATCTCAGGCTATGAAAGGACCAGCTGGGAAATATCACAGGTGATGGTTTTTGATGATCCAGGGAAACATGAATTCACAAGAAGAAAGAACCTTAGCGATAGTAAAAATCGGGTTCGTGCGGATAACGTTCTTCCGATAAAATCTTTTCCGCCCATACGCGGTCCTGCTCGGATACTTCTCGTTCGATGCGGGACCGCCAAGGTATCACATCAAAACCAAATTGCTCTCCACGTTTTAGCCAATAATACGCTGCGCCCAGGTCTCTCTCTAAGACGTGTCCTGTCAAATGACGCTCAAGGAGTTGTTGCAGCGCCGGCTCAAATCCTTTGTCCGCAATATTTGATAAACGATACCTTCCCAGCATTGGGCTATAAGAAGTTGATTCAGGATTGAAGTATTCTTTCATTGCATCGTCGTAAATTGCCGGAGCATATTCCTTTTTTCTTGCAATTCGTTCCAAGGACCACTTAACCCATTTATGGGAATCATGCGGGCTTCGATCTTCTTCAATTTTTGATTGTGCCCACACATAAGCACCATCGCGGTGGCAAATATGATCACCCCATTCGATGGAACGGCGAAACATATCAATAAAATCTTCGTCCCAACCCTGATTAATCGCCCAGTCTAAATTCGCTCGAACCTTGTCGAGTCGTTTTTCTAGGGCAAACTTTCTAAGCTCATTTATCGATTGAATTGGATCTAACCTAGTAGAAGTTCCTATGAAAAAGTTATAGGCGATCTTTAAAGCCTTGTCCGGCACGTCGATTTCATCAAATGGACTAAATTTCGGGAGTTCAGAAGGGTAATCATCGCCATAATCAAAGGGCTCAGCACCCGGCGGATAGACGTAATTGTCATCGGCCATCACGCCCGACGCGCAGATGCACACCAAAAGAGCTACAATACCTATACGTGTAATAAGCGCTTTCATCACTACCATCATACCTTTTCTGGCCTCTTCGCCAAACCTTTCATCTCTGGCTATGAGAGGACCAGTCGGCAAATATCACAGGTGATGGTTTTTGATGATCCAGGGGGTGCGATTGACAGGGAAACCTAGTAGACTACATATAAGGTTATCGCACCACGTGACGTTTGGCGCGATCATGAACTATTGCGCTAGGAGTTAAATATGCCGGACGGAACACAAGCAACCGAGCAGGGCCTGATTGTCTCTGATAGTGCTGCGGCGCGGATTGCCAAGCTGCGCGAAATACAGGGCAATGACGGCTTGATGTTGCGGGTAACCGTCAACGGCGGTGGCTGTTCCGGATTTCAGTATGCCTTTGACCTTGATGACAAAACCAACGAAGACGACGTGACGTTTGAGCACAATGGCACCGCCGTTGTGACGGACGAGGTGTCGCTTGGTTTCCTCGCGGGCTGCAAGGTCGAGTTCAAGGACGAGCTTGGCGCGGCATTTTTTCAGATCGACAATCCTAATGCGACGTCCAGCTGCGGCTGCGGCGCGTCTTTCTCAGTTTAACGCGGCCATCTGATTTATGACTGTCATCGCAACGTGGAATGTGAATTCCATCAAGGCCCGCCTTCCCCGCGTTCTTGAATGGCTGGATGAATTCTCACCTGACGTTGCTTTGCTGCAAGAATTGAAGACTATCGACGATGCATTTCCGCGCATGGAAATCGAAGCCGCTGGCTACCATGTCGAAACCGTTGGCCAAAAAACCTATAACGGTGTCGCGATCCTCTCCAAGCAACCCATCGACGTTCATCTTCGTCGCCTGCCAGGGGACGAGGCGGACGAACAGGCACGATACCTGGAAGCCGACACGTGTGGCTTTCGTGTTGCCACCATCTATTTGCCAAACGGCAATCCGACCCGTGACGAGAACGGCGGCGATCACGAGAAGTTTACCTATAAGTTGGGCTGGATGGACCGTCTTGTTCAGCATGCCGAACAATTACTGGCACAAAACATTCCTGTCGTGCTGGGCGGTGATTACAACATCATCCCGACCGATGACGATGTTTATGATCCGGTTGCTTTTGCTGATGATGCCCTGTGTCGCGCCGAAAGCCGCGCCCGGTTCCGGCAAATCCTGAATATGGGATACACCGAAGCGTTCCGGACATTGGTATCTGATCCGCACCTTTATTCCTATTGGGATTATCAGCGTGGCGCGTGGCAGAAGGACAACGGCGTGCGTATCGATCATCTTTTGTTGTCACCTGAAGCCGCAGACCTGCTAGACTCGGTCGGCATCGACAAGACGCCGCGCGGCAAAGAAAAAGCGTCTGACCACACGCCTGTGTGGGGCAAATTTTTATAAATCGCGGCCTGTTTCGTCTGTATCACGGACGGCCCAATTATTTCTGTAGTGGAGACATTTCATGAGCAATCCTATTTCCAGCGTCGATCCCGATGGTCTGCTTGAATACTCAGTGGTTTTCACGGACAGATCCCTCAATCACATGTCTGGATCTTTTCAAGATGTCATGCGTGATATCTCGGGCACCCTCAGAAAAGTCTATAACGCAGACGCAACGGCGATCATTCCCGGCGGCGGCACCTACGGCATGGAAGCCGTTGCCCGGCAATTTGCCACGGACAAGAAATGCCTCGTCGTGCGTAATGGTTGGTTCAGCTATCGCTGGACACAGATATTCGAAGCCGGAAAAATTCCATCTGCCGAAGTCGTGCACAAGGCGCGATTGGTTGAACAAGGCAACCAGGCCGCTTTTGCCCCTGCCCCGATCGATGAAGTCGTCGCATCAATCCATGCGGAAAAGCCTGACCTCGTCTTTGCCGCGCACGTGGAGACCGCGGCCGGAATAATTTTGCCCGATGACTATATCAAAGCGCTGGCCGATGCCGTGCACGACGTCGGCGGCATGCTTGTGCTGGATTGTATTGCGTCTGGAACTGTCTGGGTTGATATGAAATCAACCGGGGTCGATATTCTGATCAGTGCGCCCCAAAAAGGCTGGAGTTCAACACCATGCGGCGGGCTCGTGATGTTCAGTGCGACCGCGCGCGAGCGTATCGACGCGACAACAAGTTCAAGCTTCGCATGTGATCTTAAAAAATGGATGCAGATCATGGAAGCATACGAGAACGGCGGTCATGCCTATCACGCGACCATGCCGACCGACGCACTGACCAAGCTCCGTGACGTTATGCAAGAAACCGAAGCATATGGGTTCGATAAAGTTTGCGCTGAACAGTGGGAACTTGGAAAACAAGTGCGCGCGCTGACGCTCAGCAAAGGCTACCGAAGCGTCGCCGCCGAAGGCTTCCAGGCACCAAGTGTGGTTGTGAGCTATACCGACAATGCGGATATTCAAAACGGCAAAGTGTTCGCACAACATGGCATGCAAATCGCCGCTGGTGTGCCGCTCATGTGTGACGAGCCAGATGATTTCAAGACGTTCCGGCTGGGTCTGTTCGGGCTTGATAAACTGCACAACATTGACC
>Ga0189287_100355_pt1 | contig 9928 bp, 12 predicted proteins | sample UW86minimetaG_FD_130319 | JGI IMG/M metagenome (GOLD analysis project Ga0189287, IMG submission 130319) | Marine microbial communities from the Costa Rica Dome - UW86 mini metaG | ecosystem: Environmental > Aquatic > Marine > Oceanic > Photic zone | place: Costa Rica: the Eastern Pacific... | reverse complement strand
CGCGGCCAACTCCGACGGGTATGACATGGTGGCGCCCTCCGGCGAGGGCGGAGAGCGCTGCATGCGACTTGCCATCGAAACCCTGGGAGATCGCAAGGTCGATTACATCAACACGCACGGCACTTCGACACCGGTCGGTGATATCGGTGAAATCGAAGCGATCCGCCGTGTGTTTGGTGACAAACAGCCGCCTGCGTCTTCCACAAAATCCCTGACCGGACACAGCCTTGGAGCAACCGGTGTGCAGGAGGCGATCTACTGCCTGCTCATGCTGCAAAACGATTTCATGACGGCATCGGCAAACATCAACGAACTCGATCCGGCACTCAGCGAGGACGAAATCGTCACGGAACGTGTCGACAATGCCGGATTGGATACCGTGCTCTCCAACAGCTTCGGGTTCGGTGGCACCAATGCCTCGCTCGCGCTGTCGCGCTACCACGGCTGAGGAGACCGACATGTCTAATCTTATGAAGGGCAAACGCGGCCTGATCATGGGTGTTGCCAACGATCACTCCATCGCATGGGGCATCGCGAAGACACTTGCCGATCACGGGGCGGAGCTCGCCTTCACCTATCAGGGTGAAGCCTTCGGCAAGCGCACCAAACCGCTGGCCGAATCCGTTGGATCGGATATTCTGCTCCCGTGCGACGTCGAGGATATCAATTCGGTAGATGCGGTGTTTGACGTCCTGAAGGAAACCTGGGGCAGCATCGATTTCCTGGTTCATGCCGTCGCTTTTTCCGACAAGTCGGAATTGCGCGGCAAATATGCGGACACCACCCGGGAAAACTTCTCCCGCACGATGCTGATCTCGTGCTTTTCCTTCACGGAAATCGCCAAGCGAGCGGCAGACATCATGCCTGACGGTGGCTCGATCATCACGCTGACATATGGCGGCTCCACCAGAGTGATGCCGAACTACAATGTCATGGGTGTTGCCAAGGCCGCGCTTGAATCTTCCGTGCGGTATCTTGCGGTCGACTATGGCGAGCAGAATATCCGCGTCAATGCGATTTCGGCCGGTCCCGTGCGCACGCTTGCAGGGTCGGGTGTCTCTGACGCGCGTCTCATGTTCAACTTCCAGAAACGCAATTCACCACTTTGCCGGACGGTATCGCTCGACGAGATCGGTGGCACCGGGCTCTACCTTCTGTCCGATCTGTCCGGTGGCGTGACCGGCGAAGTGCACTTCGTCGACAGCGGCTACAACATCATGTCCATGCCGCGACTCGAGCAACTGAAGGCTCAGGAAACCAAGGTGGACTGAGTTCCCAAGCAAAACAAACGGTTCAAAGGCGGCTCATGGCCGCCTTTTTGTTTTTCTTCAATACGGAACGTGGAGAGCTGTTCGAGACGACAAACCATTGAAGCGGTCTAAAGGAACCCGGACGGATCTCTTCAGGACAATCGCCCAGCCGTCACTCCACCACGGTCATCCCCGACTTGATCGGGGATCCAGAGGCCTTGTCTTTTCGCAATAGGTTGCCTGAGTGTCCTTGTCGGGTGTCCCGGACAGGTCCTAATTGCTCTGGAATTGAGTAGATCCCCGATCAAGTCGGGGATGACACCAGGTGATTGGATTGACGCACTCGGCCAGCGTCGCAATTGACGTTTCCCTCAAAGGCTCGGCACCAAAGCCTGGCAGGTCAAGCGGAAGAATCTGCAGATCCCCGGACCGACGTGCATTGACCAGCGGGGCGAACATTGAACTGTTGTCTCCGAATCCGGCGACGCAAAGAATCGGTCCTTTGATGTTCATCTGATCACGTACGGCGCGCAATACAGCGTAGCTCGACAACCGCTCCGTCTCGCACGAAACCCGCGACTTCTATTGCCGTCCAAGCCGGGTAAGGCTCGCTAACGGTTGCGGCACGCACCTCCTTGAAAAGCTCCAGATGTTCGCGCAAGCCGACATGGTAGCTCGTCATTTCAACAATGTGCTCAAATCCCAGGCCAGCCTCCTCGAGCACGAGGCGGACTTTCTCGAAAGCATGCTCGAACTGCTCGCGCGGATCACTGGACAGATGGCCATTTTCATTTGAACCGGTGAAACCGGTCATGAACACGAAACCGTCGTGCTCCAGTCCGGGAGACATGTTCCAATCGCGCACGTAACTGTTCAAGACCGACGGAACAATGGCATCAGGCATTCTTGCCCTCCGAGATTGCGGTTGTGGTTTTTCAGGCAACCTAGGCGATAATCGGATCGCACGCCAACAATGCCGTTCACCGAAGGGGTGTCCGCCACCGGGGCCGACACAATTGAACAGTTGGCTACTGCTCTGGAAACGAAAAGATCAGGAGAGCACCTGCTGGCCGTCCAAGCGAGTGCTCAATCTTCCACGACTTCATCCGGATAAACGCCGAAAAGGCGGGTCTGGTCCAGCCAGCCGTCATATTGCTCGCCATTGACGCGGCACCAGCCGCCGGCACATTCGGTGACTGAAGTCAGAACAAACGGTTCAAGTTCGGCAACGATATCCGCATCAGATTTCGAGCGCGCGCGCAACGGTGTCCTGTTGGTCTTCTCCCAGGGTGTGACCAGCGCGGTCCGGCGGCCGGACAGCAGGGAATGGAATACCCAGCCAACCTTGCCTTCCCAATCGCGGATACGCCGCCAGTTCTCGAATTCCTGGATGATTTCGACAGGAAGGCCCGACTGAACGAATGTCCAGGCGACGGCATGTTCACGGGACGGACCGACACGGACGTTGACACGATCCGATTTCAGGCTGACAAATCGCGGAACGGGAAGTCCGGAGGTCCCAGTTGTCGTACCTTGTGCGTCAGCAGGGGCAGCATTCCAGCTGATTGCCAGGAAAATTGTCAGCACACACAGTAGAAGGCGAAGGCCTGGATTCGAACGGGTCATATTGTCCGGTTGTCCAATTGTTCTTGATCGTTGAGTTGCGTCAAAGCTGTACCGAAAAAACTGCGTGAAAACCACCTTGCCGAATTTGCCTCGTGGGCAATGCGCGGCGATTGAAAGCGATCTCTTGTTTCTGCCGAACCATCTGGTAAGGAAAAGGGTAAGGTCTCATGCGCTCGCGCGACGCGCAGCATCAAAGTGAATCCGTTGTGGTTAACAAATCCCCAACGAAGCGCGAAAGGCAGTAGGTATGGCGAAAAAGAAGCCTGTCGTTGTTGTGACCCGGAAGCTTCCGGAGGTGGTCGAAACCCGGATGCGTGAACTTTTTGAAACGCGTCTCAATGAAAATGACAGGCCCTTCAGCCAGGCAGAGCTGGTGGAAGCTGTCAGAACCGCCGATGTTCTCGTGCCAACGGTGACCGACCGAATCGATTCGTCGGTGCTGTCGCAGGCCGGTGAAAACCTGAAACTGATCGCGAACTTCGGCAACGGTGTCGACAACATCGACGTGGTGACAGCCAACAACCGGGGAATCAACGTCACTAATACACCGGGCGTGCTGACCGAAGACACGGCGGACATGACCATGGCGCTGATGCTGTCCGTCCCGCGTCGACTTGCCACAGGTATCAGCGCTCTGGAAAGCGGGGAGTGGGCCGGATGGTCTCCAACCTGGATGCTTGGCCACCGGATCTGGGGAAAACGGCTTGGCATCATCGGCATGGGCCGGATCGGCCAGGCAGTCGCCCGCCGCGCAAAGGCCTTCGGCATGTCGATCCACTACCACAACCGCCGACGGGTTGCCGACGAGATCGAGGAAGAGCTGGAAGCTACCTACTGGGAAAGCCTCGACCAGATGCTGGCACGCATGGACGTGGTTTCGGTTCATTGTCCACATACGCCCGCGACCTTCCACCTCCTGTCTGCCCGCCGCCTGAAGCTCCTCAAGAAGGATGCCTACGTGGTCAACACCGCCCGTGGTGAAGTCATCGACGAAAACGCGTTGATCCGGATGCTCGAGGCAGGTGACCTTGCCGGAGCCGGTCTCGACGTCTTCGAACACGAACCTGCCGTCAATCCGAAGCTTGCCAAGCTGGAAAATGTCGTGCTGCTACCGCATATGGGTTCTGCGACAATCGAAGGGCGTATCGAGATGGGCGAGAAAGTCATTATCAACATCAAGACCTTCATGGATGGCCACCGTCCGCCGGACCGCGTCCTTCCGTCCATGCTTTGACGGTCTGCTTCGGAACATTCCGTGGCGAATTCACGATCAATTGCCCCGTTTCAGGTTCCCGAAAGCCTTTTATGGCTCAACAAGAAGGAAGCGGGTGCGTCATGGCTCGATGCGCTTCCCGATATTTTTGAGGCCGCCTGCCAGACGTTCGGTCTGACGTGTATCGGCAGCCCGTATTCCGGCGGGTGTGTATCCTATGTGGTGCCAGCGCGGCGGAATGACGAAGCCGTTGTTCTGAAGCTTCAATTCCAGCACCGGGAATCCGAATGCGAAGCCGATGCCCTCAAGCATTGGGACGGCAATGGCGCTGTGAGGCTGTTGGACCACGCGCCGGACATTGGTGCCCTGTTGCTGGAGACTTGCGATCCGGGACAATTTCTTGCCGATGATCCGGAGCCGGACAAGATCGGTGTCATGGCGGATCTGCTCCGCCGATTGCTGGTTCCTGCCGGCAAGCCCTTCCGAACTCTTGCCGGTGAGGCTGCCTTGTGGCTTGAAGCGCTTGAAGGTGACTGGGAATCGGCCGGAAAACCGTGCGATTACTACCTTGTTGACGTCGCGCGCGCAGCCTTGAAGGACCTCACAGCGGATGACAACGGAGAGGTCCTGCTTCATCAGGATCTCCACGGGCACAACGTGCTGTCTTCGTCGCGGGAGGCCTGGCTGGCAATAGATCCGAAACCCCTAGTCGGAGATCCGGCCTTTGCCCTCAGTCCGATCGTGCGGAGTTTTGAATTCGGCCACTCCAAAGAGGCCGCCATGTACCGGCTCGATCGGCTGTCGGAAGAACTGGAGTTGGATCGCGAGCGCGCCCGGCTGTGGACGATCGGACAGGCCATGGCCTGGGCATTCGACAGCAGCTACAGCGAACGGCATTTCGAGACCGTGAGGTGGCTGCTCTGATACAATTGCAGCTCGATTTTGATAAACGAATCAATCAAGATCCAAGGCCTACCTCAATGAATGAAGCTGAGAAACGTAAGATCATTTCGTTGCAAATTCTGACTTCCGAAGGCATTCCTTTCATAGATCATTTGCCAGCCATCGAAGCCTCATCTGAATCATCGAGACGTAACGAAAAGGAAGTCGTGCAGAGAGCCATTGCACTTGCCATAGTAGCTGTTCATGCGTCTTACGAAGATCGAAAACTGACGTTGGAACTTGTTGACGAATTCAAGGCTATTGGCTTGTTTTCGAAAGAAGAGCAAGACTTCATTCAGAATCACAATCCTGATTTCGAGTCACGGTCAAAATTCTCGTGGAGATTCGAAAGTGTAAACGCCCTTCTTTGGGCTCTGCAATTTTTTGAGGAGCTTGCGAAACCATATGTTTCGGCTGAAGTTCAGGAAATTGCGGAAATCATGCGATCACTTGGCTTAACCGGATTACTAGACCGTGCGAATCTCAGGGAGCAGAGCCAACTGCTTGATCAAACGGATCTTTACTATCGATATCACTGGGCCGTTGTGGAAGCGGATCTTAAAGGAGAGCCACTTCCCGGAGACGTTCTAGGTCGGGTGATCGAAGAGCGTCATCTCGCCTTCAATTGGCTGATTGATCATGAAAAAACTGACTGGGATCACATCTCGACGAACACGTAGCTAACGGGTTCACTCAAAAACTCAGCTGCTGTATTTTCCCCAAATCGCGCTTTCTCCCATGCCCTCGACAAAAGCCTTGTGTGCCGCATATTCATCATCGGTCAGTCGCGAGGCGAGTGGAACAGGGCGTGGCTTTGCGTTGAATTTGCCGAGTTCTCCGGAAACAGTGGCGCCATTTGAGGAAGCAGCCTGCTCTTCTTCCAGCATCAGACCAAGCGCGGTCTGACGACCGCCGATGAGTTCCAGATAGACTTCCGCGAGGATTTCAGCGTCGAGCAGGGCGCCGTGCTTGACGCGCCTGGAATTGTCGATGCCATAGCGGGAGCACAGGGCATCGAGGGAGTTCGGGCCGGTCGGGTGTTTTCGACGGGCAATTTCCAGCGTGTCGAGCACCTGGGTGTTCGGAATGGTGCGTCGGCCTGCTTTCTTCAGTTCTTCGTTGATAAAGCCCATATCGAACGCAGCGTTGTGAATGACGAGCGTCGCATCACCCACGAATTCCAGAAACTCGTCGGCAACATGCGCGAACAAAGGCTTGTCTGACAGAAACTCCTCAGAAAGACCATGCACGCGGAAGGCTTCTGCCGGCATGTCACGCTGGGGATTGATATAGACGTGATAGGAATTGCCGGTCGGAATGTGATTGAGAAGCTCCACACCGCCGATCTCCACCAACCGGTCACCACCTCGGGGATTAAGTCCTGTCGTTTCCGTGTCGAAGGAGATCTCGCGCATTGTTTGCCTTTTCACTTTGATCCTAGTGTGCAGCGTGGCCAGACAGACGCAAGAGCGACAGTTGGTTTTCCCCGGCGTTCGGGAAATTTTCAGGCTACGACGCCCAACTCCTGCAGAATTTCGTCAACCCGTTGCCCGGCGATCGCCAATCCCTGACCCGTATCGATCAGAAAGTCGGCGCGATCGCGCTTTTCGGCATCGGGCACCTGTGTTTCCAGGATCGCCTGAAAGCGCTCCTCGGTCATGCCGTCCCGGGCAAGAACACGATCGCGCTGGATATCCGCATCGGCGGATACCACGACCACGACATCGACCCTTGTCTCAGCCCCGGTCTCAAACAGAAGGGGAATGTCCATCAGAACAGCGGAATGACCGTCCATCCTGGCGAGGTCAAGAAACACCTGTTCTTCTTCGTGCACCAGGGGGTGGACAATGTCTTCGAGACGTTTCATGGCTTCAGGATTGCCGAGGACCTGTTTCGACAGCAACGTCCGATCAACCTTGCCATCAACGATGGTGCCGGGAAATGCATCGCCAATCAGAGGCACCCCACGGCCTTCGTAAAGCGCATGAACGCAGGCGTCGGCATCATGAACCGGGACACCGCGTTCAGCGAACATCTTCGCGGTTGTCGATTTACCCATGCCGATGGACCCTGTCAGACCAATCCTGATCATACGAACACCCCAAGATCCTTCAACACCAATGCGCGCAAGTCATCTGTGACTTCCGGTCTGACGCCAAACCAGCGCTCGAATCCGGGAACCGCCTGATGGAGAAGCATACCTATTCCATCAACCGTCGGATTGCCCTGCACCGCTGCCTGTTTGAGCAACTCCGTTTCGAGAGGAGAATAGACGATGTCGTTGACGAGCGCATGGCGCGGCAAATTCGAAAGATCTATTTCCAACGGCTGTTTTCCCGTCATGCCAAGCGATGTCGTGTTCACCAAAAGGTCCACTTTTCCAAGCAGAGTCCCCAGGCTTTCCCAACCGTGAGCAAACGTTTTGGAACCAAATTCATCGCAGATTTTTCGCGCTTTTTCTTCGGTTCGGTTGACAACATGCACAGCTGTGAAGTTTCGGGACAAGAGCGCCCAGACGATCGCACGTGCTGCACCACCGGCCCCCAGAACCAAAGCGGTTCCCTGCGAGCGATCCCAGCCCGGCGCCAGTTGATCGAGATTGCCCAAAAATCCCATACCGTCGGTATTGGCACCACAAAGCCGGCCGGTTTCGTCCAGCCAAAGGGTGTTCGCAGCACCCATGGTCCGCGCCGTTTCATCCAGCCAATCACAGGCACTTGCAGCTATTTCCTTGTTCGGCACCGTGACATTGGCGCCCACCAGGCCGGCGCTCCGCAGATTCCGATAAAAGTCACTTGCAGCTTCCGGAGCGACATCGATGCGAGCGTATTCGCCGAGAATTCCGTGTTGCTCCAACCAGTATCCGTGAATGAGCGGCGACCTGGAGTGGGCAACCGGGTGGCCCGTTACTGCAGCTTTTTTCACAACCGCGCTCATGTCTCGATAACCTTGAGAGTGCGGAGTTCCGCCAGCAAAGGAAGCATTGGCAGGCCCAGAATGGTGAAATAGTCACCCTCGATCTTTTCAAACAACTGAACGCCCTGGCCTTCCAGCTGATAAGCGCCAACGCTTGAAAGCACATTGTCACCGGCCGCGGCAAGATAGTGCCCTATGAATTCGGGTGTCAGGTCACGCATGGTCAAGCGGGCGGTTGAAACCTGGCGCCAGATCGCTTCACCCTTTTGCGAAATCACGACTGCGGAGTGCAATTCATGGGTCTTGCCGGAAAATGCGAGCAACTGCCGTCGGGCTGCTTCCATATCGTCGGGTTTGGTCCTGCGTTCGCCCTCGAAAGCTAGGATCTGATCCGCTCCGACGACGAGATCAGCCTGCCTGCGTCCGCTGACATCATTTGCCTTGGCTTCCGCCAGAACGCTGGCAAGATCTTCGGGTGGGAAGCCCGCCTCGAGAAGCGGTGCTTCTACCGCCCGTTCATCGACGTCAGCCGGGTCGATCTCGATCACAAGACCTGCATTTTTCATCAGTTCAGCGCGGACTTTGCTGCCGCTCGCCAGAACGAGTGCCATTTTTCCTCTCAGATGTCTGTTCGGTCGACCCGGTCTAGATCGAATCTCCGGTTTCTGCCTTGAAGCCCTTGAATTTCGTTAGAATTTCGGCAGCCGTTTCTTCCACCGAACGGCGCGTCACGTCAATCAGCGGCCAGCCGTTTTCCGAACAGAGCCGCCGGGTCATGTTGATTTCCTGTGAAATTTCCTTCCGGTCGACGTAGGTGTCATTGTAACCCTCTGAATTCAAAGACAGAACCCTGTTACGCCTGATCTGCTGGATACGCTCAACGGATGCGATCAGACCGACAATCATCGGTCCTTTCAGTGCCTTCACATGATCCGGAAGGGGAATACCGGGAACCAGCGGAACATTTGCTGCCTTGATGCCACGGTTGGCCAGATAGATGCAGGTCGGTGTCTTGGATGTTCTGGAAATGCCGATCAGAACAATATCGGCTGATTCCAGATCGTCCCAGACCTGACCGTCATCATGCAGCATCGTGTAGTTGAGGGCCTCCATCCGCCGGAAATATTCGGCGTCGAGTTCATGCTGCCCGCCGACTCGATGGGTTTGCGTCACGTTGAGGTAGGATTGGAACACGGCGAAGACCGGATCCAGGATATTGACGAAGGGAATACCAAGTTCCCGGCATTTCCTTTCCAATCGACTGGCGATTTCGTCATCCACGAGCGTATAAAGGACGATACCAGGCGCGTTTTCAATTTCCGAAATGACCCGGTCCAGCTGTTTCGACGAGCGGACGAGCGGATAAACATGCTCTATTTCCTGCACGTTTTCATATTGAACCGTCGCGGCACGGGCGACCGTCATCAGGGTTTCACCGGTCGAGTCGGACACGAGATGCAGATGAAAATAGTGTCTCGACTTGTTCACGGTGTCATCCCCAGGGCTGTTGAAGAATTGGGAGTTAAGTCCCAGATTGAGTGCGTAGCACGAAGTTTATGCCCGCTCAGCAACATTTGTTAACAATCCTTTAACGCGCGGAAACTGACTCCGAAACGATTGTGCGTTGATGTGGATTCACAATCAGGCTGTGACATATCGACAGATTTTCCACTTGCTCGCAATTCCTTAACGAAAGGTAAACACGCTTCCAAGTAGCTGGATTCAATTCATAAATCAGTTTATCGACTCTTGGGGAAGGATTCTTTCGCTGTCTGTGTGTGATTTATCCCGCCAGGAATTTTGCGCAAACGCATTGTGGATAGAAAATGATCCCTGTAATCCACGCGCAATAAATAAAAACAGATTCAAAATAAGAATCTTGTTTGGTTTGAAATGTGGGAAAGGCGCTACCTCATGAAATCCCAAGATAGAGCCGTTATGCGGGTTCTCTCAGGAGAAAAGATCTGGCCGCCTCCCATCT
>Ga0189287_100354_pt1 | contig 9948 bp, 8 predicted proteins | sample UW86minimetaG_FD_130319 | JGI IMG/M metagenome (GOLD analysis project Ga0189287, IMG submission 130319) | Marine microbial communities from the Costa Rica Dome - UW86 mini metaG | ecosystem: Environmental > Aquatic > Marine > Oceanic > Photic zone | place: Costa Rica: the Eastern Pacific... | reverse complement strand
GCGCGGATCGGCCAGCGCGCCCTCGGGCGCGGGCCCGGTGCCGCGGAACACCTTTAGCGGGCTCTCCTCGATCGTCACGTCCGAGCGCAGTTTGTACATCCTCAGCCGCTTCACGAGGTCCTCGGCCAGTGAACTGTCGACATCCAGCAGAATCGTTTCGCCCCGCCTTACAAGGATGAAATCGGCGATATACTTGCCCTGCGGCGTCAGCAGCGCCGTATAGACCGGCCCCTCGCCCAGCTTCGAGACATCGTTGGTCACCAGCCCTTGCAGGAAGTGCTCGGCATCGCTGCCGGTGATTTCATAGATCGCGCGTGTCATCGTGCCTCCCGTTTCCGTCCCTTCCGTAATATAGGTGCCACCGGCCACGACAACAGGGGAGAGTCATGCGCGCGAAACTGTCGGTCGTCATCCCGACCCTGAACGCCGAAACGGCACTGGCGCGCAGCCTGCCGGCGCTGGCCGAGGGGTTATCGGCGGGGCTGATCCGCGAACTGGTGATCTCGGATGGCGGCTCGGACGACGCGACCCTGAGCATCGCCGGGGAGGCGGGGGCAGAGGTCGTCACCGGCGCACCCTCGCGCGGCGGCCAACTGCGGCGCGGGGCCGAGGCGGCGCAGGGCGACTGGCTCCTGTTCCTCCACGCCGACACCGTCCTGCCGCCCGGCTGGGCCGATATCGTCCTCGCGCACCTGCCAACCGGCCGCCCCGGGCATTTCCGGCTGAAATTCGACACCTCCGGCCCAGCCGCCGCCATGGTGGCCGGCTGGGCGAACCTGCGCTCGCGCCTCTTTCATCTGCCCTATGGCGACCAGGTCCTGCTCATTTCACGTGCGGACTACGACGCCACCGGCGGCTACCCGGACCAGCCCCTGATGGAAGACGTGGCCATGGCCTTAAACCTCGGCCGCCGCCTGACAATCCTGCCCGCCACCGTCACCACCAGCGCCGACAGGTACCGCCGCGACGGCTGGCTGCGGCGCGGCGCACGCAACCTGTCCCTTCTCCTGCGCTACCTCGCGGGCGCAGACCCGGAACGCCTCGCCCGCCGCTACTGATCTCAGAAGAACGACCGCTTGGTCTCGTTGAACGTCTTTTGCACGTCCTTGAATTCGTATTCCGACCGCACCCAGTCCTCAAAGGAAATGCCCGTCTCGGCCTGCCGCGCCTCGTAAAGATCGAGGATGTAGTCGAGCACCCCCGTCTTGGTCCAGCGGAAGTGGATATACTTCGCCGTCAGCATCCGCCGCGCCTCCGACACCGGCCGCCCCTCGATCACGATCAGGTAGATGGCCGAGGCGAACCCGGCCCGGTCGGCCCCCGACTTGCAATGCATGACGAAAGGCTTCTCGATCGTCCGGAAGGCGTCGATCACCTTCAGGATATCCTCCCGCGGGGCCGCGTGGCGGGCGTGGAACGTCACGTTCACCAGCTTCAGCCCCAGCTGCCGACAGCTTTCCTCCTCCACGAGGTAATGCGCCGCACCGCCCGCCCCCCGCAGGTTCAGGATGGATTTGATCCCCATCGCCTTGAGCTTGACGAACCGCTCATGCGTCGGCTGGTTCGAGCGGTAAACACCCTGAGCCACGGGAAAGAAATTCGTCCACACCTTGCGCAGCACGGCATGATCGAACCAGAGATTGTAAATATTCGCCCTCCGCCGGTTCTCCGGCGTCGACAGGTCGGTATTGTAATAGGCGCGCAGACCCCGCTCCCAGTCGGTAATCCGTTTGATCAGCTTCATGAGGGTCCGTGCGCTCCGTTCACCTGTCCCGCCCGTGGGTCCCGCCGGGGGCCGCGTTCATCTAGGGGCAACCTGACCGCAAGGCAACCCGTGTGATCGCCGATTGACGCCCCCGGCGCGCGGCGTAAAGTCCCGCCGACCCCTTCAAGGAGAGTGACATGAGCGATGCAGGCGGCCGCCCCTACCTGGCCATCCCCGGCCCCTCGGTGATGCCCGAGGAGGTGCTGCGCGCCATGCACCGAACCGCGCCCAACATCTACGCGGGCGAGGTGGTGGACGTCACCGACAGCCTGATCCCCGACCTGCGGCGCGTGGCGCGGACAGAAGGCCACGCCACCATCTACATCGCCAACGGCCACGGCGCGTGGGAGGCGTCGCTCGCCAACGTGGTTGGGCCGGGCGACCACGTCCTCGTGCCCGCCACCGGGCGGTTCGGCCTCGGCTGGGCTGAGATTGCCGAGTCGCTCGGCGTGGAGGTCGAGTTGATTGATTTCGGCCGCCGCACGCCCATCGATCCCAACCGCGTCGAGCACGCCCTGCGCACCGACACGGACCGCCGGATCAAGGCGGTTCTGACCACTCATGTCGATACGTCCACCTCGATCCGCAACGATATCGCCGCCGTGCGGCAGGCCATCGACGCGGCGGGTCACCCGGCGCTCCTGATGGCCGACTGCATCGCCTCGATGGGCTGCGACCGGTTCGAGATGGACGCCTGGGGCGTCGATGTTGCCGTCGCCGCCAGCCAGAAAGGCTTCATGGTGCCGCCGGGGCTGGGCTTCGTCTTCTTCAACCCCCGCGCGGCCGAGGCGCGGGCGGCTCTGCCACGCGTCTCCCGCTACTGGGACTGGCGGCTTCGGGCGGAACCGGAGATGTTCTACCAGTATTTCGGCGGCACCGCCCCCACGCACCACATCTACGGCCTGCGCGCCGCGCTCGACATGATCCATGCCGAGGGGATCGAGGCCGTCTGGGCCCGGCACGAGCGGCTGGCCAAAGCCATTTGGAGCGCCTGCGAGATCTGGGGGCAGGCGGGGGGGCTGCGGCTCAACGTGGCCGACCGCGCCCATCGCAGCCATGCCGTGACCTCGCTGGCGCTCGATGCACCTGACGGCACGCGCCTGCGGCAATGGCTGGAGGCGAATGCCGGCGTCACGCTGGGCATTGGCCTGGGCATGGGCACCGAGGAAGACCCGAAGGGTGACGGCTACTTCCGCATCGGCCACATGGGCCACGTCAATGCCCACATGGTCCTTGGCGTCCTGGCGGCGATGGAAGCGGGCCTCTCCGCCCTCGACATTCCCCACGGGTCGGGCGCGGTCGAGGCGGCGGCGGCCACGCTGGCGGCGGGCTGACCGTCAGGCGCGGTGCGCGATCCGGGAAATCAGAAGGTTCAGCCCGTAACTGATCGCCAGCACCACGGGCAGGCCAAAGACGGCCCACAAGACCATGAAGATCCAAAGCAAATTGACCAGTGCCATCACCAGCGCGGCATTGGTGTAATTCGGGGCTTCTGGCAGCGTACCTTTCCTCATTGCCGAAGCTTATCGCCAAGTTCGCGCCTCGCCGAGTAAATATTGCGCGATGGCGCTTACTCAGCCACCTCTGCGAGCGCTTCCGGCAGCGCCTCGGCCAGCACCGCCATGTCCTCCGGCCGGCCGCAGCTGATGCGAATGCAGCGGTCCTGCGGGGCGACGAAGGGCTTGCGGACGAAGACGCCGCGTGCGACCAGGGCCTCGAGGATCCCGGTGGCGAACGCCCCGTCCCGGCCGCAATCCACCGCCACGAAATTCGTCGCCGAAGGCAGCGCCGCCATGCCGCTTTCCGAGGCGATCCGCGCGATCTCGTGCCGTGATTCGTCCACCTTCCGGCACACGTAATCGAGCCAGCCGCGATCCTGCAGCGCCGCCAGCGCGCCGGCTTGCGCCACCCGGTTCATGCCGAAATGGTTGCGGATCTTGTCGAAACTGCGGATTAGGTCCCGGGCGCCGATGGCATAACCGATCCGGGCGCCTGCCATCCCGTAAGCCTTTGAAAAGGTGCGCATCCGGATGACGCGCGGGTCATCCGCAGCGATCGGTGCAGCAGTGCCTTCGGGGGCAAACTCCACGTAGGCCTCGTCGAGCAGCAGCAAACAGCCCTCGGGCAGTTGGTCCAGCGCCTTCACGATGGTCTCGCCGCTGTGCCAGCTGCCCATCGGGTTATCGGGATTGGCGAGGTAGACAAGCTTTGCCCCGGTCTCCTTTGCCTTGGAAAACAACCGGTTGGGGTCTTCATGGTCATCGCGGTAGCGCACCTTGTGCAACGCGCCGCCAAAGCCCGCGACGTGGTAGTTGAACGTCGGATACGCCCCCTCGGAGGTCACCACCGCATCCCCGGGCGCGATCAACAGCCGCACGAGATACCCCAGCAGCCCGTCGATCCCCTCGCCGATCAGCACGTTTTCCAGCCCGACCCCGTGATGCGCGGCCACGGCGACGCGCAGGTCATGGCTCGTCGGATCGCCGTATTTCCAGACCTGCGCCGCCTCCTCGCGCATGGCGGCAACCGCCTTGGGCGAGGGGCCGAACAGGCTTTCATTGGCGCCGAGGCGGGCGCGGAAGGGGGCGCCGCGGGCGCGTTCCTGTTCCTCGGGGCCGACGAAGGGGACGTTGGCGGGGAGGGAGTTTACGAGATCTGTATAGCGTGGTCCTGTCATGGCGGGAGATAAGACCAGTCGTGGCGGGGTTGCAAGGGCGGGATGCCGTCACGTTTCGATGGCGGCAGAACGGGAATCGGGGTTTGATGGGGCGCAGAGAAGGAGATCCCCCATGCCGCGTGTGACCGTCGAAACCATTGATAACATTGCTTTTGTCATCCTCAACCGCCCCGAGAAGATGAATGCCGTCGACATGGATATGGCCGAGGGGATCGTCGAGGCGGGGGAGAGCCTGGTCGACGCGGATATCCGGGCGGTGGTGCTTTCGGGGGCCGGGAAGGCGTTTTGTGCGGGGCTCGACGTGATGAGTTTCGCCAAGCATGCGGCGGGCGATCCGGAGGCCAGAATCATGCCGCGGACGCACGGAAAAACCAATCTGTTTCAAGAGGTTGCCATGGTCTGGCGGAAGGTGCCGGTGCCGGTGATCGGGGCGGTGCAGGGGGTGGCGTTCGGGGCCGGGTTCCAGTTGGCGCTGGGGGCGGATGTCAGGATCGCGGCGCCGGGCACGAAACTGGCTGTAATGGAAATGAAATGGGGGCTGATTCCCGACATGGGGGGCATGGTTCTGTTGCCGAAACTGGCCCGGTCGGACGTGATCCGGAAGCTGACCTATACCGCCGAACCGATCGAGGCGGAGCAGGGGGAGCGCTGGGGGCTGGTGACCGAAATCAACGAGCAACCCTTTGAAAGGGCGAAGGAAATCGCGCAGCAGATCGCGGGAAAGAGCCCCTCGGCCATGCGCGCGGCGAAGCGGTTGATCGGTTTTGCCGAAAGCGGTGCGGGCGAGGAGGAGGTTCTTCTGGAGGAAAGCCGGGAGCAGGCCAGTCTGATGGGCAAGGCAGACCAGATGGAGGTGATCGCGGCCAACATGGCTGGCCGCGATCCGGAGTTCAAATAGGCAAAATCCAACGTCGGTATAACGTCGGTATTTTGTCGGTATTACGTCGGTGCGACGTCAGCCCAGCTCTGCCAGACGGGCGAGGGCGGCGCGGATCTTGGCTTCTTCCTCTTCCCTTGCGCGGAGGTTCTCGCGGGCTTCCTCGACCACGTCCTCGGGCGCGCTTTCGACGAATTTCGGATTGTTGAGCCGCCCGCGCAGGCCACCCAGTTCCTTCTCCAGCTTGCCGAGGGTCTTCTCCAACCGGGCCTTCTCTTCCTCCACGTCGATCACGTCGGCCAGCGGCAGGCCGAAGCTGGCGCCGTCGGCGGGCACGGTGATGCAGCCCTTGGGCAGGCTGTCGGCCGGCGTCAGGCTGTCGATGCGGGCGAGGCGCTTGATCATCACCTCGTTGCGGTCCCACGCGGCCTGTGCGGCGGGGTCGATCTGGGTGACCAGCATCGGGATATGCAGGCCCACGGGCACATGCACCTGGGCGCGGGCCGAGCGGATCGAGTCGATCAGGTCGATGACCCAGTTCATCTCGCGGTCGGCGTCGCGGTCGATCAGCTCTTCGCCATAGGTCGGCCACTCGGCGTGAACCAGCATTTTGTCGCGTTTTCCAAGGGTTCCCCAAAGCTCTTCAGTGATGAAGGGCATGATCGGATGCAGGAGGACAAGGCACTGGTCGATGACCCAGGCCATCGTTGCCTGCGTCTCGGATTTGGTGGCCTCGTCGCCGTCGAGCAGGAGCGGCTTGGAGAATTCGACATACCAGTCGCAGACCTTGCCCCAGACGAAGGCATAAAGCGCGTTGGCCGCGTCGTTGAAGCGGAATTGCTCGAGCGCGGTGTCGACCTCGGCCCGGACCTTCGCGGTTTCGCCAACGATCCAGCGGTTCACCGTGGCGGTGGGCTGCGGGATCGCACCGTCGGAGCCGGTGGCGCCGTTCATCTCGGCAAACCGCGCGGCGTTCCAGAGCTTGGTGCCGAAATTCCTGTAGCCTGCAATGCGTTGCGTCGACAACTTCAGGTCGCGGCCCATGGCGGCCATGGCCGTGAGCGTGAAGCGGACGGCGTCGGCGCCGTATTCCTCGATCAGTTCCAGCGGGTCGAGCACGTTGCCCAGCGACTTCGACATCTTCTTGCCCTTCTCGTCGCGGACGAGGGCGTGGACATAGACGTGGTCGAAGGGGCGTTCGCCCACGACGGCATATTGCATCATCATCATCCGGGCGACCCAGAAGAAGATAATGTCAAAGCCGGTCACCAAGACACTGGTCGGAAAGTATTTTTGCAGCTCGGGAGTATCCTCGGGCCAGCCCAGCGTGCCGATCGGCCAGAGGCCGGAGGAGAACCATGTATCGAGCACGTCCGGATCCTGCCAGACGGGATAGACAAGATGCGTGGGGTCCTGCGACGAGGTGTACTCGGCCAGGCTTTCGGCGAGGCGGTGCAGCGCCTCGTCGCGCGATTTGACCTCGACCACCTGCATGGCCTGAAGCGGCACCGGGAGCGACGCGAGCTTGTCGTGGTAAGCATCTGTTATCGCGTCGAAATCGGGGGCGCGCTCCATCAGGTAGGCGTTGTGCCCCTCGTTCAGCAGGCGAAGCATCTCGACGAGGTCGAGCGTGCCGTCGCCCTCGTCATCGTGGAATCCGGGGCTGGAGAGGTCGAACCCGTACCAGACGGGGATCTGGTGGCCCCACCAGAGCTGACGCGAAATGCACCATGGCTCAATGTTTTCAAGCCAGTGGAAGTAAACCTTGCGGTCCTGCTCGGGCATGATGTTGACCTCGCCCTTGCGGACGGAGTCGATGGCGGGGCCGACGATCTTCTGGGTATCGACAAACCACTGGTCGGTGAGCATCGGCTCGATCACGACCTTCGAGCGATCACCAAAAGGCTGCATGATCGGCTTGTTTTCCACAAACGGCTCGGGTTCGCCTTGATCATTTACAACTTCGACGGCCAGACCCTCGCTGGTGATCTGTTCGACGACCTTCTTGCGGGCCTCGAACCGGTCGAGACCGCGTAGATCGTCGGGGACGAGGTTGAGTGTGTCGACCTCCTCGATGGTGAAATCGGAGCCATTGGCGATTTCCTGGGCGCGGGTGGCGCAGGTGGCGTAATCGGCCCCGTCCGAGCGCATGTGGGCGCTGGTGTTCATCAGGCGGTACATGGGGATGTTGCCGCGCTTGGCGACGCCGTAGTCGTTGAAGTCATGCGCGCCGGTGATCTTGACCGCGCCGGAGCCGAAATTGGGGTCGGGGTAGTCGTCGGTGATGATCGGGATCATGCGCCGGTGCTCTTTCGGGCCGACCGGGATTTCACACAGTTTTCCGACGATTGGCGCGTAACGTTCATCCGAGGGGTGGACCGCGACCGCGCCGTCGCCCAGCATGGTTTCCGGGCGCGTGGTGGCGATGGAAATATAGTCGCGCTCTTCCTCGAAGAGAACCTTTCCGTGCTCGTCACGCTCGACATAGGTGTAGGTTTCGCCGCCCGCCAGCGGGTACTTGAAGTGCCACATGTGGCCATGCGTCTCGGTGTTCTCGACCTCGAGATCGGAGATGGCGGTCTCGAAATGCGGGTCCCAGTTCACCAGCCGCTTGCCGCGATAGATCAGCCCCTTGTCGTACATGTCGACGAAGACCTTGATGACGGCATCGTGGAAGTTGCCGTCTTCGCCCTCGGGGGCGCCCGGGGCGCCGGACATGGTGAAGGCGTTGCGCGACCAGTCGCAGGAGGCGCCGAGGCGCTTGAGCTGGTTGATGATGGTGCCGCCGGACTGGGTTTTCCATTCCCAGACCTTTTCGAGGAATTTCTCGCGCCCCATCTCGCGGCGGGATTCGTTGCCGTCCTCGGCGAGGCGGCGTTCGACGACCATCTGGGTGGCGATGCCGGCATGGTCCTGGCCCGGCTGCCAGAGGGTGTCGTGCCCCTGCATCCGGTGCCATCGGATCAGGATATCCTGCAGCGTGTTGTTGAAGGCGTGCCCCATGTGGAGCGAGCCCGTCACGTTGGGCGGCGGGATCATGATCGAGAAGGTCTCGGCCCCTTCGGCGGCGTTGGCGCCGGCCTTGAAGGCGCCGGAGTTCTCCCAGGCGTCGTAGATGCGGCCCTCGGCCTCTGTCGCGTCGAATGTCTTGTCCATCGCCATCTGTCGCGGTCCCCGCGCTGCTTACTTCCAGTCGGGGTTCGGCATACCCAATGACAGGGCGAAGGGAAAGACGGGAATGGCGTCAGGCGGCGCGGCTTGCGGCAACCTCCGCGTCGGTCAGGGGTTCGCGGGCGCCGGGGCGGATGACCTCGGGGTCGTAGGGTTTGCGGGCGAAGACCTCCTCGACCATGGGCGCGAAGAATTCGAGCGGGAGGGTGTCGTAGTCGGGGTCGAAGCTCGCCTGGTCCCAGCGTTCGCAGAAGGTGACGTTGTCGTCGAAACAGGGGTGGCCCTTGTGGCGGTCGCGCTTGTTGGGGTCGGCGCCGTCGAGGTGGTGGCCGTAATAGATCATCTGGAAGTCGCCATGGGTCTGGACGACCCAGGTGCATTGCTCGCGCAGGAAGGGCTTGAGGATGGTGGCGGCGTATTCGTCGTGATTGTAGGGGGCGTAGATGTCGCCGATGTCGTGGAGGAGGGCGGCGACGACCCAGTCGGTGTCGGCCCCGTCGCGCCAGGCGCGGGTGGCGGACTGGAGCGAGTGGCCGAGGCGGGTGATCTGGTAGCCGGAGAGGCCCTCGTCAAGCTCAACCAGCGCCTTGAGCAGGCGTTGGGCGGTGTGTTTGGTGTGGTCGATCTCGTGGGCGGTGAGGAATTCGTAGTCTTCCTTGGTGCCGTCCTTCATCTGGGTGAAGCTGACCTTGTCCATCACGAATAGAATCCCTTGCTGTCGGTTCGGGCGCCTTTCATCAGGGCGCCGGCCTGTGCCTGTCTGATCTCATCGTAAAGCGCGAGGCTGGCGGGCGTAAAGGGGGCGCTGGGGGGTGTGAAGTTGATGAAGTTGCCGGGGCGGTCGGCGCCGCGGGCGAGGATGGCGTAGTCGCGCTCCGAGACCTGCTGGGCGATCTCGGGGGAGCAGTAGCGGATGGCCATGGCGATGCGGCGGTCCTCGGAGGTGTTGGGGCCGGAGCCGTGGATCATCAGCCCGTGGTGGAGCGACATCTGCCCGGGCTGGAGGATGGCTGGCACGCGGTCGGCGTCGGCGATGTCGACGCGGATCTCCTGCCCGCGGGAGAGGAGGTTGTTCTCGTCGTAGGTGTCCTCGTGCGGGAGGATCGGGTTCTTGTGACTGCCGCGCACGAAATCCATGCAGCCCGATTCCGGCGTGGCGGGCGACAGGGCGATCCAGGCGGTGGTGAGATGCTCGACCGCGCCGAAGCCCCAGTAGGTGAGGTCCTGGTGCATCGAGACGATATGGGTGGTGCGCGGTTCCTTGATGAAGAACTCGGCCGACCAGATCAGGATATCGGGCCCGAGGATGCCCTCGACCACGTCGAGCACGCGCGGGTCGGCGGCGACGCGGTGGGCCATGGGCAGCACGCAATGGGCGTTGATGCGCTTGTAGGTCGAGAGCGGCCGGGGCAGGCCCGCGTCGAGCCAGTCGGTCTCGATCGTCTCGAGCTCGGCGCG
>Ga0189287_100351_pt1 | contig 10089 bp, 8 predicted proteins | sample UW86minimetaG_FD_130319 | JGI IMG/M metagenome (GOLD analysis project Ga0189287, IMG submission 130319) | Marine microbial communities from the Costa Rica Dome - UW86 mini metaG | ecosystem: Environmental > Aquatic > Marine > Oceanic > Photic zone | place: Costa Rica: the Eastern Pacific... | reverse complement strand
AGCCCTTGATCTGGCCGAGGTCGAGCCCTTTCTGCGCGGCGATCCGGCGGGCCAGGGGGGAGGCGAAGATGCGCTCGCCCTTGTCGTCTTTCGGGGCGGCGGGGGCCGGGGTGTCGGGCTTGGCGTCGGGCGCGCCACCGCCGCCGCCTTCGGGCGTGGCGGCGGGTTTCTCGGCCTTGTCGTCACCGGCGCTTCCGCCGCCGGTGGGTGCCGATTTCGGGGCCGACGTGTCGATGTCGGAAGCGTCCTCGCCCTCTTCCAGCAGCACGGCGATTGGGGTGTTGACCTTCACCCCCTCGGTGCCTTCCTCGATCAGGATCTTGCCGATCGTGCCTTCGTCGACGGCTTCGAACTCCATCGTGGCCTTGTCGGTCTCGATCTCGGCCAGCAGGTCGCCGGAGCTGACGGTGTCACCTTCCTTGACCAGCCACTTGGCCAGCGTGCCCTCTTCCATGGTCGGAGACAGGGCGGGCATGAGAATTTCGGTAGGCATTCCTAGATCTCCTTACCGGTAGGTGACTTGTTTCACCGCCTCGAGCACTTCGGCGGTCGAGGTCAGGGCCAGCTTTTCGAGGTTGGCGGCATAGGGCATCGGCACGTCCTTGCCCGTGCAGTTGATGACCGGCGCGTCGAGATAGTCGAAGGCGCGTTCCATCAGCGTGGCCGAGATGTGGTTGCCGATGGAGGCGACGGGCCAGCCTTCCTCGACCGTGACGCAGCGGTTGGTCTTCATGACCGACTTGATCACGGTGTCGTAGTCGATGGGGCGCAGGGTGCGCAGGTTGATGACCTCGGCGTTGACGCCATCCTCGGCCAGCTTCGCGGCGGCCTCCATGGCGTAGGTCATGCCGATGCCGAAGCTGACGATGGTGACGTCGTCGCCGGCGCGTTCGATACGGGCCTTGCCGAAGGGGATGGTGAAATCATCCAGCACCGGCACCTCGAAGCTCTTGCCGTAGAGGATCTCGTTCTCGAGGAAGATCACCGGGTTGGGATCGCGGATGGCGGTTTTCAGCAGGCCCTTGGCATCGGAGGCCGAGTAGGGCTGAACCACGCGCAGGCCGGGGACCTGGGCATACCAGGCGGCGTAGTCCTGGCTGTGCTGGGCGGCCACGCGGGCGGCGGCGCCGTTGGGGCCGCGGAACACGATGGGCGAGCCCATCTGCCCGCCGGACATGTAGAGCGTCTTGGCGGCCGAGTTGATGATCTGGTCGATCGCCTGCATGGCGAAGTTGAAGGTCATGAACTCGACGATGGGCCGCAGACCGCCCCAGGAGGCGCCGACGCCGATACCGGCGAAGCCGTGCTCGGTGATGGGGGTGTCGACCACGCGCTTGGCGCCGAACTCGTCGAGCAGGCCTTGGGTGATCTTGTAGGCGCCCTGGTACTCGGCCACCTCCTCGCCCATGATGAAGACGGTGTCGTCGCGGCGCATCTCCTCGGCGATGGCGGTATTGATGGCCTCGCGCACGGTGATGGTCTTCATCTCGGTGCCTTCGGGCCAGTCGGGGCTGGCGTCGGGCTCGGGGGCGGCGGGGGCGGCAGCTTTGGCCGGGGTTTTCTCCTCGGCCTTCGCGTCTTCCTTGTCGTCTTCGGCCTCGGCCGGTGCGGCAGCGGGGGAGGTGGCGCTTTCGATGTCAGAGGCGTCTTCGCCCTCTTCCAGCAGCACGGCGATAGGCGTGTTCACTTTCACGCCCTCGGTGCCTTCCTCGATCAGGATCTTGCCGATCGTGCCTTCGTCGACCGCCTCGAACTCCATCGTGGCCTTGTCGGTTTCGATTTCGGCGAGGATATCGCCCGAGCTGACTTCATCGCCTTCCTTGACCAGCCACTTGGCCAGCGTGCCTTCTTCCATCGTCGGCGACAGGGCGGGCATGAGAATTTCGGTTGCCATCGTTCTTATCTCCTTCTCACGCGTTCTGCGGGGCGACATCGGTGATGATGTCTGTCCAGAGCTCTTCGGTCGCCGGCTCTGGGCTGTCCTTGGCGAAATCGGCGGAGGCGTTCACGATGCCCTTGATTTCCTTGTCGATCGCCTTGAGATCCTCCTCGGTGGCGTGATCGCCGGCCAGCAGCAGGTCGCGCACGTGTTCGATGGCGTCCTTCTCCTCGCGGATCTTCTGCACCTCCTCGCGTGTCCGGTACTTGGCCGGGTCCGACATGGAGTGGCCCCGGTAGCGGTAGGTCTTGACCTCGAGGATGTAGGGGCCCTTGCCGTCGCGGCAGTGTTTGACCGCCTTCTGCCCGGCTTCCTTGACCGCCAGCACGTCCATCCCGTCGACCGCCTCGCCGGGGATGCCGAAGGCCTCGCCGCGGGTGTAGATGTCGGGGGTGGAGGTCGAGCGTTTCTGCGAGGTTCCCATGGCGTACTGGTTGTTCTCGATCACGAAGACCACGGGCAGTTTCCACAGGGCGGCCATGTTGAAGGTCTCGTAGACCTGGCCCTGGTTGGCCGCCCCGTCGCCGAAATAGGTGAAGGTGACGCGGCCGTTTTCGAGGTACTTGTCGGCGAAGGCGAGGCCGGCTCCGAGCGGCACGTTGGCGCCGACGATGCCGTGGCCGCCGTAGAAGTGCTTGTCGGTCGAGAACATGTGCATCGATCCGCCCTTGCCCTTGGAATAGCCGCCCTCGCGACCCGTGAGCTCGGCCATGACGCCGTCGGGGTTCATCCCGCAGGCCAGCATATGGCCGTGGTCGCGGTAGGTGGTGACCCGCTTGTCGCCTTCCTCTGCCGCGGCCTCGAGCCCGACGACCACGGCCTCCTGGCCGATGTAGAGGTGGCAGAACCCGCCGATCAGGCCCATGCCGTAAAGCTGGCCGGCCTTCTCCTCGAATCGCCGGATCAGCAGCATGTCGCGATAGTATTGTTTCAACTCGTCGGCAGAAATATTTGGCTTCTTTGTGGTTTTCCGGGCAGCCATGGGTGGCGTTCTCCTCCGCTCACAATATAGTTTAGTGTTAAACTATCCATAACATGCCAAGGGCCTTTCTGGCGAGGGAGAATTTGCCGCAGGGGCTTCTGGCATTTGCGCGGAGGCGGTGTAGGCTGCGAATGCCTGCAGGGGAGAGACGCGGATGGTGGTAAGGATCGAGAAGGACGGGCCGGTCTGGACGGTCATCAATTCACGGATGGAGGCGCGCAACGCGGTTGATCCGGAGACGGCACGGGCGCTTTACGACGCGTTCCTTGCCTTCGAGGCGGAGGAGAGCGCGGCGGTGGCGGTGTTCTGGGGCGAAGGCGGAGCGTTCTGCGCGGGGTGGGACCTGAAGCGGGCGGCGACCCTGTCGGAGCCGGACGCCATCGATGCCTATGATTTCACCGACGCGCCCACGCCGCCGATGGCGCCGATGGGGCCGAGCCGGCTGGACCTGTCGAAGCCGGTGATCGCGGCGGTGGCGGGGCCGGCGGTGGCGGGCGGCATGGAGCTGGCGATGTGGGCGGATATCCGGGTGATGGAGGAAAGCGCCTTCATGGGGGTGTATTGCCGCCGCTGGGGCGTGCCGCTGATCGACGGGGGGACGGTCAGGCTGCCGCGGCTGGTGGGCGAGGGGCGGGCGATGGACCTGATCCTGACCGGGCGCAAGGTGGAGGCGGCCGAGGCGTTGCAGATCGGGTTGTGCGAATACGTGGTGCCGGAGGGCGAGGCGCGGGCCCGGGCGGAGGCATTGGCGCGGGACATTGCGCGATATCCGCAAAGCTGTGTCCGGGCCGACCGCCGGTCGGCGCGGGGACAGGCGGGGCTGTCGGAGCGTGACGCGCTGCGGGCCGAGTGGGCGGGCAGCAAGGGCGAGGTTGCGGCGGCGGGGGTTGCAGGCGCCGGCCGGTTCGCGTCGGGCAAGGGCCGGGGCGGCGATTTCGGAGATATCTGAGAGGGTCGGAGATGGTCCCGCATGGTTGAAACCCCTTTTTACGCGGCGCTGCGGGACAGCGTCGAGGCGGCCTATGCGGCGGCGCCGGAGCGGGTGTCGGCGGGACTGGAAGTTTGCGATTGCCCGGTCTGCATGACCGAGGAGGTGCGGCAGGAGATGATCGCCACACCCTGCCGGGAACTGAAGGGCTGGCTGATCGCGGAGTATAGCAATTCGGCGCATGGCGTGCCCTCGAAGCTTAACGACCTTGCGGCGCTGTTGCCGCGGTATCTCGACCTGATGGCCGAGGGGGCGGAGACGGATTCGCTGGGGATCGGGGTGGAGTTGACGCGTTTCGGCGGGGCTGTGGCGGTGTCCGAAGGGGCGTTTCCGCCGCCGAGGCTGCGGACGGCCTATCTCGCGTGGGCTGAGCTGATGGTGCTGCATGGCGGCTGGCTGCGGGCGACGTCGGGGGCGCGGGAAGGTATCGGGGAAGACCGGCTGTCGCCCTTCTACCTGTTCCAGGCCATCGCGGCAGGGGGCGTGCCGACCGAGGTGGTGACGGGGGCGGCGGACTCGCTTTTCGCCGATCCGGAGGTCGGGCGGGTGGCGAAGATGCAGTTCTTTGCCGCCTTGGGTCATGCGTGGAACGGGCGGCGGTTCGATCTCTACGCGCTGAAGTACATCATGGAGGACAGGCGCGCGGCGCTGGCGGACTGGTTGCAGCGCTGGCTTTCGTTGTGGGAGCTGGAGGAGATGCTGACCGATCCGGGCGTGACAGGCCCGCCGTTCTGGGCCGAGCGGGTGCAGGCGGCGATCACCAACCGGGAGGCGCTGACACCGGAGGCGCTGTCGGACGAGCGGTAGGGGGTTAGCGGATCACGATCTCGTCGGAGCGGATCATGCCGAGCACGTCGCGGGCCTGCTGGTCGAGGAGGTCGAGGTCGAGGAACCCGTCGGAGAGGCGCTTGGTGAGGTTCTCCATCCGGGCGACCTGTGTTTCGATCTGGTCGAGCTGGGCCTGCAGAGCCTTTTCCTCGGCCTCGATCTCGGCCCGGCGGAAGAGTCCATAATCGCCCTGCACCGCGGCGAAGGTGAAATAGCCGCACATGGCGAAGGCGATCATGAAGTAGACGAGCGCGCCGAAGGCGGGACGTTTGCGGGTGGACATGTTGGGTCTGCTCTGCCTTTTGTTGCCACCTCTTTCCGGGCGGTCGAGAGTATCCTGCCACAGGCGAATCGCTTTGTGAATCCCCTTTCGTTCACAAGGTTTTGCGGGCTAGGATTAGGGGTGAGGAGAGTCTTTCATGCCACATCTGCCACCCCGGTCCGACCTGCCGACGCACGAGGTGACGAACCAGCCGCCGGCGCGGGGCGATATCGACCTTTGGGCGAGCGATCCGGCGCTGCAGACCCATGCCGGGGCGGCGGGGGCGGATGCGGCACACCTGGCGGGTTACGGCGCCAAGATAGGTACGGAGGAGATGCAGGCGGCGGGGCGCGTGGCCAACCCGCAGGCGCCGGAGCTGGTGCAGTTCGACGCGGGCGGGCGGCGGCTGGACGAGGTGCGGTTTCACCCCGCTTACCATCGGCTGATGGAGGCGGGGGTCGGGGCCGGGTATTCGGCCATCGCGTGGGAAGGCGCCAAGGGTGGGCATGCCACCCATGCGGCGATGGTGTACCTGACCAGCCAGATCGAGCCGGGTGTCTGCTGCCCGATGACGATGACCTATGCCGCCGTGCCGGCGATGCGGGCCGACGAGGGGCTGTTCGCGACATGGGTGCCGAAGCTGACCTCGCGGGTCTATGACGGCTCGGCCCGGCCGCTGGGGCGCAAGCCCGGGGCGACGATGGGCATGGCGATGACCGAGAAGCAGGGCGGGTCGGACGTGCGGGCGAATGCGACGCTGGCCACGCGCGATGGCGAGGCCTTCCGGCTGCACGGGCACAAGTGGTTCTGCTCGGCGCCGATGTCGGACGGGTTCCTGACGCTGGCGCAGGCGGAGGGCGGGCTGACCTGTTTCCTCGTGCCCAGGTGGCTGGAGGAGGGGCGCAATGCCATCCGCATCCAGCGGCTGAAGGACAAGCTGGGCAACCGCTCGAACGCCTCGTCGGAGATCGAGTACGAGGGGGCCGTGGCATACAGGTTGGGCGAGGAAGGCGCGGGCGTGCGCACGATCATCGAGATGGTCCACCACACGCGGCTCGATACGGCCATGGCCCCGGCCGGGCTGATGCGGGCGGCGCTGGATCATGCGTGGTACTGGGCGCGGCACCGGACGGCCTTTCAGAAGCAGTTGAGCGACCAGCCGCTGATGCGGGCGGTGCTGGCCGATCTGGCGCTCGACTGGGAGGGCGCTTTGGCGCTGGGGATGCACGTGGCGCGGAGCTTTGACAGCCAAGGTGAGGGGCACCGCGCCTTTGCCCGGCTGGGGGTGGCACTGGCCAAGTTCCTTGGCAACAAGCTGTGCCCCAACGTGGTTTACGAGGCGATGGAGTGCCTTGGCGGCATGGGCTATGTCGAGGACACGCCGATGCCGCTGCTCTATCGCGAGGCGCCGCTCAACTCGATCTGGGAAGGGTCGGGGAACGTGATCTGCCTCGATATCCTGCGGACGCTGCGCAAGGCGCCGGAGGCGGGGGAGGTGCTGGCCGCGGAGTTAGGCCGCGCCACGGGGCAGGATGCGCGGTTCGATGCCGGGCTGAAGGCGCATATGGAGCGGTTTCCGAAGCTGCCCGAGGAGGGGCAGGCGCGGTGGTACGTGGAAAGCCTGGCGTCGCTGTTGACGGCGGCGGTGCTGATCCGGAATGCGCCCCGGCCAGTGGCCGAGGCCTATGCCGCGACGCGGCTGGGGACGCCGCGGGGCCGGGTAGCGGGGGCGATTTCGGGCGTGGACACGGGCGCTGTACTGGCGCGGCTGGGGGAATAGCCCCTAGTTTATCCCGTTCTCGCGCTGCACGGCGCGGACATAGGCGACGATGTTCTCGATATCCGCGTTGGTCAGGCCCTCGACCGGTGGCATGTCGCCGAATTTCCAGTGATGCGCGCGGACACCCTGGCGCGCGGCCATCAGGAAGGTGCCGTCGCCGTGGTGGCCGGGCTCGTAGATCTTGTGGATGAGCGGCGGGCCCTTGCCGACGAGGCCGGTGGCATTTTCCCCGTGGCATGTGGCGCAGTTGTTCTCGAAGGCCGTTCTGCCAAGGGTTTGTTGCTCCGTGAATTCGGCGGGAAGCGTGACCTCGACCATCTGAACGCCATCGGAGGCCGGGCTTGCCGTCTCCGGGGAAGGCTGATCGCTTCGCGTCAGCAGGTAGGTGCCGCCCGCGAGCAGGATCGCCGCGAGAAGCCAGAGAAGTCGGGAATTCATCTGTCGTTTCATCCTTGCCAGTCAGGTCGGCACGCGCCCGGCCATGGCCGGGCGCGTGCCGTGCCCGCCTGCTATGCGGGTTCCAGCAGGAGGAAGGTCAAGCGCGAATCCGGGCCGTTCCTACGCGGGCAGGTGGATGCGGAACCGCTCGCGGATGGCCTTGTCGGTTTGCGGATCGAACCGGGCGGCGGAGCGCTCCGAGAGGATCGCCTCCTTCCGCCGGATGGCGCTCTGGTTCAGGTCGGGCCTGTCCTTCTCGACCCATTCCTTGGGCGACATGCGTTCGCCCGTGGTCGGGTACACGTAGTCGGACTGCATCCGCGCGAGCGTCTGGCCCATGCCGAGATAATGGCCGGGCCCTTGCAGGCAGACCTCTCGGATCTGTTCGACGGCGAGCGTTTCGTCATCCACCTCGATGCCGCGCACGCAGCGCAGGGCGTGGCCGATGAGGTCGTCGCCGAGGATCAGCGACTCGTGGCAGAAGCCCAGGAGCGAGGCGTGCATGCCGGCGGCCTCGTAGACCATGTTGAGCCCCGAGAGCCCGGCCATGACGTTCGAGCACATGGCTTCCCAGCCGGCCTGCATGTCGGGCAGCTTGGCGTCGGTGATGCCGCCCACGGCGCCGCCGGGCAGGCCGTAGAACTTGTGCATCTGGGCGCAGCCGGCCGAGAGCAGCGCCTGTTCGCCCGAGCCGCCCGTCATCGCCCCGCTGCGCAGGTCGAGGCCGAAGGGCCAGGTGCCGAAGATCGCCGGAGCGCCGGGGCGCACGGCGTTGACGTAGACGAGCCCGGCGAGGCATTCGGCGACCGATTGCACGATGGCGCCCGCGATGGTCGACGGCGTGGTCGCACCGGCCATGCCGGCCGAGAGCAGCAGCACGGGCATGCCGCCCTCGATGCAGGCCTCCATCGTCTGGCAGGCCTCGGTGGCGAATTTCATCGGCGGGACGACGAAGCAGTTGGAGTTGCTGACGAAGGGGCGCGCGCGCCATTCCGCCTCGCCCCCGGCAATGAGGTGCAGCATGTCGAAGGCATCGGCCACGTGCGAGGGGTCGGAGAAGGACACGCCGATGTGTTTCGTGGTGCCCGAGCAGCAGGCGTAGATGGTGTTGAGGTCCATCTCGCGGTTGTCGGGGACGTCGCGGGCCACCATCGGGCGCTGCAGGAAGTGGATGTTGTCGAGCCGGTCGGTGATGCGGGCGGCGTCGTGCAGGTCCTGAAGGGTGCTGTCGCGGTAGTTGCGGCCCTCGACATCGACCATGCTGACCGCGGCGCCGGCGGTGCCGTAATGCACGCGGTTGCCGGAGAGTTCGAGATCGTGCCTGCCATCGCGGCTGTAGAGCATGATCTGGCGGTTGGCATTCGCCACCGTATCCTCGACCAGCGCGCGGGGGAAGCGGATGCGCCCGTCGGCCCCGTGAATGGCGCCGGCGCGGGTGAGGTGGTCGATCCCGCTTTGCGGGGCGTCGGCGAGGCCGATCTCCTCGAGCACCTGGAGGGCGGCGTTGTGGATTTTCAGGATATCCGCCTGTGACAGCACCTTGAGGGCGTCACATTCCATACCCGGCCGTACGGGGCGGATGGCGTCATCGAGCGGGGCGGCACGGCTGGCACGGCGAGCGGCGCGGCCACCGGTGCGGCGCGGGGGATTGTCTTTCATGGTCTTGATCCTTGATCGTGAAGGTCGTGGAATGGGGTTTGGGGTAAGGTCAGAACCTTCCCGGCCTTCCACGTGCGGCGCGCCCGCGCACGGCGCCTATCGTATAGATCACAAGGGCGATCTTGCAGCTTGGCGACATGGGCCAGCTCCTCCCGAAAGTGGGGGGAGAGGACCATGATTCCATGCCGCGGTCTGTCTCAATTGCGACTTGTGTCGCTTTCAGACCCTGAAGGGGCGATTAGGGTCAGGCTGCCAGTTCTGTGGCCAGCTCGATCAGCAGGCCGATGGCGCCGGCAAGCCGGTCGTCGTCGACGGTGAGGGCCACGCGGACATGGCCGGCCGCGGCCTTGCCGAAGCTTTCGCCGGGCATGACCCCGACAAGGTGCTCGGTGAGCAGGCGGTCGGCGAAGTCCTCGCCCGAAAGGCCGGTGGCGCGCACGTCGAGCATGACGAACATGCCGCCATCGGCGGGGATGGCGCGGACGGCGTTCTGCCCTTCCAGCATGTCGATCACGAGGTCGCGGCGGCGTCGGAAGGGTTCCGAGATCTCTGTCTCGAAGGCGTCGCCCTGGGCCAGCGCGAAGGCCGCGGCCTCCTGCACGAAGCCGGCGACGCCGTAGGTGGTGTGGGTCGAGAGGTTGCCTAGATGCTCGATCGCTTCTTCCGGGCCGACGATCCAGCCGATGCGGCTGCCGGTCATGGCGTGGCTTTTCGACATCGAGCCCACGACCAGCGTGCGCTCGGCCATGCCGGGAAGGGTGCGGGGGCTGATATGCTCGCCCTGCCAGATCATGGTGTCGTAGACCTCGTCGGAAATAAGCCAGAGGTCATGCTCCTGGCAGACGCCGGCGATGCCGTTCATCGTGTCGCGCGTGTAAATCACGCCGGTGGGATTGTTGGGCGTGTTGATGAGCAGCGATTTCGCGCCCGGCGCCACGGCGGCGATCTCGGCCGGGTCGGGCTGGAAGTTTCGCTCGGGGCGGGCGTAGACAGGTTGGGCCTTCGCGCCCACGCCGCGGATCGTGCCGGGGTAGGTGGCGTAATACGGGTCGATATAGAGCGCGGTGTCGTCCTCGTCGCAGGCGGCGTGATGGGCGGCGAAGAGGCCGGCCTGGCCGCCGGGCACGACAAGCACGTTGTCTGGCGTGGTGGGCACGCCGGTGCGGGCGGTGACGCGGGCCGCCACGGCCTCGCGCAGGTTGAGATCGCCGTT
>Ga0189287_100350_pt1 | contig 10117 bp, 8 predicted proteins | sample UW86minimetaG_FD_130319 | JGI IMG/M metagenome (GOLD analysis project Ga0189287, IMG submission 130319) | Marine microbial communities from the Costa Rica Dome - UW86 mini metaG | ecosystem: Environmental > Aquatic > Marine > Oceanic > Photic zone | place: Costa Rica: the Eastern Pacific... | reverse complement strand
CCCATTCCGACGACAGGGTCAGGCGATCTCGCTCAAGATGGCGCGGGCGGCGGCGGCCGGGTCCTCGGCGGCCCAGACCGGGCGGCCGACGACGATGTGGTCGGCGCCGTCCTGCAGGGCCTGTGCTGGTGTGGCGACGCGCTTCTGGTCGCCGAGCGCAGCGCCGACGGGGCGGACGCCGGGGGTGACGATCAGGCGGCCTTCGGATTGCGGCAGGGCGCGGATCATCGCCGCTTCCTGCGGCGAGGCGATCACCCCGTCGGCGCCGGCCTCGAAGGCGCGGGCGGCGCGTTCGCCCACGAGGTCGGGCACGTCGCCCGCCTTCATCAGACCGGCATCGAGATCGGCGCGGTCGAGCGAGGTGAGGATGGTGACGGCGAGGATCTTCATGTCCTTGCCCGAAGCCCCTTCCTTGGCCGCGCGAACCACGTGCGGGTCGCCATGGACGGTGAGGAAGTCGAGTTCGAACTGGGCCAGGCCGCGGACGGCGTTCTCGACCGTGGCGCCGATGTCGAAGAGCTTCATGTCGAGGAATATGCGCTTGCCGTGCTCCTGCTTGAGCTCGTTGGCGAGCGCCAGCCCGCCGCCGGTGAGCATGCCGAGCCCGATCTTGTAGAAGGAGACGTCATTGCCCAGCGCCTCGGTCAGTTGGAGTCCTTCGAGGGCATTGGGCAGGTCTATTGCGACGATGAGGCGGTCATCGGACATGGCGGGCGCTCCTGTGCGATCGGGGTCGGAACCTTCTCGCGGGGGAGCGGGGCCAGGTCAACCCCCCGCGGGAGCGGGGACGCGGGGGGTCGGGTTGCGGCGGAAGGGTCGGGCGTCAGCGGGCCGGGACAAGCCCCGGTGACGCGCCTTCAGGCCGCAAGCGAAGCGCCGGGGCGGCGCAGCGGGGGTGTTTCGACGCCGTTCGGCACGAGTTGCAGCGCGGCCTCGCCCGGGACGGGGGCACGGCGCAGGCGCATCGAGCGCTCCGGCGCGTGGCGATGCGCGCGCAGGGCCTTGTCGGTGAGGCCCCTGGTGATTACGTTGAAATCCGCGTGCAGAGGCGCGAGGATATGGACGGGGTAGGAATAGACCTCCCCCTCTTCCCTGATCTGTACCAGCGCTTCGAAGGCCGACAGTTCCGGATTGTAGCGGACATCGTCAAAGCCGAGTTTCTCGATAAGCATTGCACTAATCCTTGTGTTGCGGCCGCGTGGAGCGGCATACATGTGGTATAAACGTAAACTATTACGGAAAAGTTCCACCTTTCCGTCGGCGCGGGCCGGCATTGGCACGAAATTGCCGGAACAAGCGGTTGAGTTCGGTGGATTTTTGCGCTTTTTCCGGCACCCTGCTGCTTGAATACCGCGCATCCGCCCCCCATTTCAGAATTCGAGGTTCCCGAAAGACGCATGCCTAATGCTGGGTGCGCCAAGAGGGGTAACGCTTGTGAAAAGGAGAAATGGGATGGACTTGTCCAAGTTCACCGAGCGGTCGCGTGGCTTTCTTCAGGCGGCGCAGACGATCGCGATGCGGGAGAGCCATCAGAAACTGGCGCCCGAACATGTTCTGAAAGCATTGATGGATGACGACCAGGGGCTTGCGAGCAACCTGATCAAGCGCGCGGGCGGCCAGCCGCAACGCGTGGTGCAGGCGCTTGAGCTGTCGCTGGGCAAGATTCCCAAGGTGACGGGCGATGCCGGCCAGGTCTACATGGACAGCCAGACCGGCAAGGTTCTGGACGAGGCCGAGAAGCTGGCGAAGAAGGCCGGTGACAGCTTCGTTCCCGTCGAACGTCTGCTGACGGCACTGGCCGTGGTGAAGAGCCCGGCCAAGGACGCGCTGGACCAGGGCGGGGTGAGCGCGCAGAGCCTCAACGAGGCGGTGAACGACATCCGCAAGGGCCGCACCGCCGACAGCGCGAGTGCCGAGGATACCTATGAGGCGCTTGAGAAATACGCGCGCGACCTGACCAAGGCCGCCGAGGATGGCAAGATTGACCCGATCATCGGCCGCGACGACGAGATCCGCCGGGCGATGCAGGTGTTGAGCCGCCGGACCAAGAACAACCCAGTCCTGATCGGTGAGCCGGGCGTCGGTAAGACGGCGATTGCCGAGGGGCTTGCCCTGCGGATCGTCAACGGTGACGTGCCGGAGAGCCTTCAGAACAAGCGGCTGTTGTCGCTCGACATGGGCGCGTTGATTGCCGGGGCGAAGTATCGCGGTGAGTTCGAGGAGCGGCTGAAGGCCGTGCTGAACGAGATCACCAATGCCGCGGGCGAGATCATCCTGTTCATCGACGAGATGCACACGCTTGTGGGCGCGGGCAAGACGGATGGCGCGATGGATGCCGCCAACCTGATCAAGCCGGCGCTGGCACGGGGTGAGTTGCACTGTATCGGTGCGACGACGCTCGACGAGTATCGCAAGCACGTGGAGAAAGATGCGGCGCTGGCCCGCCGGTTCCAGCCGCTGGTGGTGTCGGAGCCGACGGTGGAGGATACGATCAGTATCCTGCGGGGCATCAAGGAGAAGTACGAGCTGCACCACGGTGTGCGGATCTCGGACAGCGCCCTTGTGTCCGCAGCGACGCTTTCGAACCGCTATATCACCGACCGTTTCCTGCCGGACAAGGCGATCGACCTTGTGGATGAGGCCGCCAGCCGGTTGCGGATGGAGGTGGACAGCAAGCCCGAGGAGCTTGACGCGCTCGACCGCGATATCCTGCAGAAGCAGATCGAGGCCGAGGCGCTGCGCAAGGAGGATGATGCCGCCAGCAAGGACCGGCTCGAGAAGCTCGAGAAGGAACTGGCCGAGCTGCAGGAGAAATCCGCCGAGATGACCGCGCAGTGGCAGGCCGAGCGGGACAAGCTGGCCAGCGCGCGCGACCTGAAGGAGCAGCTGGACCGCGCGCGGATCGAGCTGGACCACGCCAAGCGCGAGGGCAACCTCGCCAAGGCGGGGGAGCTGTCCTATGGCGTCATTCCGCAGCTTGAGAAGCAGTTGACCGAGGCCGAGCAGGCCGAGGAAGACGGCATGATGGTGGAAGAGGCCGTGCGGCCGGAGCAGATCGCCCAGGTGGTCGAGCGCTGGACGGGTATTCCCACCGCCAAGATGCTGGAAGGCGAGCGCGAGAAGCTGCTGGGCATGGAAGACAACCTGCACAAGCGGGTGATCGGCCAGGACAGCGCCGTGCGGGCCGTGGCCAACGCGGTGCGCCGGGCAAGGGCGGGTCTCAACGACGAGAACCGGCCGCTGGGCAGCTTCCTGTTCCTTGGGCCGACGGGTGTGGGCAAGACCGAGCTCACGAAGGCCGTCGCCGAGTTCCTGTTCGACGATGACAGCGCGATGGTGCGGATCGACATGAGCGAGTTCATGGAGAAACACGCCGTCGCCCGTCTGATCGGGGCCCCGCCGGGTTACGTGGGGTACGAAGAGGGTGGTGTTCTGACCGAGGCCGTCCGCCGCCGGCCCTACCAGGTGGTGCTGTTCGACGAGGTCGAGAAGGCGCATCCGGAGGTGTTCAACGTGCTGTTGCAGGTGCTTGACGACGGTGTTCTGACCGATGGTCAGGGTCACCGGGTCGACTTCAAGCAAACGCTGATCATCATGACGTCGAACCTTGGGTCGCAGGCGCTGAGCCAGTTGCCCGAGGGCGCGGACGCCGCTTCGGCCAAGCGTGACGTGATGGATGCGGTCCGGTCGCATTTCCGGCCCGAGTTCCTGAACAGGCTGGACGAGATCGTGGTCTTCGACCGGCTGTCGCGTGACCAGATGGACGGGATCGTCGATATCCAGATGGGCCGCCTGACCAAGCGTCTGGCAAGCCGGAAGATCCGGCTGGAGCTGGATGCGGATGCCAAGAAGTGGCTGGCCGACGAGGGGTACGACCCGGTCTATGGCGCGCGCCCGCTGAAGCGGGTGATCCAGAAGGCGCTACAGGACCCGCTGGCCGAGGCGCTGCTGGCCGGGGATATCCTCGACGGCAGCACGGTGCCGGTGAGTGCCGGGGCCGACGGGCTGATCATCGGCGACCGGGTGGGGAGTTCCAACCGGGAACGACCTGACGACGCGGTCGTGCATTGAGCTTTGCAAGCCCCGCCGGAGACGGCGGGGCTTTTCCGTTGCCGGGGTGGGTTTCACGGGCAAAAGGGCAACGACGCGAACGCCACGTAAGCCGTTGAGCGCGAGGCGTATTGACCGGTCAGGCGCCTCTGCCGTATCCAATCCGCGAGAGCAGTGCGCCCCGAAGACACGGCAAGAACGGGCGGGGCGGTCAACATATGTGCGGGGGCCGGTGTGACGGGCCGGCGGTTGTTGACGCGAGGCATGTCGCGCTGCGTAATGGTTGTGACGGGCCCCCGAGGGGCGCCACCGGACGGAGCGGTAGAGGTCGCCATGGGAATTGACGCACAGCTTGCCAGCCAGCTGATCGCCGCGCGCGGACTGGTCGAGGGCAAGGAAAACTGCGTGATGCTGGGCCGGCAGAAGTTCCACATCAAGGGCAAATTCCGGCGCTACGTGCGGCAAAAGCTGCGGCAGGCGGGGCTGAGCCCGGATATTCCCGAGTACGAGCAGGAGGACGGGTTCAGCGAAACCTTCCTGAAGAAGATCGGGTTTCCCGAGCCGATGTCGCTGGATGCGTCGCCTTACGAGAAATGCGACCTGACGCATGATCTTAACGACCCGTTGCCGGACGAGTTGCGCGGGCGGTTCGACGTGATCATCGATGGCGGCACGCTGGAGCATGTCTACAACACGCCGCAGGCGCTGGATAACGTGTTTCACATGTTGCGGCCGGGCGGGATATTCCTGTCGATCAACGGGATCACCGGTTGGGCCGGGCACGGGTTCTACCAGTTCAGCCCGGAGCTGGTGTGGCGCTACTGGAAGGATGCGCGGCGGTGCGTGCTGCATGAATGCGCCGCCGTTCCGCATGACGTGACCGATGCCAAGCCGCGCCCGGCGCCCGACACGGGGCAGGACGGGCGGCGGTTTCGCGGCGCCGGGATGCAGGGGCGGTGGTACCTGTTCTACATCATCGAGCGGGGGCCGGAGGCGGTGACGGACGAGCGAATCCGCAATGTCTCGCAAGGCGACTATTCGGTGCGCTGGGATGCGGGCGAGCCGCAGGCCGCGGCGGGCGAATAGGCGGGCCAAGGCGGATGAGCGAGGAAGAGGACGTATCGGTGGCCGAAACGGCCGGGCAGGTCGACAAGGCCGAGCAGATCGACAAGCCGATGTGGTTCGACGAGATCGGGCCGTGCGGATCGGCCAGCGGGTTCCTGCATTCCGACCCGCGCCATCCGATGCTGTTCGTCAAGCGGCGGCGGCCGATCCTGATGGTGACCTTCGACAACCTGTCGAACGTCAACGACCGCTCGCCGGGGCGGTTGCCATGGGCCTACAAGTTCGCGCGGGACAACCAGGTGAGCCATCTGGGTATCTACGCGCATCTGCCGAACTGGTACCGCGATGCCGGGCTGATCGGCACGATGCAGAAGATGGCCGGCGAGGGGTTCTTCGAGGGGTACGAGCGGTGCATCTTCACCGGCTCGTCGATGGGGGCCTTCGGGGCGCTGACCTTCGGACGGCTGGCGCCGGGGGCGCATGTGCTGGCGTTCAATCCGCAATCGACGCTGAACGAGGCGCTGGTGCCGTGGGAAACACGATACCAGGTGGGACGGCGGCAGGACTGGTCGCTGCCATTGGGCGATGCGGCGGAGGCGGTGGCCGAGCTGGGGCGCGCGTACGTGTTCTATGATCCGTATTTCGAGCCGGACCAGTTCCATACCGACCGTCTGATGGCGGCGGAGGGGGCCGGGGGCACCGTGGTGCCGATGAAATGCTGGTTCTCGAACCACAAGTCGGCGGTGTTCCTGCGCAAGATCGAGGCGCTGAAGCCGATCATGACAGAGGCGCTGTTCGGGGATTTGACGGAGCAGCGGTTCTACGAGCTTTACCGCGAGCGGCGGCGGCTGCCGTGGTATCGCGGGTCGCTGGCCAACTACTTCGAGAAGGACGGGCGCACCGCGATGGCGGAGCGGGCGACGGTGGCGTTTCGTCAGAACCTGCGCAAGCTGGGGCGGCTTGACGGGAACCGGGGCGTGTGATGGCCGAACAGGCGTGGATCGTCGCGGCGCCGGTGAACGAGGCGCCTTACCTGCTGGAATGGATCGCGCATTACCGGGCCTTGGGGTTCACGGGGGCCGTGCTGTTTACCAGCGGGTCCGAGGATGGCACCGACCGGATGGCCGCGCGGCTGGCGGAGCTGGGATATGTGCATCACGTGCCGCTTGACCTGAAACCGGGGCGCGACCCGTTGCGGTATGGTCTTCGGGACGTGCTGCCTGTGCTGGAAAAGCTTGGGGCCGACTGGGCGCTGGCGGTGGATGTGGACGAGTACCTTTCGGTTCGCACCGGGGCCGGCGACCTGAAGAGCTTCCTGGCGGCGGTCGGGGCGGCGGATGCGGTTTCGGTCTGCCGCAAGCCGTTCGGATCTGGGTGGCGCCGGGGGCTGCCGGAGGGGTCGGTGCGGGAGAATTATACGCTCTGCGCGGATGAGCATGACCGGGGGCAGATGATCACCCGGGGAATCAAGACGCTGTTCCGGCCCGGCAAGGTCAGCCGCCTCGCGCCGCACCGCCCCTATTTCGACGATGGCCCGGGCAAGGTGACATGGATCGATGCCGGTGGGCAGGCGATGCCGGGGAAGTATTTCGAGGGGAAGTGGGCGGCACATGACGGTTTCTCGCACCGGTTTGCGCGGTTGCATTACTACGCCGTGGCCAGCCCCGAAGCCTTCATACTTCGGCGCGGGCTGCCGGAGAAGAAGAACCACCGGAAGGTGCTGCTGGACGACTGGGCAAAGCTGGACGTGAACGCCGCCGAGGATACGGCGATGGAGGCCGATATCGCGCGGTCGGCGCCGGTGCTGGAGGCGTTGCGAGGGGATGCGGCGCTGGCGGACCTGGAGCAGGCGGGGCGGGCCTGGCAAGAGGCGCGGATGGCCGAGATTTTGCAGGACGGCAAGATCGCCGAGCTGTGCGCCGAGATGACCAACACGACCCGGGCCGAGACGAAGAAGGCGGAGCGGAAGGAAAAGAAGAAGGACACGGTGCGCACCGCGCCGAGGGGGGGCGGGGGCACCTACATGCCGCCGCCTGTGCGCCCGGTGCGATTCGACGTACAGGCAGCGGCCGAGGGTGAGAGCCGGGCGGTGCTGCATGGCGGGTTTCACAAGACGGCGACGACGTACATCCAGAAGCTTTTGGAGGATAACGAGGCGTGGCTGGGTGGGCAGAGCGTTTACGTGGTGCCGCACCAGAAGCTGCGCAAGCACGTGACCTTTCCCTCGCAGCTCGATGCGTTCCGGCGGTTGAAGATCAGCCGCCGGACGAAGTTCTCGGAAGAGGAGTTGCAGGGGTTCGCGGATGCGTTCTTTGCCGAGCCTCTGGCGCTTCGGCCGAAGCGGATGATCCTGTCGGACGAGAACCTGCCGGGGCTGCCGGGGCATTGCGTGACATCGGGCGCGCTTTACCAGTATCGCAAGACGTTCTTCCAGTGTTTCGCCAAGCGCATCCCGCTTCCGGTGACGGATGCGTTCTTTGCCGTCAGGAACTATGCCGATTTCTTCGCGTCGTCCTATGTGGAGTATCTACGGGCGGCGACGGCGACGACATCGGGCAAGATGATCACGCCCGAGGAGATGCGGCGGAACGTGCTGGCGAGCCTGCCGTCATGGCAGGCGGTGCTGGGGGATTTCGCGGAGGTGTTTCCCGAGACGCGCGTTCATGTCTGGCGGTTCGAGGATTTCCGCGCCTTGCGGAACGAGGTGCTGGGCCGGTTCTGTGGCGAGGGGGTGGACGTGCGGCGGCTGAAGGACATGGAGGATGCCAAGCCCCGGCCGACCGGGTCGCGGCGTGCAGTGGAGGAGCTGGTGCTGATTTCCGAGCTGGAGGGGGCCGGCGCCATGTCGGAACGGGCGAAGGCGGTGCAGGAGCAGTTCCCGCTCAACGACGAGAACGGCAAGTTCGACCCGTGGAGCGCGGCGGAGCGAGCGCATCTGAACGGGCTTTACGAGCGCGACTGGGAGGCCATTCGCGGCGATGCGCGGCTGAGCGTGCTGGAACCCTGAGCACATTTGCGCGGGGTTCGACCGATCGGGTCGGGCGGCTGCCGAATGGAGTTGCCCGAAGCGCTTGCCGGGGTGTATGCAGGGGCTGCGCCATCCGGGGAATGTCGTTTTCAGCTGCGGGAGCACCACGTGCGTATCCCATGTGTTTCCTGTCGTTCCTTCGTGGCGGCACTCGGTTTGATCGTGGCATCGGTGGCCTCTGCGGAGGGGGATCGCGCCGGGGATGGCCGGCTGTCGCTGAGCCTTCAGGGCGGGCAGATGACGACCAACGGGATCGACGATGTTTTCAATCCCACGAAGACGGATTTCACGAACGCCTATTTCGGCGGCCTGATCCTTGGCTACGAAGTGCCGCTCGACGATCCGCGATGGGCGTTGGGCGCGGAGGTTCAACTGAACCACCATTTCGGGCAGGACACGTTCCAGGAACTGGTTCTGCCGGTGACGATCCGGTACAGCCCGGCGCGGCCATGGCCCGCGGTGATCGACAGTTTCGCCTTTGGGCTGGGCATTTCACATGCCAGCGAGACGCCTCTGCTGGAAGTCGTCAAGCGGGGCGAGTCGCAGCGGACGCTGGTGTATTTCAGCCTCGAGACGGCGTTTTCGGTGGGGGATGGCAACGACGATATCTTCGTGCGGCTGCATCACCGGTCGGATGCCTACGGGCTGTTCGCGACGGATTCGGGCTCGAACGCGTTCGCGATTGGCTGGCGGCACGGGTTCTGAGGGGCGTCAGGCGCGGGAACGCGAGGTCTGCTCGGTGACGGCCTGAAGCAGGGCGCGGATCATGGTGCGCTGGTCGTCGGAGAAGCCGGGCAACGCGATGGCGGGGTCGGGGCCGGAGAGGTCATCCATCGGGAAGAGCGCGGGATCGTCGGGGAAGAACCGCTGGCGCAGGGCTTCGTTGTCTTCTTCGAACTGTTGCAGCAGTCCCAGGGCGGTGGCGTTGTCCATCGCGCGGCCCTCGAAGCGGGGCAGGGCGCCCACCGGCATGGAGCGGAATACCTTGCGGGCGTCGAGGCCGGGCATGTCGGCCACGAGCTGCATGAGGTCGAGCAGGTCGATCGAGGGGGTGGGATTGGCCACCTCTTCGGCGGGCGGTTTGTCGTCGGCGTCGATGTCGAGCCCGAGCAGGGACATGAAATCGTAGACGACATCGCCCTTGGGGAAGGCGGCCGGCTCGAAGCGGCGGAAGATGAATTCGGCGTCGGGCCAAGCGGCATCCCAGGCGGAGATGATACGGCGGTATTCGCCCCCCTTGATGCCGAACTTGTCGACGTAGTTCTGGAAGCCCGGCTTGACCTTGCCGGTCTTCATCTTCTGCTTGTAGGCGCTTTCGAGGTAGCGGTCCTGCCGGCGGAAATAGCCGACGATGCGGGTCTCGAACGGTTCTTCCAGCGCCAGCACCTCGCGCAAGAAGGCGGGATCGCTTCCGGTGAACATCTCGGAAGTGAGCACGAGGGTTTCGGCGGGGCTTTCGGCGATCTTGCGGCGGATCTCGGCGCCGGTCTTTTCGGCCTCGGCCCGCTGGCCGCCGCGGAGGTGAACGCCGAGATCGTTATAGGAGCCGCGCCGGCCGCGGATCAGGAAATCGACGGATTTCGAGGCGAGGTAGGGCTGGCGCGCGCGGGCGTAGCGCTGGATCGCGGTGGAGCCTGTCTTGGGCGTGCCGATATGGATCCAGAGCTTGCGCATGGGGCTGGGCGGCCTCCATCCCGGCGACTTCCTCGTACATCTCGAAGTCGCGGGCGAAGGCGCGGTCGACATTGCGGCGGTCGGCGGCGGTGAGGCTGTCGCGGTGCTGCTGGCTGGCGGTGCGGTGGCCGAGATGCTTGCGGGTGTCGATGGCCTCGACCGCCTCGCCTTTCGTGCCGAAGAGGACGCGGATGATAGCGCGGCGGGCGTCGTCCATCGCCTCGACCCGGCCGATCAGGTCGTAGGAGACGAGGCCGTAGCTGATTTCCTTGTGCTGCGGGCGCCAGTGGCGGTCGAGGT
>Ga0189287_100349_pt1 | contig 10136 bp, 6 predicted proteins | sample UW86minimetaG_FD_130319 | JGI IMG/M metagenome (GOLD analysis project Ga0189287, IMG submission 130319) | Marine microbial communities from the Costa Rica Dome - UW86 mini metaG | ecosystem: Environmental > Aquatic > Marine > Oceanic > Photic zone | place: Costa Rica: the Eastern Pacific... | reverse complement strand
TGACGATGGCGTCGAGCCCGTCGCCATCCATCTCCGCGGCCCAGGCGCGGATGTTCTTCGCAGCCGTGGCGTGACTGTCTTTCGTCTTGCCCATGTGATGGGTCAGCGCGCCGCAACAGCCCGCGCCTTCCGCCACAACCACCTCACAGCCGAGGCGCGTCAGCAGGCGGATGGTGGCATCGTTGATATCGGTGTTGAGCGCCCGTTGCGCACAGCCCGTCATCAGCGCCACGCGCTTTCGGCGCTCGCCCTGCGCGGCAAAGGTCTGGGGGTCGTCATTGCGGCTGACGGGGGGAATGCGCTCCGGCGCCATCTCGAGCATTGCCTTGAGCCGTGCATCGGGCATCAGCCGCGCGAAGGGCCGCCCGATCTTGGCGCCCAGCAGCGCGAGGCGAAAGCGGGTCGGGTAGGGCAGGATCTGCGCCAGCGTCCAGCGCAGGGCCCGCTCGTAGAAGGGGCGCTGGTAGCGCTCCTCGATATACTCCCGCGCGTGGTCGACGAGGTGCATGTAATGCACGCCCGAGGGGCAGGTTGTCATGCAGGCGAGGCAGGAGAGGCACCGGTCGATATGCTTGACGGTCTTCTCGTCCGGCGTCCGGTCGTTCTCGAGCATGTCCTTGATCAGGTAGATGCGCCCGCGCGGGCTGTCGAGCTCGTCGCCGAGAACCTGGTAGGTGGGGCAGGTGGCGGTACAGAACCCGCAATGGACACAGGCCCGCAGGATCTGGTTCGAGCGGGCAGTGGCCGGGTCCTGAAGCTGGGCTTCGGAGAATTCGGTCTTCATTCGGCTGCCTCGCGTGCCTGGGCCATGAGGCCGGGGTTGAGCAGGCCCTTCGGGTCGAACCGCTTGCGCAGGCCCTCCTGCAGGGCGGCGACGGGGGGCGCGAGCGGCTGGAACACGCCGCCGCCGCGCGTGCCGCGGATCAGGGTGGCGTGGCCGCCGGTTTTCGCGATGGCGGTGCGTATGTCCTGGCCGGCAGTGCCCTTGGGGACGCACAACCATATCAGCCCGCCGCCCCAGTCGTAGAGCGCCTCGGCGCCGTCGATGCGGGCCACGAGGCCCGGCGCGTCTGTGGGTTTGACCGACAGGCGCCAGATATCGCCGTCCGTCCCGTGGAAGGGCTGCACATCGCGGATCGCGCGCCACGTGGCTTTCGTGCTGTCGGGGTCAGTGTCGATGGTGAACTCGCCGAACGCGGCCAGCGCATTCTGAAGTTCGGCGGCGCGATAGGCGACCGAGGCCTCTGTGCCCTCGATCCGGATCACGGTGCGGGCCGCGCCTTCTGGCCCGGCCTGCGAATGTGCTGCCCCGGTCACCTCGAAGGGCGAGCCGAGCGCACGGCAAAGCGCGGCGATGGCCGTCTCGTCACCCAGCCCATCGCAGGCCAGCGAGCCTGTCACCTGTGTCTTCGGCAGCACCTTCAGCGCCACCTCCGTCAGGATGCCCAGTGTGCCGTAACTGCCCGCCATCAGCTTGACGAGGTCGTAGCCGGTGACGTTCTTCATCACCCGCCCGCCATTGCGGATCACCTCGCCCCGTCCGTCGACGAAACGCACGCCCAGCAGGAAATCCCGTGCCGCGCCGCACTGGATGCGCCGGGGGCCCGAGACGTTGGCGGCGAAAACGCCGCCGATGGTCGGCTCGCCCCCGGTGCCCAGAAGGCCGCGATGATCCATCGGCTCGAAGGCCAGCCGCTGGCCTTCCTCCGCCAGCGCCGCCTCTACCTCGGCCAGCGGCGTGCCCGCCTTGGCGACCAGCGTCAGCGCGCCCGGCTCGTAGAGGTCGATGCCCGACAGCCCCGCGGTGGTCAGCGGCGCTCCGTTCACCGGCACCCCGATCGGCCGCGTGCCGCCGCCGCGAATGCGCAGCGGCTCGCTCGTGTCACGCACGATCGCGGCCAACTCGGCCTCGGTCTCGGGTCTCAAATCTTTCATCTTTCCAAAAATACTCCGGGGTGAGGCCGCAGGCCGAGGGGCAGCGCCCCTTACTCGGCGGCGATCCTGTGCGCGTCGGATGCGGCCAGCGGGAACACCTTGGCGGGGTTCAGCAGCCATTTCGGGTCGAACACGTCCTTCACGGCCATCTGCATGGCAAGGTCCTTTTCGCCATACTGATGCGCCATCAGGTCGCGTTTCTCGATACCGACGCCATGCTCGCCGGTCAGGCAGCCGCCCACCTCGACGCAGAGCTTGAGGATCTCGGCGCCGAATGCCTCGCAGGTCTCCAGATCGCCGGGTTTGTTGGCGTCGAACAGGATCAGCGGGTGCATGTTGCCGTCGCCCGCGTGGAAGACATTGGCGACGTCTAGGCCGAACTCCTTCGACATCTCGCCGATGCGTTTCAAGACGTAAGGCAGCTGGCTGACCGGGATCGTGCCGTCGAGGCACATGTAATCGTTGATGTTGCCCATGGCGCCGAAGGCCGACTTGCGGCCCAGCCAGATCTTGGCGCTTTCCTCGGCCGAGCCGCTCTGGCGCAGTTCCACCGGGTCGTGGGTGCGGGCGATGCTCATGATGGTCTCGAGCTGTTCGTCGATCTCGGCCTCGCTGCCTTCGACCTCGACGATCAGCAGCGCCTCGCAATCCGGGTAGCCGGCCTGGGCGAAATCCTCGGTGGCGCGAATGCAGGGGCGGTCCATGAACTCGATCGCCACGGGCAGGACGCCGGCCTTGATGATGTCGGAGACGCAGGCGCCGGCCACCTCGTTCGAATCGAAGCCGATCAGCACGGGCCGCGCGCCCTCGGGCTTGTGCAGGATGCGCAGGGTGGCCTCGGTCACGACGCCAAGCTGGCCTTCCGAGCCGCAGATCAGGCCGAGCAGGTCATAGCCTTCCGCATCGAGATGCGCGCCGCCGATTTCCGTCACCGTGCCGTCCATCAGTACCATGGTCACGCCCAGCAGGTTGTTGGTCGTCACCCCGTATTTCAGGCAATGCGCCCCGCCCGAGTTCATCGCGATGTTGCCCGCGATGGCGCAGGCGAGCTGGCTTGAGGGGTCGGGGGCGTAGAAATACCCGTCTTCCTCGACCGCGCCGGTAACCGACAGGTTGGTGCGGCCCGTCTGGACCCGGATGAAGCGGTTGCCGTAATCGGTTTCCAGCACCTCGTTGAGGCGGGCCACGCCGAGGATCACGCTGTCTTCCGTCGGCAGCGCCCCGCCGGCAAGCGATGTGCCCGAGCCGCGCGGTACCACGGGCACACCCATCTCGTGGCAGATGCGCAGCACGTCCGAGACCTCCTGCGTTGTCGAGGGCAGCACCGCGGCCAGCGGCGGGCACTTGTAGGCCGTCAGCGCGTCGCACTCGTAGGCACGGGTTTCTGCCGGGTCGGAGATGACGGCGTCGGCGGGCAGAATGTCCAGCAGCCGCGTGACAAGTTCGGCCTTCTTGGACAGGATGTCCGGGTTGGGGGCGGGCATTTCCATCGGGATCTCCTCAATTGGTAAAATAATATAACCAATTGCCGAATTCGGCAAGGTCATGCGTTCGGCCAAAAGTTCGCGCCGATCACACACAAAGACGTGACCGCCTGACACACGATTCGGACCTAAGGTTGCCGCATGAAGATGCGGTGGATTCTCCTGATGGCCGGCCTTGCCGCCGGCCCGGCCCTTGCCGACGAACCGGTCGTCAGGGATGTGACGGTCGAGAAGGTCGGCATGCTGTGGAACGTGCATGTGACGCTCGAGCATGCCGATACCGGTTGGGATCACTTCGCCGATGGCTGGGAGGTGCTCGACAAGGAGGGCAACCGGCTGGCCTATCGCGAGTTGATGCATCCGCATGTCAAGGAGCAGCCCTTTACCCGGTCGATCAGCGGCGTCGTCATCCCCGACGGGACGCGGGAGATCTTCGTCAAGCCGCATTGCTCGGTCCATGGCTGGGCCGAGACGCTGACGCGGGTCGAACTCTCGCCCTGAGCGCTCAGCGCCGCCCTTCCCTGAGCCAGCCGCCGAGAATGAGCGCCGCAGCCAGCGCCAGCACCAGCCACGCGGGCAGGAGCGGCAGCTGGGTGACGGCGCGCGTTTCATAGGCACCGCGTGGGGTGATGCCGATCCAGCCGCGCCCGGCGGCGGGGCGGCCTTCGCGCACCTCCCGGATGCGGGGCAGCCCATCGGCCAGCGCCAGAGCGCCGCCGCCGGTGGTGTCGATCACCTCGGAGAGCGGCTCGGCGCTGGCAATGGTTTCCTCGAACTCCACGGGCGATGCGGGGCCGAGGCCGATGACGGCGGTATGATCGCCATTCTCGAGCCGGTAGAGGCCAATCTCGGGGCCGTCGAAGAGGGTCTCGAACCGGCCGGGCGACACCTCTTCCAGCTCCATCTCCATCACTTCGCCCGAAGGCGTGGTGATGGTGACCGGTCCAACGGTTTCCGACAGTGACCGACGGATGATGCGCATCTGCTGGCCGGTGGCCTCGGCCCAGAGCGCCTCTTCCTCGAGCTCCGGTTCCTTCATCATCCAGTGGGCGAGGCGGCGGAGCAGTTCGAGCTGCGGACCGCCCCCCTCGAAGCCGCGGTTCCAGAGCCAGGCGTGATCGGAGCCGAGCAGTGCCACGCGGCCCTCGCCCACCCGGTCGAGCACTAGGAGCGGGCTGTCATCGGCGCCGGTCATGACCACGTCGCCGGTGGGCTCGGTCAGTTCGATCTGGCGCATCCAGCTTCCCCAGCCCTCGTCGGTTTCGGGCTCCAGCCCGGCGGTGACCGGGTGGCGTTGGCCGAGGTCGGTGACCTGCGGCCGGAAGCGGCGTTCGATGACCCGGGCGGTGGGACGGGCCGGCACGACCGATTCCAGCGGCGTACGGTACAGGCTGTCGGCGCTGGCGAAATCGGGGCCGGCGGCGATCAGCACCGCGCCGCCGGTTTCGACGTAGTCGCGCACATTGTCGAGGTAGATTGACGGCAGGATGCCGCGCCGTTTGTAGCGGTCGAAGATGATCAGGTCGAAATCCTCGATCTTCTCGAGAAACAGCTCTCGCGTCGGGAAGGCGATCAGCGACAGTTCCCGCACCGGCACGCCGTCCTGCTTTTCGGGCGGGCGGAGAATGGTGAAATGCACGAGGTCGACAGAGCTGTCCGATTTCAGCAGGTTGCGCCATGTGCGCCCGCCCGGGTGCGGCTCGCCCGAGACCAGCAGCACGGAAAGGCGGTCACGCACGCCGTTGATCTGCACCAGCGCGGTGTTGTTGCGGTCGGTCAGTTCGCCCTCGGCCTCGGGCGTGGAGAATTGCAGCACGTTGCGCCCGCCATGGGGCAGGGTCAGCGGCAGGTCGATCTCCTGCCCGATGGGAAGCTGGAAGCGCTGCGGCTCCTCGCCGTCTACGGAGACGTCGACCGGCACGGTGCCCACACCCTCGGGTGCGGCGCCGTCATCGTCGATCCGCAGGGTCATCGTGATCTCTTCGCCGAGGATGCCGAAGGCGGGGGCGTTGTCGACGGTGAGCTTGCGGTCCCAGTCCTCTTCCCGACCGGTGTGCAGCAGGTGCAGAGGCGCCGGCAGGTTCGGGGCGCGGTCGAGGTCATGCAGGCGGCCGTCGGAGAGCAGGATGGCGCCGGCGACGCGGCCGCTGGGTTCCTCGGCCAGCGCCTCGGACAGGGCGGTCATCAGTTGCGTGCCGGAATTGTCGGCGCCATCGGGCACGGTGATGCGGCGGACCTCGGTGTTCTCGCGCGCCTCCAGACGGGCGGCGAGGGATTCGGCGGATTCTGCCGTGGTGGTGGCGCGGTCGGCGAGGCGCTGGCTGGCCGACTGGTCTTCGACCAGCAGGACGATATCGGTCAGCGGGTCACGCTCTTCCTGCTGGTAGGCCGGGCCGGTGAGCGCGGCGATCACCACCAGCGCCGCCAGCCCGCGCAGGGGCCAGCCCGAGAGCCCGCGCAGCAGGGCCAGGGCAATCCCGAAAATGGCCATGCCGCCCAGGCAGGCGATCAGCCACCATGGCAGCAGCGGGTCGAAGACGATCGAGCCGGTCATTGGCCAAGCCTGTCGAGCAGGGCGGGCACGTGCACCTGGTCGGATTTGTAGTTGCCCGTCAGCACGTGCATCACGAGGTTGACGCCGAAACGGTAGGCCAGTTCGCGCTGCCGCTCGCCGGCATAGCCGCGGCCCACCGGGAACATCGGCGCGCCGGTTTCATCCATCGCCCAGGCCGCTGCCCAGTCGTTGCCGCCGATCACCACCGGCGTGACGTTGTCGTTGAGGTTGCGGAAGGGCATCCCCTCGACCTTCTCGGCATCGGCCGGCGCGGCCTCGACCCAGACGCCGCGGCCCGAGAAGCGGCCGGGAAAATCCTGTAGCAGGTAGAAGGTGCGGGTGAGCACGTGATCCTCGGGGATGGGTTCGAGCGGAGGGATGTCGAGCGGGCGGGCGAGGCGCTGCAGCTTCTGCCCGTTGGGCGAGGAGGCGCCGAAGCCCGCGACGTTGGCGTCGCGCGTGTCGAACAGGATCATGCCGCCGGTGCGCAGGTACTCGTTGAGCTTCACATAGGCCTCGGCGGTGGGGATCGGCTGGTCGGGCGTGACCGGCCAGTAAAGGAGCGGGTAGAGCGCGAGGTCGTCCTCTTCGAGGTTGACGCCGATGGGCTGCGACGGCTCGACCGAGGTGCGGAAGTAGAGCGTTTCGCCGAGGCCGCGGAGGCCGGCATGGGCGGCCTCGTCAAGCTGGCTGTCGCCGGTCAGGACATGGGCCAGCACCACTTCGGAGGCGGCGAGAAGCGCCTTGTCCTGTTCCTGTGCGTCGCTTTGCTGGGGCATGGCAAGCAAGGCCGCGAGGATCAGCGCCGCGCGGGCGGGCATCAGCCGGCCGGAGAGGGCGAGAGAGGCGAGGATATCGGCCATGAGTAGCACCAGCGCGGCTGCCAGAAGCCAGCCGCCCAGCGGCGCCTCGGGCGGGCGGGCGAGGCCCCTGACGGGAACGTTCGCGGGCCACGTGGCGGGGCTGAGCGTGGTATCTTCCTTGATGACGTTGAGCGCCAGCCGCCGGTCGGGCCCTTCGTAGAGGCCGGGGCGGAGGCTGGGGCCGATCGGGTCGGTGATGAGTGTCTCGCCATCGACGCCGGGCAGGGTGCCCGCATCGTTGATCGTGCCGAACCCGTCGAGCACCTCGATCGGCTGCCACGTTGTCCCCTGCATTTCCGACAGGTCCGGCAGGGCCACGGCGGACGAGACGGCGAGCCGTTCGAGCATCTGAACGAAGAGGCCCGAAAGCGGCAGGGTGGACCATTCGGCGTTGGCGGTGACGTGGAACAGCACCACCTGCCCCGCGCCGATGCGCTTGCGGGTCACGAGCGGTGTGCCGTCGGTCAGCTGGGCGATGACGCGGGAGGCGAGCGTGGGGTCGGGCTGGGCCATGACCTGGGCCGAGACGGTGACGTCGTCGCTGATCTCGAGGCCGAAGAAGGGGCTCTCCTCGGGGAAGGGGGCCAGCGACTTGGGCTCGCCCCAGCTCATCGCACCGCCGACGGTGCGGCCCCCGGCCCGCAGCCGGACGGGCATGAGCGGCGCTTCCTCGTCGCGGGAGACGTCGCTGGCGGCAAGGCGCGGGCCGGCGAAGCGCAGGAGCAGGCCGCCGCCTTCCGCCCATTCGAGAAGTTCGGATTGCTCGGCGCCGGAGAGGGTGGCGACATCGGCCAGCACGATCACGTCGGGGTTCGCCGGCAGGATGTCGATCAGCGCGCCGTCGAGGATATCGGCGGAGGGGATCAATGCCTGTTCGAGGTAATGCAGCGGCGAGAGCAGTTCGAGGCCTTCGCGGTCTTCCCGCCCGGCGATGAGCGCGATCTCGCGGCGGCGCAGGCTGTCATCGGTCAGGGTGACGGCGCCGGCGTGGCGCTGGCCGGCGATCTCGAACCGGGTGAGACGGGCGCGGAGTTCGGCGGGGATGGAAAGCTCGCCCGTGGCGGTGGTGGCGTCGGCCTCGAAGGTGAGGGGCATGGTGGCCAGCATCCGGGGCGTGCCGGAAGGGTCGCGGCCATGGGCCTCTATCGTGACCTCGCGCGGGGTGCCGCTGCGGGCGCGGGTGGCGGTGAGCTGAACGGCACCGTCGTTGATGGTGGCGGGGGCGAGGGCGATCACGGGGGCGGGGCTTTCGTAGATCGTGACGGGGCCGCGCGATTGCAGTTCCGACAGGAGCCGTTCGCGGCCGTCGCGGGCCAGACCGTCGGAAAACCAGCGCGTCTCGAAATCCTCGTCGCCCAGCATGGCGGCGGCTTCGGCCATGGTGCCCGGCGTGGCTTCCCATGCAGACGGGGCGAGGCCGGAGAGCCGGCTGCGCCAGGTCTCGGCGGCCTGGAAGTTGGGGGCCTGCGGTTCGGTCAGGCGGAGGATGGCGACGGGGCGGGATTCGCGGCCCGCCTCGGCCAGCATGGCGTCGAGCAGGTCTTCCTGTGCCGGCCAGTCGCGGGCGGCGGCCCAGGAGCCGTCGAGCACGATCAGCAGCGGGCCGGTGGCGGCCTGTTCGCCGTCGTCCTGGGGGTTCAGCACCGGGCCGGCAAGGCCGACGATCAGCGCGGCGACGGCCAGCATTCGAAGGAGGAGGAGCCACCACGGGGTGCGGTCGGTGACGGTGTCGTCGTCGGACAGGCCTAGGAGCAGCGCCACGCCGGGGAAGCGGCGGCGGATCGGGGCGGGGGGCACGGCGCGAAGCAGAATCCACAGGATCGGCAGGGCGGCGAGCGCCAGGAGGAGCCACGGGGCGGTGAAGCCGATAGGGCCCAGCATCATCGTGACGGCCCCCCGTCAAAGGCGCGGAACAGCCAGAGCAGCGCGGATTGGGCGCTGTCGGAGGTGTGGTGGAGGCCGTATTGCCAGCCGGTCGTGGCGCAGAGCGATTGCAGCTCGGCCTTGCGCTGGGCCAGGCGTGCGAGGTAGCGGTCGCGCAGTTCGGAGGCCTTGAGGGTTTCATGCGCCAGCGTACCGCCGACGCTTTCGAAGATGGTGCGGCCGCGATAGGGAAACGCCTCTTCCGCCGGGTCGAGCACTTGCAGCAGCACGCCCTGAACGCCGCGGTCGGCGGCGCCGGTGAGGGCGGTACGGGCGGCGGCGATGTCGCCCATGAAATCGGAGATGAAGAGCGCGCGGCCATGGGGCAGCATGCCGGAACTTTGCGGGTGGCCGTAATCGTCGGCGCCGTCCTCGACCAGGGCCTCGGCCAGCCGCATCATCTGGGCCTCGCCGCGCCTTGGCGGCAGGCCGGCCCCGGCCAGCCCGACACGTTCGCCTGCCCGGTTCAGAAGGATCGCCACGGCCAGCGCCAGAAGGCGGGCGCGGTCTGATTTCTCGGCATATTTCGGGTCGGAGGCGAAGCGCATGGAGGCGGCGGCGTCGACCCAGATCACCACGCTCTGGGCGATCTGCCATTCGCGCTGGCGGACGAATTGCGCATCGGACCGGGCCGAGCGGCGCCAGTCGATGAAGCGGCGTTCGTCGCCGGCCTGCACGGGGCGGTATTGCCAGAAATCGTCGCCCAGCCCGGCGCGGCGGCGGCCGTGTTCGCCCAGAAGCACGGTGCCCGCCAGGTGCTCCGCCCGCGCCAGAAGCGGGGGGAGGCGGGCCGCCTCGTGTTCGGCCCGCGCGCGAAGGGGAGCGACGTTGCTCAAGCGGCGGCCTCGATCCGGGTGATGTCGGCCACGGTGTCGGCGATCAGCCCGTCGAGGCTTTCGCCGCTGGCGCGGGCCGCGAAGGTGAGGGCCATGCGGTGGGTGAGCACCGGCTGGGCCATCGCCGCAACGTCGTCGGCATCCGGCGCGAGGCGGCCCTGCAGCATGGCGCGGGCGCGGACAGTGAGCATCAGCGCCTGTGCCGCACGCGGGCCGGGGCCCCAGGCGACGGTGTTGCGCACGGTCTCGGACGCTGTTGCATCGTCGGGTCGGAAGGCGCGGACGAGGTCGAGAATCATTTCCATCACCCGTTCGCCCACGGGCATCCGCCGCAGCAGGGTCTGGGCCGCGATCAGTTCCTCGGGGGTGAACACCTGGTGGGCCTTCGCCTCTTCCGCGCCGGTGGTGGCCAGCAGAATGTCACGCTCGGTGTCGCGGTCGGGATATTTCACGTCGATCTGCACGAGGAAGCGGTCGAGCTGGGCCTCGGGGAGGGGGTAGGTGCCCTCCTGTTCGATGGGGTTCTGGGTCGCCAGCACGT
>Ga0189287_100348_pt1 | contig 10138 bp, 11 predicted proteins | sample UW86minimetaG_FD_130319 | JGI IMG/M metagenome (GOLD analysis project Ga0189287, IMG submission 130319) | Marine microbial communities from the Costa Rica Dome - UW86 mini metaG | ecosystem: Environmental > Aquatic > Marine > Oceanic > Photic zone | place: Costa Rica: the Eastern Pacific... | reverse complement strand
TTCGAGGAAACGGATGCCCGCACCGACTGTGCCGCGGCCTATTTCATGGTCAATTGCGCGCATCCCGACCATTTCCGCGGCGCGCTCGAAGCCGGTTCCGGCTGGCTGAAGAGGATCGGCGGCGTGCGCGCCAACGCGTCCCGCCTCAGCCACGCAGAGCTGGACGACGCCGAGGAGCTCGATGCCGGCAACCCCGCCGAGCTGGGCCGCGACTATGCCCGGCTGCGCCGTCTCCTGCCGAATCTCAGCGTCCTGGGCGGCTGCTGCGGCACCGACCACCGCCATGTCGAAGCAATCGCCGATTGCTGCGTGGCCAGTTACGCGGAGTGACCCGCGCCATGACCCCCTCGTTCGCTTTTCGGCAGCTCGCCCCGGGGCGGCGCCACAGCAGCCTCATCCTTTCCCGACGGGCCCGGCGGCTGACCTCGCTGGCGATCCTGATTGGGCTTGGCGTGCTCGTTCTCACGGCGGATCCTTTCGGCGCCGGGCAGGCCTGTAGCGATGCGACGGCCGGCCGCTGCTCATTCATGAGCACGACGCCGAAAGTCGGAGCGGAGGCGATCTGGATTCCCGGCAAGCCGCATGTCTACGCGCGGCTTGCGACCCCGCTCAGCTTCACCGATCCGGCAGGCGCCGTCTGGACGGCGCCGCGCGGCACGCTGACCGACGGCGCCTCGATTCCTCCGGTTTTCGTGCCGCTGATCGGGGAGCCGCGCCGCGCCGAATTCCTCTCTCCGGCGGCGCTGCACGATGCCTATTGCGGTGCGGGCAACGAAGACCTGCCCCAGTTTCGCACGCGGTCGTGGGAGGAAACGCACCGGATGTTCTTTCACGGCCTGCTTGCCGCAGGTGTTCCGCCCGCGAAGGCAAAAGTCATGTTCGCCGCCGTCTACCTGGGCGGGCCGCGATGGGATGATCCCGCGCGATCGCTGGACACCGTCCCCGACGCCGTTCTTCGCCGCGAGATGGAAGCGTGCCTGCGCTTCATCGAAGAAGACCGCCCGAGCCTGGCCGAAATAGAAGCCTGGATGCGCCGCCGCGAGCCGACGCTTCTGTCCGCGACTTCGGCCCCCTGATTTCCGAGCCTGCGGCTCGTTCATCGTCACGTGACCTTTTGCTGGCGCGGGCCGCAGGGCACCATAGCCCGACGACATCCACACCGGAGACCCAGATCATGACGTCCCGAACGCTTCAATCCTGCCTGTCTGCCATCTTTCTGCTGCTGGGGGCCTGGTGCCTGTTCTTTCCCGGCATGGTGGTCGGGCTCACGTTCCGGCCGGAGCTGGCCACGGCCACCGACCAGGCCCGTTTCCTGATGGGATGTTTCGGGGCTCAGGCGGTGCTCAACGGTACGATCCTGGCGACCGCGCGCTTTTCTGCGGTGACCTTCCTTGTCTTCGGCCTTGTCGGGTCGGTGCCCTTTTTCGGGTTCAATATATGGTTCTGGCTGGTTGTTCCGGTGCTCAATTCGTGGATGCTTCTGGACCTGGCCGGTAATCTTGGCATCCTGACGGCCGGCATCTGGGGGTGGCACCTTGCGCGCAAGGAAGCGGCGGACGCAGAGCCCTTCGACTGAAGGCGGGCCCATCCGGCGCCAAGCAGACATTGGCGCCATTGCTGGCCGGCGCGGGAACCTGGGTGCCCTTAGCGGATAGTTTTTTCCATCAGGTAGTTGTGGATCTGCACGTTGTTCCGCTCGAAATCGCGACGTCTGACCACAACGAACCCTGCCCGCAGAAAGAACCTGCGGGCCGCTTCGCTTGCCTCGACGTAGAGGCGTGACACCCCAGCCTCCAGCGCTTCGCGTTCCAGACGATCGTAGAGTGCTTTTCCCACACCGCTTCCGGCGTGACCCGGATGGCAGTAGAAACAGTCGATATGGCCGTCGCGCTCCAACTCGACAAAGGCAATCGGTTTCTCGTCGTCGTCGACGGCGACAAACACCGAGCGCCCATCGGAGACACGGGTATGGAACGTGTCTGCAGGCACGGGGGCAGGGCTCCAGGCGTCGACCTGATCGCCGGTGTAATCCTTGCTGCCAATGGCATGGACAGCCTCGTGAAACACCTGAACCAGGGTGGCCGCATCGTCGGGTTTGTAATCGCGTATTATCATGGAGGCGATGTAGCGGCTTGGATCGTCAATGGGAATGGCTGTTTCGTCCGCGTGCCGCTTTATCCCGGGAGCGCGAGGTGCCGCGTGCTCCGCCGCCTAGGCGAGGCGGTTGCGGAAGAACCAGGCGGCGACCGGCAGGGTGACGGCGGCGATCGCGCCGAGGGCCAGCATGTCGGGAAGCAGCACGTCGTAGCCGGCGCCTTCGAGGTAGACCCGGCGCGTGATGGTGATGGCGTAGTTGAGCGGATTGACCATCGTGAACCAGCGCAGCGCCGCCGGCATGTTCTCGGTCGGCGCCATCAGCCCGGACAGGAGCATGAAGGGCATCAGGAGCAGGAAGGTCAGGATCATCGCCTGCTGCATGTTCTTCGCGAGCGAGGACAGGAACAGCCCGATGCCGATCGCCGCCGCGAGGAACAGCATGAGGCCGGTATAGAGGACCAGGTAGGAGCCGGCGAAGGGGATGCGGAACCACAGGAGCGCCACGAGCAGGATCAGGCTTGCCTGAACCAGCCCGACCAGCATCGAGGGCACGGCCTTGCCGATCATGATCTCGGTCGGCCGGAACGGCGCGACGAGCAGCTGGTCGAAGGTGCCTTCCTCGCGCTCGCGGGCGACCGACATCGCCGCCAGCATCATCGTCATCAGCATGGTGATCGCGCCGATCAGCGACGGGATCATGTGCCACCGCGTCTCGAGCGAGGGGTTGTACCAGGCGCGCGAGACCACCTGCACCGCCGCGCCGGAGCGGCCGAGCAGGCGTTGGACGTCGGCGCCGAAGGCCGTGGCGATGGCGGCGACATAGCCCTGCGCGATGCCAGCGGTGTTGGAGTTGCGACCGTCGGCGATCACCTGCACCGCGCCCTGGCCGCCCGCGGCGATGTCCCGCATGAAGCCGGGCCCGATCGCAACGACGAGGACCACGTCGCCGGCGAGCAGCAGGGGCGCCGCGTCCTCGACCCGGTTCACGGTCGCGACACGTTCGAAGGTGCCGGACCCGTCGAAGCGCGACACGAACTCGCGCGACACGACGCTGCGGTCCTGGTCGACCAGGGCGTAGGTCACCTGGTTCAGATCGTAGGTCGCCGCGTAGCCGAAGACCAGGCATTGCACGACCGGCGGCGCCAGAAGCACGGCGCGGCTGCGCGGATCCTTCAGGATCACCAGGAGCTCCTTGCGCATCAGCGCCAGGATGCGGAGCAGCGACCGCCGCAGCCCCGTCATGCGAGCCGCTTCCGCGTCAGCCGCACGGACAGTGCAATCAGGACCGTGGCCATCCCCGCCAGCACGGCCGCGTTGGGGAGGATGACGCTCCAGACGTTGCCGGCGAGGAAGATCGTCTGCAGCAGGCTGACGAAGTAGCGGGCCGGAAAGACGTAGGTGATCACCTGGATCACCCAGGGCATCGAGCGGATGTCGAACATGAAGCCCGACAGCATCATCGCCGGCAGGAAGCTGATCATCATGGCGGCCTGGCTGGCCAGGAACTGGCTCTTTGTCGCGGAGGAGATGACCAGCCCGATGCCGAGGGCGACCAGCAGGTAGAGGACCGAAACGCCGGCCAGGACCAGCGCCGAGCCGCGGAACGGCACGCCGAAGAGGACCAGGCTGCCGATGACCGACAGCGCGAGCCCGATCATGCCGAGCACGAAATAGGGCACCGTCTTGCCGAGCAGCAGCTCGGCGCTGCGCACCGGCGTGACGAACAGGGCCTCGAAGGTGCCGCGCTCCCATTCCCGTGCCACGACCAGCGCCGTCAGAAGGGCGCCGATCAGCGTCATCACCAGGACGATGAGGCCGGGGACGAGGAAATAGGTGCTCTCGTTCGCCTCGTTGAACCACATCCGGCCCTGGACCGAGACCGGCGCCACCGCCAGCGCGCGCCCGCGAACCGCCTCGCGGGCCATCCAGGCGGCGACGGCCCCGCGCGCGTACCCCAGCGAGATCCGCGCGGTGTTGGCGTCGGCACCGTGCACGATGACCTGGATCTCGGCCTGCTCGTTCTGGACGTCGCGCGCGAAGTCGGGCGGGATGCGGACGATCGCACGGACGGTGCGGTCGAGCAGCAGTGTCTCGGCCTCGGCCATCGTCTTGACGTGGACGGCGTCGAAATAGTTCGAGAGGTCGAAGCCCGAGGCCGCGCCCTGGGCATCGGCCGACGTCTCTTCCATGACGATGGCGACGGGGACGTTCTTGACGTCGAGGTCGAGCCCGTAGCCGAAGAGCAGCAGCATCGCCAGCGGCATGACGATACCGATCGCGATGCTGCTGGGGTCGCGCAGGAGCTGCCAGGTCTCCTTGCGGATCAGCGCGGCGGTTCTGCGCGCGGCACCGGTCATGCCGCACCCCGCGCGCCCGCCTGCCGGGCCTCTTCGACGATGGCGATGAAGGCGTCCTCCATCGTGGCCGCCGTGGCGCCCGCGCGGGCGCGGACCTCGGCGGGGGTGCCCTCGGCCAGGGCGCGGCCGGCATCCATGATGATGATCCGGTCGCAGTATTCCGCCTCTTCCATGAAATGCGTGGTCACGATCACGGTGACACCGCTTTCGGCAAGAGCGGTGATGCGGCCCCAGAACTCGCGCCGGGCCAACGGGTCGGCACCGCTGGTGGCCTCGTCTAGGAACAGGATCTGCGGTTCGTGCAGCAGCGCGGCGGCCATGGCGAGGCGCTGCTTGAAGCCGCCCGGCAACTGCCGGCTTGGCAGCGTCGCGAGGGGGGCGAGGTCGAACTGGTCCTTCGCCCAGGCAATGCGTTCGCGCCGGCGCCGGCCGCGCAGGCCGTAGGCGCTGGCGAAGAAGCGCAGGTTGTCGTCGACGCTCAGATCGCCGTAGAGCGAGAATTTCTGCGCCACGTAGCCGAGCCGCTCCCGGGCCTCGGCGCGCGAGGTGCGCAGGTCGGCGCCGGCCACGTGCAGCGTGCCCGCGCTGGCCGGCAGAAGCCCGCAGAGCATCCGGAACGTGGTGCTCTTGCCGGCGCCGTTCGGGCCGAGCAGGCCGTAGATCTCGCCGCGCCGGACCTGGAAGCCGATACGGTCGACGGCGGTGAAGTCGCCGAAGGTCCGGACCAGGTCGCGGACCTCCACCGCGACCTCGGCGCTGCCTTCTTCGGCGGCGCGGAGGTCGAGCGTGTTGCGGGCGCTGTCCCCGGCCACCGCGGCAAAGACGGTCATGAACCCATCCTCGAACCGGGCGGGAACGGGCTTCAGCGTCACCTCCTTGCCTTCGATGCCGATGGGCGCACGGTTCTCGCGGGTGGCGCGCACGACCCTCACCTTTCCGGCCTCGGGCACCGCGTCGACCACGCCGGGGGCCGCGAAGAGACGCGCCTGCAGCGACCTCGCGGGCATGCCTTCGGGCGGCGCGGCGATGTAGCTGCACCCCTCGGCCTTCGCGGTGATCGTTCCGGGAGCGCCCTCGGCCAGCATCCGGCCCTCGTGCAGGACGACGCAATGGTCGCAGCGCTCCGCCTCGTCGAGGTAGGAGGTGCTGACAAGGACGCTCAGCCCGTCCTCCTCGATCAGGGTGGTGACGATTTCCCACAGCTCGCGGCGGGACAGCGGGTCGACCCCGACCGTCGGCTCGTCGAGCAGCAGAAGCCGCGGCGTGCGGACCAGCGTACAGGCGAGGCCGAGCTTCTGCTTCATGCCGCCCGAGAGCTTGCCGGCCAGCCTCTGGCGAAACCGGCCGAGCTGGGTCATCTCCATCAGGCGGGGGTAGATCGCCGCGCGCTCGGCCCGGGTGACGCCGTGCAGGTCGGCGTAGAGGTCCAGGTTCTCCTGAACGCTGAGATCCTCGTAGAGGCCGAATTTTTGCGGCATGTAGCCGACGACGTTCTGAACCTCCTGCGGGGCGGCCGAGACGTTTTGGCCGAGCACCTCGACCTCGCCGTCATCGGGCAGCATCAGGCCGCAGAGGAGGCGGATCAGCGTCGTCTTGCCGGCGCCATCCGGGCCGATGAGCGCGGCGAGGGTGCCGGGGGCGACGGCGAAGCCGATCCCGTCCAGCGCCGTCACCGTCTCGCCCGTCTCGCGCTGGAATGTCTTGCGAAGGTCGCGCACCGCCACCACGGCGCCGGCTGCGCTATCGCCCGGCATTGGCGGCCTCGCCCGTCTGCGGCACAACCGTCGCCGGCATGCCGAGGCGCAAGACGTTCCCGGGGTCCTTCACGATCACCCGCACCTCGTAGACGAGGCTTGTGCGCAGCTCCTCGGTCTGCACGCTGCTCGGCGTGAACTCTGCCACCGGCGAGATGAACCCGATCCAGCCGTCGAAGCCATGGCCCGGGAAGCTGTCGACGCTCACACGGGCGGACATGCCGGGGCGCAGGCGCCCGAGATTTGTCTCGGAGACGTAGGCCCGCACCCATTTCGGGTCGCTCCGCGCCAGCGACACCACCGGGCGGGTCGGCGAGGCGATCTCGCCCGGCTCCATCAGGCGGGAGAGGACGACGCCCGCCACCGGCGAGGCCAGTTCCGCGTCGGCGAGCTGCGACTGCATGTAGTCCAGCTGGCTCCGGGCCGCCTCGAACTGTGCCTCTGCCTGGGCAATCTCCTCGTCGCGCGGGCCGGCAACGACAAGGTCGAGCGCGCGCTCCGCCTTGGCCGCGTTGGCCTGTGCGCTGTCGGCAGCGGACTGCGCCTGATCGAATTCCCGCTGGGTCGTGGTGCCGTTGTCGCGCAGGGCGATCTGCCGTTCGAACTCTCGCTGGGCGTTCCTGGCCACGGCCTTGGCGGCAGCCAGGTTCGCCTCGGCCTGGGCGATCTCCTCGGGCCTGCTGCCACTGCGAAGCTCGTCGAGTACCGCCTGCTGCGCCGCCACCTGGGCCCTGGCCCGTGCGACCTGCGGCGCGAGGCGGGCGGTGTCGAGGCGGGCCACGACCTGCCTTTCGGCGACGGGGTCGCCTTCCTCGACCAGAACCTCGGCGATGCGCTCGCTGCCCTGGAAGGCGAGGGAGACCTGGCGCAGCTGCACGTTGCCCGTGAGGACGAACGCCTCGGGGCCGCCCTGGCGGTTCAGATACCACCAGGCACCGGCCGCGGCAGCGGCCAGGACGACAAGGGCGAGGACGAGACGCTTTGGCATTGACTATCGCTTCCCGGGGCCGCCGCCGGTGCCGGGGCGGATGTTTGCAAGGGTGTCCGAGTGGTTCATGGTGCCGAACATGCAGTTTCCGGCGAAAAACAACATCATGCGTTGGGCTCCGAAGGTGTTCCATCTGCGTGGTTCTTCAGCAGGCCGTGCAGGATCGCGTCCGAGTGCTGCCGGGCGAGGCGATCGAGATCGAGGCCGGGGACGTCCAGCTTGCCGAGGACCTCGGTGAACAGCAGCCCGACGATGATCGGGCCCATGATCGAGAAGACCTGAAGCCGGGCGTCCCCCTCGCGGATTTCGCCGCGCGCCTGGGCGCGGCTGAGCGCGGTCTCGACCGCGCCCAGCATCGGCCCGGCGACGGTCTCGAACCAGACCTGCGCGAGGTCGGGGAAACGGTCGACTTCCCGAAGGATCAGGCGCGCGATGGCCGGGGCGCGGCTCTTGCCGATGGTCTCGACGAACCGGCCGGTCAGCATCGGGACGAGGTCTTCGAGCGGCATGTCGAAGCTGCTTAGCTCGGTCATCTGCTGCACGTTGGCGGACGCCACATGCTGCACGACGGCGCGGAAAAGCTGCTCCTTGGTCTCGAAGTAGATGTAGATGGTGCCCTTGGCGATGCCGGCCCGCCGCGCCACCTCGTCGAGCTTCGTGGCTTCGAACCCGTTCTCCAGGAAGCAGTCGAGGGCGACCTCGACGATCTCGCCGGGCCGCGCCTCCTTGCGGCGGCGACGGACACCCGCTGTCTTCTTCGGCTTGTCGGTCTTTCCAGTCATGTTTCTCCTGCTGTTCCTGGCCCATGACGGTGACGGCCCTGGGCCGCCCTTGTCGGCAGCGCAAGCCGGCAGCCGCCCGGTCGGGCGGAGGATCCCGGTCGAGAGCACGTTGATGAACCGCCGGCCGTGGCCGCGCTCGGACATCTTCAGCGCGGCTGCCTTGGCGATGAAGAACGCGCCATCGAGGTCGGGTATCGACCGTCCTGTCTTCTTGGTGACTCCACGGTCAGTGACTGTCAAGTCATAATGACTCCGACACGCCCTCCGACCCTGCAGGCCGTGGGTGGGCGGGTGGCGTGGCCTGCGCCGCGAAACCGCCCTGCAAAAATTTCCCCTGTCCCCCCGATCTTTTGACCTGCCGGAGCGTTCTTCTACGTAAGTGACCATGTTGAGGAGCACCGACATGCCAGCCAAACCCCGGGGCCAGGCGGCCACCCATCCGGTCGAGATACCGCGGCGCGGATGGTGGGATATCGTGCGCCGGCTGGTCTGGGGCATTCCCGCCGATCACCTGTCGGTGGTGGCCGCGGGGGTGGCGTTCTTCGGGCTGCTGGCGATCTTTCCCGCCGTGGTGGCGCTGATTTCCATCGCCGGCGTGCTGCTCGACCCGGTGGACGTGGCGAGCCAGCTCGAGGCCTATATCGGGATGTTGCCGCAGGAGGCGGCGGCGATCATCCAGGACCAGGTTCTGAAGGTGACCGGCGGTGACGAGGCGGCCACGGGCTTTGCCGCCATCCTCGGGCTGCTGCTGGCGATCTACGGCGCCACGCGGGGCATGATGACGCTGATGGAGGGGATGAACATCGCCTATGGCGAGAGCGAGACCCGCGGCTTCGTGGCGCTTTACGCTACCGGCGTGGCGCTGACGCTGGTGATCATCGTGGGGCTGCTGACCGCGCTGGTCTTCATGATCGTCCTGCCGGCGGTGGTCGGGTTTCTCGGGCTGCCGGGGAAGGTGGAGACGGCGATCGTCTGGCTGCAATGGCCGGTGCTGGCGCTGCTGGCGGTGCTGGGGCTGGCGGTGCTCTACCGGTTCGGGCCGGCACGGGCCAAGGCGCGGTGGCGCTGGATCAGCCCCGGCGCGGTGGTGGCCACGTTCCTGTGGATGATCGGGACGATCGGCTTCTCGCTCTACACCCAGAATTTCGCCAGCTACAACGAGACCTATGGCACGCTGGGCGGGGTGATCATCCTGCTGACATGGCTGTGGCTGTCGTCGTTCATCGTGCTGGCCGGCGCCAAGCTGAATGCCGAGATCGAGCACCAGACGCGGCGCGACACCACCACCGGACCGCCCAGGCCCGAGGGGGAACGCGGGGCGATCAAGGCGGATACCTATCCCGACGGGCTGACGGCACCGGAAGAGGGGCCGGGGCGGGGCCTGCGCAAGCCGGACATCTGAGCGGCCACCAGATTTTCGTGGACAGGCGGGCGGAGAGGATTCACCATGGATGCGGGATCTGTGACGGGGGGGATCGGGGATGGCCGAGGAAGACGAGTTGATGGCGCTGTTCCGGCGTTACGAGGCGGCGCTGCGCGCCGGGGATTCCGAGGCCTGCGCGGCCTGCTATGCCGAGGATGCGGAGTATATCGCCTCGGCCATGGCGCCGGTGCACGGGCGGGAGGCGATCCACGACCTGCATGACGAGCTGTTCCTGGTGGGCGTCAAGCAATGGTCGGTCAAGGTGCGGAGCGTCGCCGTGTCGGGCTGGATGGCCTATTCGCGGCAGAAGGTCGTCTCGGACGGGACGGCGTCGGATGTGCTTCTGGTAGCGGTGAAGGGCCGCGACGGGGTCTGGCTGATCCAGGCGGAGGCGGAAATCCCGGTGCGGTAGAGGGGGAGGACATGGCGGAGTTCGTGGGTCACGAGGCCTATATCGCGGCGGCGCCCGAGGCGTTCCGGCCGCTGCTGGAGGAACTGCGCGCGGGGCTGGCCCGGGCGTTGCCCGAGGCGGAGGAGGTCATCCGCTACGACATGCCGGGATTTGCCATCGGCGACAGGATCGTGGCCGGGTACGCGGCGTTCTCGAAACAGTGCGGGCTTTACCTGGCCAAGGGGGCGATTGCCGCCCATGCCGATGATATCGCCGCGGCGGGGCTGAAGGCCACGAAGACGGGGGTGACCTTCACGCCGAAGCGGCCGATCCCGGCTGCGCTGGT
>Ga0189287_100347_pt1 | contig 10238 bp, 9 predicted proteins | sample UW86minimetaG_FD_130319 | JGI IMG/M metagenome (GOLD analysis project Ga0189287, IMG submission 130319) | Marine microbial communities from the Costa Rica Dome - UW86 mini metaG | ecosystem: Environmental > Aquatic > Marine > Oceanic > Photic zone | place: Costa Rica: the Eastern Pacific... | reverse complement strand
GGATTTTTTAGGGCCGGTGTGGGTGTCAAACCAGTGGCTGAAGAATTTTTCAAGGTCACCCGCAGGGCTGTGCCTGTAAAGCAGTTTTTGAGCTTGAATGCTGCCCGATGAATAGACGGATAGCGTTAATCCTTGCTCGCGCCATTCACGCAGGCATTCAGAAGTTTCTGGAAACAGTTGAGATTTGAGCTCTCCATTTTTGTATCCGTGTTCCCAGATTTTTCCCTGTAGATCTTTGAGTGCTGTTGACTTTTTGTCGATGCTAATCAGGTGTTTGAGGTATTGAATTAATCCGTCTATCTCCTCGGCTTCCCCTTTTGTAACCTGCTGTTTGATCTGGATGCTTTCGGTGGATCGGTCATCCAGCCATTCCTTCTTGGCGGCTTGGATTTGCTCATTGTCAGGGCTCTTGTCCCAGTGTTGTTTGATGTAGTGGCTCAGTTCTTGCTTGGCGAAGGGGAACAAAACGTCGCTGACAAAGCTCACTGGGCATGTTGTCCCTTCGATGTCGAGTAGAAGATGTTGTCGATTCTTCATTGATCTCCAATCTGCATTTGGGTCAATCTCACCTTCAATAGAAATTCCAGGATTTCCAGGTGTCGTTTGCTTGCATCCAGGTCAGCCCCCCACGCGTAAAGGCCGTGCCCGGCCAACAGAAACCCGTAGGGCGATGTTTCTAGAAAGGGTGCGACTGCCTCGCCCAGCTCATCCATCGACTGACTGTTGCTGATCACGGGGATGGTGATGCTGCTGGCGTGGGTGTTGATTCCGATCAGGCCTTTCTGCATTTCCCAGCCCTCCAAGACAATCCCTCCTGTGTTTTCGTAATGGCGGGATAACACCGTTCCGGGAACGGAATGGGTGTGCAGTACAGCTCCAGCTTGGGTTGCTTCAACAATGCGTAGATGCAGCGCTGTTTCGGCACTGGCTTTTCCTTTGCCCGTTAAAACCTTGCCTTGCCCATCCACAACAATCAGCTGATCGGCAGGTACCTGCCCCTTGTCAACACCACTGGGTGCCATGAGCAACTGCAGGGGCTGATGCTGCAGCACCATGCTGAAGTTCCCTCCGGTGCCATCGCACCATCCGCGTTGGTGGATGCCCCGCATCACCTCAGTTAATCGTTCACGCTGGGTTTGGTTTGCGGTCACAATCCGCTGATCCCTCCGTCTTCTATACAGGACATAGCGGCCCACGTGCATTGACGCTTCCCCCCAGTTGCCGCTGGAGCGGTGATCACCTGGAGTTGCTGGATCAGCGACACCTTCCCGCTGCTGTGGTCTTCATGCAATTGCACCGATGGCAGGAGGTTGCTGAGGCGATTTCCTCCATGGCTGTGCGTGGTGCACCCGCGATCGGTATCGCGGCGGCCTGGGGGGTTGTTCTGGCGGCACGCTCCGGAGATGACCTCCCCACTGCGATCCGAGGTCTGCGTGCATCACGGCCAACCGCCGTCAACCTCGCCTGGGCCCTCAATCGGATGCAGGCGGCCCTGGGGTCCGCCGCTCCAGTTGATGTTGATGCGCTCGCCGGTGTGGCCGCTGCGCTTCAGCAGGAGGATCGTCTCCTGACCCAGCGGCTGGTGGATCATGGCGTTTCCCTGTTGGCTCAGGGCTGCCGTGTCCTGCACCATTGCCACACGGGTGCGATCGCTACAGGAGGCGTTGGTACCGCCCTCGGAGTGATTGCAGCCGCCCATGCCCGTGGCCTGCTGTCCCATGCCTGGCTGGATGAAACGCGTCCCCGTTTGCAAGGGGCTGCTCTCTCTGCCTGGGAATTGGCTTGTCTCGGGGTTCCCTGCACCGTGATTGTTGATGGAGCGAGTGGATTGCTGATGCGCCGGGGTGAAGTGGATGCCGTGATGGTGGGCTGTGATCGTGTTGCTGCCAATGGCGATGTTGCCAACAAGATCGGCACTTACAACCTGGCGCTTGTGGCCCGAGCCCACGGCATTCCCTTTTATGTCTGCGCACCTGGCAGCAGCATTGATCGAGCGACGGTTGATGGGGACGCGATCACCATTGAGGAACGCGATGCAGAGGAGATCACCCACGCAAAGGGAGTGGGCATCGCGGCTCCTGGGGCCCAGGCCTGGAACCCAGCCTTCGACATCACTCCGGCTCATCTGGTGACAGGTTTCATCACCGAATTCGGCGTGCTTCGTCCTCCCTATCGGGAGGTTCTCTCTGCGCTTCCGCTGCCCAATCAGCTTTGACAGGTCGGGCACCAGTGGGTGCTTCGGCCCGACAGCTTCTCCCTTTGAATGGGCGTTCCACAGCTGCGGCAGGGTTCTCCTCCACGTCGGTAAACCCAGGCCTGGCCTCCATAGTTGCCATTTACCCCCTCGAGATCGCGGAAATCACTGAAGGTGGTGCCACCGGCTCCAATGCTGATGGTGAGAACATTCACCAGGGCATCCCGCAACCTCTCCAGTTGTTTGAGCTCCAGCTGCCCTGCGGGCGTGAAAGGGGCGATGCCTGATGCGAAGAGGGATTCATCCGCGTAGATGTTGCCCGCTCCAGCCACCAGGGCTTGATCCAACAGCGCTGTTTTGATCGGTCGGCTGCTGCCCTTGAGTTTCTGCTTCAGATAACTGGCGGAGAAGTCGGTGCTGAAGGGTTCAGGCCCGAGTCGCGTTAAGCCTGTGATCACCTCTTCCATCGGTTGGCCCGGAGGAACCCACCACATTTCTCCGAAGCTGCGCACATCCACAAAGCGCAACTCATGCTCTTTTGAGTTCCAGAAGCGAACACGGGTGTGTTTGCACGGTTCTGAGGGCTGCTCATGCCATTGGAATTGGCCGGTCATGCGCAGATGCACACCCCAAACACCTCCTTCGGGCTCCAGGGCTGCCATCAGATATTTCCCTCTGCGCTGCCACTGCCCCACCGTCATTCCGCAGAGGCCAGCTACAAACTCATCAGGACCTCCAGGGCTGGCAATGGCCCTTGGCCTGCAGACTTCAACCTGCGCGATTTTGAAGTCGACAAGACGGTCTGCCAGTCCCCGACGGACCGTCTCGACTTCAGGGAGTTCAGGCAACGGCCTCAGGCCGGCTCGAGTTCCGCTTCGGCGAAATTATTGGTGTTGATGCCACCGTCAACGCCCTGCAGGCCGCTGTAGTTGACCTTTTCGAAGCGAACGACAACGGGGTAGCGGATTCCCGAGGTGTCGATGGAGGCAACGGTGCCAACTTCGTTGAACCAGTAGGACTCAGGACGCTTGATGCGCACCTTGGCGCCGCGGGTGATCGCCATCGCTGGGCATAAGGAGATGCAATCGGAGCGTATCTCGTGGGACGGGTGGTGATGACCGCTGCGTCACAGAATGTCGTCCCTTCGTTGCCGGTATCCCTTTGACGAGTTCCATCGCCCTTGATCCAGATCCGTCGCTGCTGCAACTGGATTTGCCGGATCCGGAGCAGGACGACATCAGCACGATGGAATTTCTGGCCCGCCTGGAACAGGCCTGGGCCGTTTGCGACCGCTTTGACCTCCAGACGGAAATCTGGCGCGGTCGCATCCTCCGCGCTGTGCGCGACAAGGAAAAGCGCGGCGGTGAAGGCCGGGGCGCAGGTTTTCTGCAGTGGCTGCGGGAGCAAGAAATCAGCAAGACGCGCGCCTACGGCTTGATTCAACTGGCGGAATCCGCCGACAGCATGCTCAGCGACGGCACCTTGGAAGAGAGCAGCGTGAATCAGTTCTCCAAGCGGGCCTTCATGGAAACCGCTCAGGCGGTTCCCGAAGTGCAGCTGATGATTTCCGAAGCCGCCAACGAGGGGCAGGAAATCACCCGCAAGCAGGTGCGCCGCCTCACGGATGAATTCACGGCGGCCACCAGCCCTTTGCTGCCGGAGGAAATTCGTCAGCGCACCCAGGAGAACCTGCTGCCACCCCGTGCGGTGGCCCCTCTGGTGCGGGAACTGGCCAAGCTTCCTGAGCCGCAGCAGGAAGATCTGCGCAAGGTGCTCCGCGATGAGCCTGAACTCGACCGGATCAAGGACGTCACCAGCACAGCACGCTGGATCACCAAGGCAACCGAGTCGGGTGTTGCCGTGCGGGCTTTCCAGCAGGGGGAACTGGACCTGGACCGCGCCATGCAGGAGGCCCAGCGCTTGGATGCCCTCGGCCTGCTGGCTGATGCAGTGGGCCAGGCCCAGGCCCTTGAGTCGGCGGTGCTGAAGCTGCACACCTCCTGGCGGCGCTTGGGGGGCTTCAGGAGCGGCTCTGGGTTGAAAGCGGAAGCAGCACGCCCTACCTGCGCGATGTGCTGAATGCTCTGCAGACCCTCAGCGGCGCCACCATGCGGGTGTCGTTGGGAGAGCTCGCGGGTGGCAAACGGGTGCGGCTCCAGCTGGTGGAGGAGTCCCCCGATCAATTGGATCCGCCACCGCTGGCCTGACTCCAGATCTTGTGCTCGATAATCTGAAGCCTCCACATCTGGTGTGTTCTGGCTTCGCTCGAGCGTGCACTGCAGACCCACTTCGGCTGGGATGGCTTCCGCCCCGGGCAACGGCCCGTGGTGGATGCTGTGCTGGCTGGCAAGGACGCGCTGGCGGTGCTGCCCACCGGCGGAGGTAAATCGCTCTGCTATCAGCTGCCGGCCATGGTGCGCGAGGGCCTGGTGGTGGTGATCTCACCGTTGGTGGCGCTGATGGAGGACCAGGTGATGGCCCTGCAGCGACGGGGAATCGCTGCGGCTTGCCTGCATGCCGGACTCGAGCCAGCTCGACGACAGCAGGCGCTGGAGCAGCTGCAGGACGCCACGCTGCGTCTGCTCTACATCGCGCCGGAACGACTTCAGGGTGAGCAGACCCGGCTGATGCTGGAACGTCATGCCACGGACGGCCGACTGGTGGCACTGGCGGTGGATGAAGCCCATTGCATCAGTGCCTGGGGGCATGACTTCCGCCCCGATTACCGCCGCCTGGGTCAGATCCGCAGGCTCTGCCCGGGAGTGCCGATGCTGGCCCTCAGCGCGACGGCTGCCCCAAGGGTGCGAGCCGACATCATTCGCCTGCTGGATCTGCGTCGCCCGCTCGTGCAGGTGAGTTCGGCCCGCCGGGACAACCTCCACTACACGATGCAGCGGCGCCCCAGGGATCCCATGCCGCAGGTGTTGGAGGCACTGGAGACGTCCCGTGGTGCTGCGCTGATCTACGCCCGCACCCGTCGTTCGGTGGAGCAGTGGGCGGAACGTCTGACTGACCAAGGGGTTGCCGCAACGCCGTATCACGCCGGTCTGGATCCGGAGACCCGCCAGCAGGCTCTGAAGCTGTTTCTTGAGCACGAGCGGCCCGTCCTGGTGGCGACGGTGGCCTTCGGCATGGGCGTTGACCGTGGCGATGTGGGCCTGGTGCTTCATCTCGATCTGCCGGCCACACCTGAGGGCTATCTGCAGGAATCGGGCCGCGCCGGCAGAGACGGCAAGCCGGCCCATTGCCAGGTGCTGTTTTCGCCGGGTGATCGCACCAGCCTGGGCTGGGCCATGCGGGCCTCGACCCGGGGCAGCGATTCCCTGGAGGACCGTCGTCGCCTGGACCTGGCACAGCAGCAGCTGCGTCGCATGGAGGCCGTCGCCGAAGGTGAAATGTGCCGTGAACAGGCGTTGCTGCTGGCTGTCGGCGAGTTGGTGGGTCCCTGTGGTCGCTGCGATCGCTGCGTGGAGTCCCCCAAGCGACGCGACTGGTCAGCTCAGGTGGAAACGCTCCTGGCCCATCTGGCCGAGCAGGACGGGACGGAGATGCGTCGCCTTGGAGAGCACCTGGCTCTGCATGAACCTGGACGCCATGACCGCTGGACCTGGTTGGCCCGTCGGCTCGTGCAAGAGGAGTTGATCCAGGAAAGCAACGACGGTGCTCAGCGGCTTTATCTCCGCGAAAGCGGCCGGAGATTCCTGGATTCCCCCTGGCCGCTCGACTATGCCGCCTGATTCAGATCAGGCCTTGAGCTGACAACGGTCCTTCACCAGGTCTTTTTCGAAGCGGCTCTTCGGTGCTTCCCAGGTTTTCCAGCTCCCATCGGCACCGGTGGCATTGATCTTCTTGGCGGAACAGTTCACAGCCAGATAAAGAGCCTGCCCCTGGGCATTGAGGGTGGGCACCACTTGACTGCCACCCATGGCTTGCCAGTTGCCCCAGTCCACCTGGAGCGGGCCATAGGTGCGCCAGTCAGCCGATTTGGCCAGGGTCTGCTTGGGCTTGGCGGCCTCGACCGGCTTGGCCTTGACCACCGGTTTTTTGGCCTGAACCGGTTTCGTTTGCACTGGCTTGATTTGGACGGCCTTGGTTTGGACGGGCTCGGCCTTGGCTTGAACCGGTTTCGTTGTTGCCGGCTGCATCTGGGTGGCGATGGGTTTCTGGAGGGAGGGATCGGTCAGGTAGAGACGCGTGCCCACCTCCACTTTGTTGGGGTCAATCGGCTGGTTGATGCTGATCAGGCTGGCCACCGGTAGCTTGTAGGCCTTGGCGATCTGCGTGAGGGTCTGCCCTTTGGCAACAGTGTGTTCCGTGGCTCCCGGGATCGGGGTCACAGCCACCGGCTTGAAGGCCGGACGGGGCATCACGGCATTGCTCGGAAGTCGCAGGGTCTGGCCGACCTCAACGTGGTTAGCGTTGCGCAGGTTGTTGAGGGCCATCAGGTCGCGACTGCGGACCTGGTATTGGTTGGCAATGCTGCTGAGGGTTTCACCGCTGTTGACGCGATGGCGGCCCGAGCCTGCAGTCACGGTGGGGCCTGGCACCTGCAGACGGCTCCCGGCTTGAACAAGGTCTGGATTGCGGATCCCATTCATCCGCATCAACGTGCCAACGCTCACCCCGTAGCGGTTAGCGATATCTGAAAGTGTTTCGCCGGACCGCACCGTCACCGAGGCTGCCGTGGCTGACAGGGGGAACCAGGCCGTCAGCAGCAGGGCGGCAAGAGCGGTACGGCGCATTCGTCTCCGGCAGATGCCCGCAAGATACGGTGCCTGGGGTAAAGCGCCAGCCCCCCAGAGCACCTGCTGCAGAAGGGATGTGCAGGTGATGAGTGCGCCTTATCCCGCCAGCCGCTTCAGCAGGTTGAGATCCACCTGGTAGGGCGGGTAGCGCAGCTTGAAATCAAAGCGGAAGGGGCGCTTGAGCACCGCCTTGTGGTGGCTGAACGTGTCGAAGCCGCTTTGGCCGTGGTAGCTACCCATCCCGCTGGCACCGACGCCGCCGAAGGGCAGTTGAGGCACTCCGGCTTGCATCACAACATCGTTCAGGCAGACACCACCTGAACTGGTGGTGGTGAGCACCTGCTGTTGCTGGGCCTCATCACCGCCGAACAGGTACAGCGCCAACGGTTTGGGGCCTTGGCGGATCTCCTGAAGGGCTGTGGTGAGGTCCTCGAGCACCAGCACCGGCAGGAGAGGGCCGAACAGTTCCTCGGCCATCAGCGGATCATTGCGGTCATCCACACGAATCACGGTGGGGGCGATGCGCCGCTGCTCCCGACTGATTTCGCCTCCGATCAGGATGCGCCCATCCGCTCTGGCGGTCTCCAGCAGCTGCTCCAGCCGATTGAACTGGCGTTCATTGATGATCTGCCCCAGCTGATTCGAGTTGAGGGGATCGGCGCCATACATCTCCGTTCGGGCCTCCTCCATCGCCTTCAGCAGCGGTGAACGCAGGGCGGGTTGCACCAGCAGATGGTCTGGAGCGATGCAGGTCTGGCCGGCATTGATCCCCTTGCCCCAGATCAAGCGACGTGCCCCCACCGTGAGGTCGGCCCCCTCAAGAACGATGGCGGGGCTCTTGCCCCCCAGTTCCAGGGTCACTGGCGTGAGATGGGCAGCGGCCCCCTCCAGCACCTTCCGGCCGATGCTGCCGCCACCGGTGAAAAAGATGTGGTCGAAGGGCATGGCCACCAGGTTGGCTGCGACGGCACCATCTCCCTGCACCACCTGCACCACATCAGGCTCGAAGTGCTGAGGGATCAGCCGTGCAATCAGATCTGCGATGGCACTGGCGTGTTCTGAAGGCTTGAGCACGGCCGTGTTGCCAGCAGCCAGGGCACTGATCAAGGGCCGCAGCGTCAGTTGAAAGGGATAGTTCCAAGGTCCGATCACCAGAACGCACCCGAGTGGTTCCGGCACAACCTTGGCCTGGCCGGGGCGCAGTGAGAGAGGCACAGCCACGCGGCGCGGTCGCATCCACCGCTCCAGCTGCCGGCCAGTGAGCTTGAGCTCCTGTCGCAGGGCCACCAGCTCAAAAAAGGCTTCGGTGGGTGGTTTGCCGAGGTCGGCGGCGAGGGCCTCGAGCACCTCCGATTCGTGCTCCTCCACCAGGGCCGAGAGCCGTTGCAATTGCTCTCGGCGCCAGGCCAGGGGACGGGTCAGCCCAGCCCCCACGAGCTCCTTCATCCGGCTCAGTTGCGTTTGGGTGAGGGCCACAGGGCTGACGATCAGGCCAGTCGGGTCTAGCAGTGGTGAATCTGCAACCGGGGGATGACCCCAGCGCTTCCGTGGTGGTCAGGAACGGTCATCTACCAGCTGATCGTTCGCAGCTATTCCGATGGGAATGGCGATGGCACCGGTGATTTCAAGGGGCTTGCGGCGCGGTTGCCCTATCTGCGCTGGCTGGGGGTCAACACCCTCTGGTTGACTCCGATCTATCCCTCCCCCCTGCGGGACGGGGGCTACGACATCACCGATTTCACCGGAATCCATCCAGACCTTGGGGATCTCTCCTCCTTCCATCGGTTCCTCACGGCGGCCCACAGCCAGGGCATGCGCGTGATTTTGGACCTGGTGCTGAACCACACCAGTGACCTGCATCCCTGGTTCCAGCGGGCCCGCTGGGCTCCCAAGGGCAGTCCTGAACGGGATGTGTACGTCTGGAGCGACGACCCCAAGCGCTACGCCGAGGCACCGGTTCTGTTCCGGCACTTCGAGGCTTCCAACTGGGAGTGGGATCCGGTTGCCGAGCAGTACTACCTGCACCGTTTTCTGCGTCATCAACCCGATCTCAATTACGAGAATCCCTGGGTGCAGGACACGATGCTGGAGGTGGTCGACTTCTGGCTGGATCGCGGCGTTGACGGGTTCCGTTTGGATGCGGTTCCGTTCCTGTTCGAGTCAGAGGGCACCCGCTGCGAGGGGTTGCCGGAGACCCACGCCTTCCTCAAGCGATTGCGGGAGCGGGTGGATGCCCATGGCCGTGATGTGCTCTTGCTGGGAGAGGCGATTCAGCCGGTGGAGGAGGCCGCTCCATACCTGTCGGATGACGAACTGCATGGAGCGTTCAACTTCGTGCTCACCGCCCATCTGTTTGCCGCCATTGCTAGTGGCCGCACCCAGCAGCTCGGGGAGTGTCTGATGCAAGCCGAGCAGGCGGTATCTGGTGCTCGCTGGGCCCTGCCCCTGCGCAATCACGATGAACTCTGGTTGGGGGATGGCCATCTCATCAGCGATGAGGTGATTCAGACCATCCGGGTGGGCCTGCCCCAGGGACAGGGGCATTGGTTGAACTGGGGCATCAACCGACGCCTGGCTCCTCTTCTCAATGGCGATCCACGCTCCAACCGGTTGCTGCATGGGCTCCTCTACAGCCTTCCAGGGATGCCCTGCCTGTATTACGGCGATGAACTGGGCATGGGCGACTGGCCCGGTCTGCGGGACCGTGATCCAAACCGCACGCCGATGGCCTGGACGCCGGCCCGCAACGGTGGCTTCTCCACCGCTCCTGATCCGCTGTTGGTGCTGCCCCCGATCACCGCTCCCGGTTACGACTACCGCGTGGTGAATGTGGAGGTGCAGAAGCAGCTGCCGGGGTCGCTGCTGAATTGGCACCGGCGCATGCTCACCTGCCGCCGGCTGCTGCCAGCACTGCGGCATGGAAGCTTCCGCTTGCTGCACAGCCCCCACCCCGGAGTGCTGGTGTATCTCCGCTGCACCGAGGCGATGACGGTGCTCGTGGCCGCCAATGTCACCGCAGCCGGAGCCTCGCTCAGTCTGGATCTTTCGGAGTGGGCTGGCGAGCGCACCCGTGAGGTGATGTGGGGTTGTGAATTCCCCTCTGCTTCGCCGGAGTGGTTTGTGAACCTTCCGCCCTATGGATTCAACTGGTGGTTGATCGGTGAGGTGGACGCGGAGGCTTAAGGCGACTGGAGCCGAATCGGCTGTTGCTGATGCTGAGCGAACAAGCTGGCCACCAGCTCCGCTATCGCGGGTTGCTGGTGCAGGTTGCGACGCACCATCAGGTGCATCGTTTCAGG
>Ga0189287_100346_pt1 | contig 10271 bp, 5 predicted proteins | sample UW86minimetaG_FD_130319 | JGI IMG/M metagenome (GOLD analysis project Ga0189287, IMG submission 130319) | Marine microbial communities from the Costa Rica Dome - UW86 mini metaG | ecosystem: Environmental > Aquatic > Marine > Oceanic > Photic zone | place: Costa Rica: the Eastern Pacific... | reverse complement strand
GCGTGACATACAAGGTGCAGCCGAAACGGCGGCAGAGACGAACAGGCCGGTGGATCGCTATATCGCCATGCGGGGGCTCGCCGATATCTGCGTGTTCTCGGACGCGCCCGGGGCCGCCATGCAGGCCTATGCCGCCGCGCGGGAGATCGGGCTGCGCGCCGACACGCCCGCCTATGTCGCATGGGCCGAGGGGGACCTGGCGGAGCTCAAGCTGGCATCCGGCGCGTTCCAGGAAGGCCTGGAAGAGTTGCAGGCTTTCCTGGCCCGCGCGGATGCGACGCTGCTTCAGATCGCCCAGATCAAGGCCAGGGCCGCAGTGGCCTGCGCGCTGCGGGACGAGGACAAGGGCTCGGTCCGACAGCTTCGAAAAGTTCTGCAGGACGCCGAGTCGGCGGACATGCCGATCATCCGCATCAAGCTGCTCCGCGAAATGGCGGCCCGCCTCAAGGGCCACGATGACGAAAAGGCCGCCGCCGCGACGAAAGCGGCAGATGCCATCCAGGCAGAGGAGGGTTACACGACCGCGCAACTGCCCGCCCATGCCCGGATCGGCGACCTCATCGACGCGCTCGGAATGGACGGATGACGCAGATAGACCACGTCTTCGTGTTCCCCCGCGACCCCGCCGCGTTGCAGCGGCGGCTGAACATGGAGGGGCTTGTACCCTCTTTCCGGCGGGACCATCCCGGCCAGGGAACCGCGAATGTCTGCTACTGCTTCGAGAACACCTATCTCGAGCTCCTCCGGGTCGAAGATGCCACGGCAGAACAGCATCCGCACGTGGCCCGCACGGCGCTGATACGGCGAGGCTCCGGCGACGCCTCTGTCTGCCCTATCGGCATCGCCTGGCGCAACGAGGCGGACGGAACGATGGACGTCGACACCTGGCGCTATGAGCCGCCCTTCCTGCCCGCCGGCACCTCCATTGCCGTCGCGACCGAAAGCGATGACCCGACGGCTCCCTTCGTGTTCCGCTCTCCCGGCGACAGGCCCCCTTCCGAATGGACGGACGGCCGCGCCGGAGCGCTGCAGCGAAGCGCCGGGCTTGGCCGGGTCGAGCGGATCATCCTGCGCCACCCGCCCGGCTACCGGCCCGGGCCGGCCATTGCCGAACTGGTCCGGCACACCATGCTTTCAGTCGAGACCGCGCCGGAATGGTCGTTGAGCCTCGAGGTCACGCGGCTATCGGGCGGGCAGCCTATGCATCTCGACGACATTTGCTAGGCGGGACATGCCCCCCCCGGGGCCGCCTGCCACCCGCCGACAACCGCACCGACGTGATACCGACAACATACCGACGTAATACCGACGTTGAAAACGCCGGGCCAAACGCCCCTACCGGGAGCCCCGGCCTCCCCCTCGCGCCGCCCGTAAACGAAACCTCACAATCGCTTCATCTGCCCGCTGTGCGCCTTGCGACACACGGTCAAACAGCGGATACTCCGACCCGAACCTTGGGCCCGGGAGACCTGCGTGCGCGTACTGGTGGCCGCCATCGTACTGGTGATCTGGAGCTCGGCATCCCTTGCCGAGACCCGCATCGCTCTGGTCATCGGCGTCGGCGAATACGAGGCGCTCCGCCCGCTCAAGAACCCCCGAAACGACGCCCGATCGATGGACGAAACCCTTTATGATCTGGGCTTTCAGGTCGACATGGTCACCGACCGCGACCTCGCCCGCCTGAGCCGGGCGCTGGAGCAATTCGCCGAGGATGCGCGCGACGCCGACCTCGCGGTCGTCTACTTTGCCGGCCACGGCATGGAAGTCGCGGGCGAGAACCTGCTCTTTGCCCGCGACGCCGCCGCCGGTGACGTCGAGGAACTCAAGGCCACCGCCCTGCCGCTCGCCGACGTGGTCGCCGCCGTGTCCGAGGCCCGCGCCGGGCTATTGCTGATCGACGCCTGCCGCACCGATGCCTTCGGGGTACCCCTCGCCGACGCCACCCGCGGCGCCTTCAGCCTCGAGGCCGCGATCAGCCCCGGCCTCGGTCGCATCGGGCGGGCCGACAGGCTGGTCTATGCCTTCGCCGCCGCCCCCGGGCAGGGCGCGCTTGACGGTGAGGGCGACAATTCCCCCTTCGCCGCTGCCCTCGTCCGCCACCTCGGCACCGGCGGGCTGGAACTGCGCACCGCCCTCACCCTTGTCCAGCAGGACGTCTACGACCGCACCCGCGGCACCCAGCTGCCTTACGTCGAAAGCGGCCTGCCGGGCCTCTACTTCGTCAGCGCCACGCCCGGCGAGTTGCCGGAACGCGAACGCCTGCTCCTTGCCATGGCCGAGATCGACGACACCGTCCGGCAGGATGTCGAGCGTGTCGCCCTCGACGCCGACGTGCCGCTTGCCCCCCTTTACGGCGCGCTCATCGGCTCCGACCTCGCCGGTCTCGACCGCCAGCAGCGCAGCGACAAGTTGACCGAGGCGGCCAGCGCCTTCGCTCAGGTCCGCGACGAGCTGCGCCGCCTGCGCGCCGGCGACGACCGGGTCACCGACCTGCGGCAACAGGCCGAGGAACAGCTTGCCCTCGGCGCCTTCGAAACCGCCCGCGCCAAGCTGACCGAGGCGGCCGAGATCGACGCCAGCTCGCGCGAGACCCTCAAGGCCAACCTCCTCGAGCGCACCCTCTCCGAGGCCGCGACCCATTACCTTAACGGCGGCGCGGCTCAAGCCGAACTCCGCTACCAGCTGGCAATGTACGACTACGAAAAGGCCCTCGCCCTCTTCGCCGAACTCGACGACGACCTGCTCCCGACCGACGCCCGCCAGCAACAGCTTGCCGCCCTCGGCGCCCTCGGCCGCATCAACGTCACCATCGGCAACCTGCCCGAGGCCGCCGGCGCTTTCGAACAGCAGCTTGCCCTGTCGCAGAGCGCCAGCGCCCGCCATCCCGACAACGCCGACCTCCGCCTCACGCTCGCCCTGTCCCGCGACAATCTCGGCGACGTGCTGCTCGAACAGGGCCGCGTCGCCGACGCCTTCGACCACTACCGCGCCGGGCACGCCGTGCGCGAGGCGCTGGCCGCCGACAACCCGGACGACGAGGACATCAAATTCGCCCTCAGCAACAGCTTCGAACGCCTCGGCCGCATCCACCAGCGGCAGGGAGATCTCGCCGCCGCCGAGACCCATTTCCGCGACAAGCACCGCCTTGGTGCTCGCATGGTGGCGGCGCAGCCGGAGGGCTACCGCTGGCAGAGGGATCTCTCGATCAGCGACGAGCGGCTTGGCGACATCCTTCTCGAACGCGGCGATCTCGACGGAGCCTTTGCACATTACCGGGCCAGCCTCGACCGCATGATCCCGATCCGCGACGCCCACCCCGAGGATCACGAACTCAAGCGCTTCACCTCCATCACGCTCGACCGGCTGGGCGATGTCTACGCTCTCCAGAACAGGCTGCCCGAGGCGCGCCGGAAATTCGAAGACAGCCTCGCCCTGCGCTCCACCCTTGCCGCCACCGACCCCGCCAATGCCGACTGGCAATACATCCTCGGCATCAGCCACGAACGCCTCGGCGATATCCTGACCCGCATGGGTGACATGCCCGCGGCCACCGCCGCCTACGAGGCCAAGCACGCCATCGTCACCCGCCTCTCCGCCTCGGACCCTACCAACGTCCGCTGGCTCCGCGACCTGTCGGTCGCCGATGAACGGCTCGGGCGGCTGGCCCATGACCGGGGCGATCTCGACGCGGCGATGGCCTACTACCGGCAAAGCCTCGACCGGATGACCCCGTTGCGCGATGCCAGCCCGACCGACATGGAACTGAACCGCTTCCTCTCCTTCACGCAGGATCACCTCGCCGGCGTCCTGATGGACAAGGGCGACACCGACGCGGCGCTCGACCTCTACCGCAACAGCCTGACCCTCCGCGAGAAACTGGTCGCGACCGACCCGCAAAACGGCGACTGGCGCTTCGTCCTGGGCATCAGCCACGAACTGATCGGCAATGCCTACATGCGCATGGCCGCCCATGACGAGGCCGTCGATGCCTATGGCCGCGAACTCTCCGTCATGTCGGTCCTGCTCGAACAGGACCACGGAAACACCCGCTGGCGCCGCGTGGTTGCGATCACCGAGGAGAACCTCGGCGATGCCCATCTCGCCGCCGGCAACCCCGGCGCGGCGCTCACCCAATACCAGTCGAGCCTCGCCCGGATGAGCGCCGCACGAGACGCCGATCCCGATGACCTTGCGACCCAGCGGTTTACCGCCGTCACGCTGCGCAAGATCGGCGCGGCCCACCTGGCGGCGGGCGCCACCGACGCCGCCCTGGCCGCCTATTCCGAAAGCCTGGCCATCGCCCGCCGCCTCGTCGAGGCCGACCCGTTGAACGCCCGCTGGCAACGCGATCAACTGGTTGCCTACAAGGGCGTATCCGACGCCGGCGGCGACGCCGAGCAGACACTTCGGCTGGCCCTCAAGGCCGCCGACGAGATGAAGGAACTGGGCGTTCTGGCCCGGTCCGACGAACCCATCGTCGATGCCCTTCGGCAGCGGCTGGATACCCTCGACCGGTAAATGCCCCCCGGCCCGGCAGGCGGGTTTCGGCCAATTTCCGCAGCCTTTTCGCCGCATGACCGGAAAACCCGCCGGCGCGACGGATCAGCACGGAACTCACGCACTGACCCGTGCGTTTCATACCAGCAGGAGGGTCGCACAGTGTCATTTCGCCGAGACTACATCACCAAGCCGATATTCAAATGGGCCAAGGGCGCCTTGCCCACCTTGTCGGACACCGAGGCCGAGGCCATCAATTCCGGCGACGTGCACTTCGAGGCCGAGCTGTTCTCGGGCAAGCCCGACTGGTCGATGCTGCGATCCATGAAGGCGCCCGCGCTCACCGACGAGGAACAGGCGTTCATCGACGGCCCATGCCGCGAATTCTGCGGCATGGTGGATAGCTGGGAAATCGACAACTACACCGCAGACCTGTCTCCCGAAGCCTGGAATTTCCTGCGCGAAAAGGGCTTCTTCGGCATGATCATCCCGAAGGAGCACGGCGGCCTCGGCTTTTCCGCCTATGCCCATTCCGAGGTCGTGCGCTACATCGCCAGTCATTCCGTCGTGGCCGCCGTCACCGTCATGGTGCCCAACTCGCTGGGCCCGGGCGAGCTGATCCTCCAATTCGGCACCGACGACCAGAAGAAGGACTGGCTGCCCCGCCTCGCCAGCGGGCAGGAGTTGCCCGCCTTCGGCCTGACCAGCGAGGACGCGGGCTCCGACGCCTCGGCGATGACCGACGATGGCGTCATCTGCAAGGGCCAGTGGAACGGCGAGGAAGTGCTCGGCATCCGCATGAACTGGGCCAAGCGCTATATCACCCTGTCGCCCGTCTGCACCGTGCTGGGCCTCGCCTTCAAACTGCGCGACCCCGATCACCTGCTGGGCGAGACCGACGATATCGGCATCACCTGTGCCCTCGTCCCCACCGACCTGCCCGGCGTCGAAACCGGCCGCCGCCACCTGCCCTCGGGCACGATGTTCCTCAACGGGCCGACCACCGGCACCGATGTCTTCATCCCGCTCGAGAACATCATCGGCGGGCCGGAATACGCCGGCCGCGGCTGGATGATGCTGATGAGCGCGCTCGCCGCCGGGCGCGGCATTTCCCTGCCCTCGCTGTCGGCCGCCTCCACCGCCATGGCCGCCCACACCACCGGCGCCTATGCCCGCATCCGCAAGCAGTTCAACCTGCCCATCGGCCTTTTCGGCGGGGTGCAGGAACCCATGGCCCGCATCGCCGCCAGCGCCTATACCGTCGATGCCGGCCGCCGCCTGACCACCGCGACGCTCGACCAGGGCTACAAGCTCGCCGTCATCTCGGCGATCATGAAATACCACGCCACCACCCGTATGCGTGACGCCATCACAGATGCGATGGACGTGCATTCCGGCAAGGCCGTGATCGACGGCCCGCTCAACTACCTGCTGCCCTCCTACCGAGCGATCCCCATCGGGATCACCGTCGAGGGCGCCAATATCGTCACCCGCAACCTGATCATCTTCGGCCAGGGCGCCATTCGCGCGCACCCCCACCTGCTGGACGAGATCGAGGCGCTGCAGGAACCGGACGAGCAGAAATCCCTCGACGCGTTCGACAAGCACTTCTGGGCCCATGTCGGCCATTCCGTGCGCACCGTGTTCCGCGCCGGCTGGTCCGCGTGGACGGGCCTTGGCGACGCGCCTTCGGGCGCGGGCAAGATCGCGCCCCTCTACCGCCGCCTGTCGCGCTGGTCCGCAGCATTTGCCGTCACGGCCGACATGGCCTTTCTCACCCTTGGCGGCGCGCTCAAGCGGAAAGAGATGATCTCGGCCCGCCTCGGCGACGCCCTGTCCGAGATGTATCTCCTCGCCGCCACCCTCAAACGGTGGGAGGACGAAGGCCGAAACGAGGCCGACCTGCCGCTCGTCCAACACGCCGCCGAGACCGGGTTCAACCGCATCGGCCAGGCGCTCGACGAGACCATCGCCAACATGCCCGCCCGTTGGGTCGGCTGGCTGCTGCGCCCGATCCTGCTGCCCCGCGCCCACCCGCGCGGCCCCTCCGACAAGGTGACGGAGGAATGCGCGATGCTGATCTACCACCCATCCGAGACCCGCAACAGGCTGGTCCGTGACCTGCACCATCCCGCCCCCGAAAGCGGGCTGGGCCTGCTCGACCGGGCCTACCGCCTGGTGACCGACACCGAACCGCTGGCCAAGCGCCTGCGCGACATCCGCAAGTCGCCGCGCGAAGCACTCGACGCAAGCGTGCTCTCCGACGCCGATTTCGCCCGGCTGCAAGAAGTGGAGGAGGCCGTGCGCCGTGTCGTCGCCGTCGACGACCACACCCCCGAAGAACTCGCCAACCTGTTCCCCGACATGCGCCGCTCCAGCGACTGGGGCGGCAACAAGGAGGCCGCTGAATGAGCCGACCCGTCTACCTCGTCGATGGCGCCCGCACGCCCTTCCTGCGCGCCCGCGGCCGCCCCGGCCCCTTCACCCCCGTCGATCTGGCGGTGCAATGCGGTCGCCCGCTTCTCATGCGCCAGCCGTTCGAAGCGACCGCGTTCGACCTCGTGATCCTCGGCTGCGTCAACGTCATCCAGGACGAGATGAACCCCGCCCGCGTCGCCGCCCTCCGCCTCGGCATGGGCGAAAAGCAGGTGGCCTTCACCGTCCAGATCAACTGCGGCTCGGGCATGCAGAGCATCGACACCGCCTACCGCTACATCCGCGAGGGCAGCCACGAGATGATCCTCGCCGGCGGCACCGAGGCGCTCAGCCACGCGCCCCTCGTCTACAGCCGCGAGGCGACGGAATGGTACGGCGACCTCGCCCGCGCCAAGGGCCCCCTAGACAAGGTCAAGGCCATGGCCGAGGTGCGCCCCGACTTTTTCTCCCCGGTCATCGGCCTCGAACGCGGCCTGACCGACCCGATCACCTCGCTCAACATGGGCCAGACGGCCGAGGTGCTGGCCCACCGCTTCGGCATCGACCGCACCACCGCCGATGCCTATGCTGTCGACAGCCACAAGCGCCTCACCGCCGCCCAGAAGGAAGGCCGGCTCAAGGACGAGGTTTTCCCCGCCTTCGACAAGGACGGCACGGCGCACGAGCACGATGACGGCGTCCGCCCCGACAGCTCGCTCGAGAAGCTCGCGAAGCTCGACCCGGCCTTCGAGAAACCCTACGGCAAGGTGACTCCCGGCAATTCCAGCCAGATCACCGACGGCGCCTCCTGGACCATCCTCGCCTCCGAAACGGCGGTCGAGGCGCATGGCCTCACCCCTATCGCCAAGATCGTCGACAGCGAATGGGCCGCGCTCGACCCCGGCATCATGGGCCTCGGCCCGGTGCTGGCCTCGACCCCGCTGGCCCAGCGCCACGGCCTCTCTGTCGACGATGTCGACCTTTGGGAAATCAACGAGGCTTTCGCCGCGCAGGTTCTGGCCTGCCTCGCCGCGTGGCAGGATGACGATTTCTGCCGCGATGTCCTTGGATACGACAGCGCCTTCGGCCGCATCGACCACGACAGGCTCAATGTCGACGGCGGCGCGATCAGCCTCGGCCACCCCGTGGGCACCAGCGGCAACCGCATCGTGCTTCACCTCGCCAACGCCCTAAAGGCCCGCGGCGCAAAACGCGGCATCGCCACCGAATGCATCGGCGGCGGACAGGGCGGCGCCATGCTTCTGGAGGCCGCATGACCGACGTACTCGACAAGATCACCCCCGACGAGACCACCGATGCCCCCACCGCGCCCGATGCCCGCCACTGGCGCAAGGAGGCGAAGGGCGACCTGACCGTTCTGTGGCTCGACTGCGCCGATACGGGCACCAACGTCATTTCCGAGGCGGTGCTGCGCGAGCTCGACAACCTGCTCGACCACGTCAAGGCGGCCCAGCCCAAGGCACTGGTCATCCGCTCCGCCAAACCCGGCGGTTTCGCCGCCGGCGCAGATATCGACGGCTTTGCCGGCCTGCGTGACGAGGAAGCGATCCAGATGCTGCAACAGGGCCACGCCGTGCTCGACAAGCTGGCCGGCCTGCCCTTACCCACCATCGCCGTGGTCCACGGCGCCACGCTCGGCGGCGGGTTCGAACTGGCCCTCGCCTGCGACTACCGCATCGGGATCGACGGGGTGAAGCTCGGCTTCCCCGAAATCCAGCTTGGCCTGCATCCCGGCCTTGGCGGCACCTTCCGACTGACCTCGCTCATCGACCCGACCGAGGCGATGCAGATGATGCTCACCGGCAAATCCGCCCATGACCGCAAGGCCAGGAAACTCGGCATCCTCGACGCGCTCGTCCCCGAACGCCACGTCGATGCCGCCACAGATGCCGCCGCCAGTGGCAAGATGACCCGCGAGCATGGCGGCTTCCGCGCCTCCGCCCTGCGCACCGGCGTGGCCCGCAACCTCGCCGCCACCCGCATGCGCTCGGAAAGCGAGAAGAAGGCACCCCGCGCCCATTTCCCCGCCCCCTTCGCCCTGATCGACCTTTGGGAAGACCATGGCGACGACGCGGAAGACATGCAGAAGGCCGAGATCACCTCCTTCGCCAACCTGCTCGGTACGCCCACCGCCCAGAACCTGATCCGCGTCTTCTTCCTGCGCCGCCAACTCAAATCCGCAGGCAAGGGCGAGGACGGCATCGCCCATGTCCACGTCATCGGCGCGGGCGCCATGGGCGCGGAAATCGCCGCCTGGTCCGCCATGCAGGGCAAGCGTGTCACCATCGAGGACGTCAAGCTCGACCCGCTCGGCTCTGCCATCAAGTCCGCCGCCCGCATCTACGACAAGAAGCACCTCAGCGGGATCGAGAAGCGCGACGCGCTCGACCGGCTGATGCCCGACCCCGAGGGGCTGGGCCGGTCGCGCGCCGACCTGGTGATCGAGGCCGCCCCCGAGAAGCTGGACCTGAAGGAGAAGATCTACGCCTCCCTCGTCGACGTGATGAAACCCGGCGCGATCCTCGCCACCAACACCTCCAGCCTCAAGCTGTCCAACCTCGTCGATGCCGCCCCCGACCCCGCGCGCTTCGCCGGGCTGCACTTCTTCAACCCGGTCAGCCAGATGCCCCTTGTCGAAGTCGTCTCGCACGACATGGCCTCGGCCGACACGCTTGACCGCCTCGCCGCCTTCACCACCGGCATCGACCGCCTGCCCGCCCGGGTGAAGGACTATCCCGGCTTCCTCGTGAACCGCATCCTCGCCCCCTACCTGATGGAGGCGATGGTCATGCTCGACGAAGGCTATTCGAAGGAAGACATCGACCGTGCGGCGCTCGCCTTCGGCATGCCGATGGGCCCCGTGACGCTCGCCGACCAAGTCGGTCTCGACATCTGCCTCGAAGTGGCCAACTCCATGCAGGAAGGCCTCGAAACCCCCGTCGCCGACACGCCCGCCTGGCTGCGCGAGAAGGTCGAGAAGGGCGAAACCGGCAAGAAGGCCGGCAAGGGCCTCTACGACTACAACAGCGAGGAGGCCCCCGAGACGCCCGCCGACGATCCCGACCAGCAGATCATCGACCGGCTGATCCTGCCCATGTGCAATGCCGCCGTCGAATGCCTGCGCAAGGGCGTGGCGCCCGACGCCGACACGATCGACGGCGCCGTCATCTTCGGCACCGGCTGGGCTCCTTTCCGCGGCGGCCCGCTGCACTATGCCAAGACCCGCCGCGACGTGCCCAGGGTGCTCGAGCAACTGGCCGACCGCCACGGCCCCCGCTTCACGCCCGACCCCGGCTGGGGCGACATTGCCTGACACCGCCCGGTCTGCCGACGCCATC
>Ga0189287_100345_pt1 | contig 10271 bp, 8 predicted proteins | sample UW86minimetaG_FD_130319 | JGI IMG/M metagenome (GOLD analysis project Ga0189287, IMG submission 130319) | Marine microbial communities from the Costa Rica Dome - UW86 mini metaG | ecosystem: Environmental > Aquatic > Marine > Oceanic > Photic zone | place: Costa Rica: the Eastern Pacific... | reverse complement strand
GCACCACGAGCACGTCCTTGAAGCACTGGTGGTCTTCGGCACGGTAGAGCGTCTTGCCGTTGCCCAGGCCGTCGAACTCGAAGCCTTCCAGCGCCTCGGCCACGCCGCATGGGTTGAACGTGCCGGCGCGTTCGCAGGCGTCGGCATAGAGCAGGACCTGCGCGTAGCAGGTCTGGGCCGAGTTCGACGGCGGCTTGCCGTACTTCTCGCCGAAGGACTTGACGAACGCCTTGGAGCCCTCGTTCTCGAGCTGCCAGTTGTAGTTCATCGAGCCCAGCACGCCCTTGATGTTCTCACCGGCGCCCTGCGCCATGAGCTCGGAGTAGAGCGGCACGACGATCTTGAAGTCCTTGCCGTTCACCTGCTTGTCGAGCAGGCCGAACTGGATGGCGTTGGTCAGCGAGTTGACCATGTTGCCGCCGTAGTGGTTGAGGACCAGCACGTCGGCGCCCGAGTTCAGGACCGGCGTGATGTAGGACGAGAAGTCGGTCGAGGCGAGCGGGGTCTTGACCGTGTTGACGGTTTCCCAGCCCAGCGCCTCGGTCGAGGCGACGATCGATTCCTCCTGGGTCCAGCCCCAGTTGTAGTCGGCGGTCAGGTGGTAGGCGCGGCGATCCTCGCCCATCTCCTTGGCCAGCACCGGCGCCAGCGCGGCACCCGACATGTAGGCGTTGAAGAAGTGGCGGAAGCCGTTGGCCTTGCGGTCCTTGCCGGTGGTGTCGTTGGCATGGGTGAGGCCGGCCATGAAGATGATGCCCGCCTCCTGGCAGAGGCCCTGGACCGCGACGGCCACGCCCGAGGACGAGCCGCCGTTGATCATGATGGCGCCGTCCTTCTCGATCATCGACTTGGCCGAGGCGCGCGCGGCGTCGGACTTGGTCTGGGTGTCGCCGGTCACGAACTCGACCTTCTTGCCCAGGATGCCGTTGCCCTGCAGCGCCTTCGAGGTGAAGGTGCTCAGGCAGCCGCCGTCGCCTTCGCCGTTCAGGTGCTCGACCGCCAGCTTCTGTGCCAGCAGCTCGTCGGCGCCCTCGTCGGCATAGGGGCCGGTCTGGGGCACGTTGAAGCCGAGGGTCACGGAACTGCCGGTCGGCTCGTTCATGTAGGCCGCCGCGGACGATGCCGTGAAGATCGTCGGCAGCGCGACGCCGGCACCAGCGACTGCGCTGGTCTTCAGCAGGCCACGACGAGTCAGAGTCGATTTAGACATTGATATCCTCCCGTTAATGAACTTCGCCGGAGGGCCTCCTCTGCGCCGCCGGCTCACACAAATGTGCAAAGCGATTATCGCAGGTCGGAAGAAAATGTCGCAACAACTGGCTACGGCGAAAGGATTTTTTTGTAAAGAAATGGACAAAACCGTTCGAAATTTTGTAAATATATTTTTATGACGCTGCGGAAACCGCGCGATTCAATGGGAAAAACGTGATGGCGGAATCCTCGATGATCGGCAGCCGCATCCGCGAAAGGCGGGTGATCAGCGGGCTCAAGCAATCCGAGCTTGCGAAGCGCGCCGGCATCTCGGCCTCCTACCTCAACCTGATCGAGCACAACCGCCGCAGAATCGGCGGCAAGACCCTGAACCGGCTGGCGGATATCCTCGGGGTCGCGCCCGTCCTGCTGTCGGAGGGGGCCGAGGCCACGCTGATCGCCGCCCTGCGCGAGGCCGCGGCAAGGGCCGAAACCGAAGGTCGCGCCGGGGCCGAGGCGGACCGGGTCGAGGAACTGGCCGGCCGGTTTCCCGGCTGGGCGCGGCTGCTCAGCGATCTCGCCCGCCAGCGGGCCGAGCTGGAAGGCACGGTGAAGGCGCTGACCGACCGGCTGGCACATGACCCGCAGTTGGCCGCCTCGCTGCACGAGGTGATCTCGACCGTGACCGCCATCCGCTCGACCGCCTCGATCCTGGCCGATCCGAGGCCGCTCGAACCGGAATGGCAGACCCGCTTTCATCGCAACATCAACGAGGATAGCCAGCGCCTGGCCGAGGGGGCGGAGGCGCTGGTGCGCTACCTCGAACAGGCGCCCGACGCCCGGTCGGAGGTCATGTCGCCGCAGGATGAATTGCACGTCTTCCTCGAAGAGCACGGGTTTCATTTCCCCGTCCTGGAAGGGGCGGGGGGTGCGGACCGCATCGCGGCGGTGATCGCCGGCGCGGACCGGCTGGAAAGCCAGGCCGCCCGCAGCCTCGCCCGGACGGTGCTGGGCCAGTATGTCATCGATGCCGAACGGTTGCCGGCCGAGGAGATGGCCCGGGCAGTGGCCGAACACGGGCCCGACCCCGCGGCCATCGCCGCCGCGACCGGCGTCGACATGCCCACGGTCTTCCGCCGTCTCGCGACGATGCCCGAGACCGAGGCCGGGCCGGTGGGGCTGGTGGTCTGCGACGGGTCGGGCACGCTGATGCTGCGCAAGCCGGCGCTGGGCTTTACCATGCCGCGCTCGGCCGCGGCCTGTGCGCTCTGGCCGCTTTACCAGTTGCTGACCCAGCCCGGCGCCCCCGTCCGCCTGCGCCTGCGGCAGGGCGAGGCGCGGGTGCTGGCGCTGACCGTCAGCGAGGAGGTGGCGCCGGCCCGGTTCGACCGCCCGGCGCTTTACCGGCCGCACATGCTGCTCTTGCCCGACCCGGGGCCGGAGGCGGCGGGCCCCCTGCGCGAGGTCGGCGTCAACTGCCAGGTCTGCCAGATCGCCGATTGCGAGGCGCGGCGGGAGCCGTCGATCCTTGGTCGCGGCTTTTGACAGGCCCGCACAACTTGTCGATAGTGAACTGCAGCCGTCATTCGGCGCAATCGGAGGGGGAGGCCGATTGGATGGGGAAAAAGGTGATCCTGATAGAGGACGAGCGGAACATCATCGAGGCGATCAGCTTCATCCTGAGCCGGGACGGGTGGGAGGTGAAGACACACTCCAACGGCCATGACGCGATGCAGGCGGTGCGCGACAGGCGGCCCGACCTGGTGATCCTCGACGTGATGCTGCCGGGCAAGAGCGGGTTCGACATCCTGCAGGAAATCCGCGACGATGCCGAGCTGGGCGCGACGCCCGTGCTGATGCTGACGGCGCGCGGACAGCAGAAGGACCGCGAGATGGCCGAGCGCGCGGGCGCCAGCCGCTACATGACCAAGCCGTTCTCGAACGCCGAAGTCCTGGAGGCGGTGCGCGATCTGGTGGGGCCGTGACCGCCAAGAAGACGCCCGTCTTCGTCCAGCGGCGCACCTACCGGCGCCGCCGGGTGGCCGACGGCGCCCGGCTTCTGCCGGTCTTCGGCGGCATCCTGTTCCTGATCCCGCTTCTGTGGGAGGGTGACCCCGCCGGGGCCGAGGCCGTGCCCGACGGCGCGCGCACGGCCTGGGTGATGACCTATCTCTTCGTCGTCTGGTTCGGGCTGGCGGTGCTGTCGGGTGTTCTGGCCCGGTTCCTGGTGGCCGAGGACGATGGCGGCGACGAGGAGGGGGAAAGCTGATGGTCACCCTCAACGTCCTCGTCCTTGTCTGCCTGCTTTACGTGGCGTTCCTCTTTGCCGTGGCCTTCGGCGCCGACCGGGCGGCGCTGGTGGGGCGGGGGACGTGGCTGCGCTCGCCCATCGTCTACACGCTGTCGCTGTCGATCTACTGCACGGCGTGGACCTTCTATGGCGCGGTGGGCTTCGCCGCGCGCTCGGGGCTGGAATTCGTGACGATCTATCTCGGGCCGACGCTGGTGATGATCGGCTGGTGGTGGACCCTGCGCAAGATGGTGCGGGTGGGCCGGAGCCAGCGGATCACCTCCATCGCCGACCTGATCTCTTCCCGCTATGGCAAGTCGAACACGCTGGCGGTGTTCGTCACGCTGGTCGCGGTGATCGGGCTTACGCCCTACATCGCGCTGCAATTGCAGTCGGTGACCCTGTCCTTCGCCACCTTCGCCGAGGCCGACCCCTTCACCGACGCGCCGCCCAGCCAGCAATCGACCGCCTTCTGGGTGGCCGCGGGGCTCGCCGTCTTCACCATTCTCTTCGGCACCCGCAACCTTGACGCCAACGAGCGCCATCACGGTGTGGTCATGGCCATCGCGCTCGAGGCGGTGGTCAAGCTTTTCGCGCTGCTGGCGGTGGGGGTCTTCGTGGTCTGGGGGCTGGCGGGCGGCGTCGACGAGATCCTCGCCCGCATCGATTCCTCGCCCATCGCGCGGTGGGAGGTGCCGGGCAGCCGCTGGGTGGGCCTGACGCTGCTGTCGGCGGCGGCCTTCATGTGCCTGCCGCGGATGTTCCAGGTGATGGTGGTGGAAAGCGAGGACGAGGATCATCTGCGCATGGCCGCCTGGGCCTTTCCCACCTACCTGATGCTGATGAGCCTGTTCGTCGTGCCGATCGCGGTGATGGGGCTGGAGCTGATGCCCGAGGGGGCGAACCCCGACCTTTTCGTGCTGACCCTGCCGCTCAGGAACGGGCAGGAGGGGCTGGCGATCCTGTCCTTCCTCGGCGGGTTCAGCTCGGCCACCTCGATGGTGATCGTGGCGGCGATTGCGCTGTCGACCATGGTGTCGAACCATATCGTCATGCCGATCTGGCTGTGGTCGACCGGGGGCGGGGCGATGGTGTCGGGCGATGTGCGCAGCGTGGCGCTTCTGGCGCGGCGGCTGTCGATCGCGATGATCCTGTTCCTGGGCTACTGCTATTTCCGCCTGTCCGGCGGGGGCACGGCGCTGGCGGCGATCGGGCTGATTTCCTTCGTCGGCGTGGCGCAGTTCCTGCCGGCGCTGATGGGCGGGCTGTTCTGGCGCGGCGCCACGCGCTCGGGCGCGCTGGCGGGGCTGGGGGTGGGGTTCGTGCTGTGGCTCTACTGCCTGTTCCTGCCCAGCTTCGGCGCGTCGGAGATCATGCCGTATTCGGTCATGCGGAACGGGCCGCTCGGCATCGGCTGGCTGCGGCCGCAGGCGCTGTTCGGGGCCGACGGGATGGACCCGGTGATTCACGCCGTGATGTGGAGCCTGCTGCTCAACACCTGCACCTTCCTGGGCGTCTCGCTCTTGACCCTGCCCAAGCCCATCGAGCGGCTGCAGGGGGCGCAGTTCGTCAATGTCTTCCAGCATTCGCAGACGCCGGGAAGCTGGTCTGGGGGGCTGGCGCGGTCGGAAGACCTGATGATCATGTCGCAGCGGATCATGGGCGCGTCGGAGGCACAGGCGATGTTCTCGAAGGAGGCGCGCAAGCAGGGCATCGCGGGCTACCTGCCGGAACCGACGCCGGATTTCCTGCAGATGCTGGAACGGGAGCTTTCCGGCTCGGTCGGCGCCGCCACGGCCCACGCGATGATCTCGCAGATCGTCGGACGCGCGACCGTGTCGGTCGAGGACCTGATGGCGGTGGCCGACGAGACCGCGCAGATCATGGAATATTCCAGCAAGCTGGAGGCCAAGACCGAGGAACAGGCCCGCACCGCACGGCAACTGCGCGAGGCGAACGAGAAGCTGACGCAGATCTCGGTGCAGAAAGATGCCTTCCTCAGCCAGATCAGTCACGAGCTGCGCACGCCGATGACGTCGATCCGGGCCTTCTCGGAAATCCTGCGCGACAGCGAGGGGTTGTCGGAGGAGGAGCGCAACAAGTACGCCTCGATCATCCTCGAGGAGGCGACGCGCCTCACGCGGCTGCTCGACGACCTGCTCGACCTGTCGGTGCTGGAAAACGGGCAGGTGGTGCTGAATTCGCAGACCGGGCAGCTTTCGGATATGCTCGACCGGGCGGTTTCGGCGGCGGGGGTTCAGGACCGGCTGCGCATCCACCGCCGCCGCGAGGCCGAGAAGATCACGCTGCACACCGATCTCGACCGGCTGGCGCAGGTGTTCATCAACCTCATCTCCAACGCCGGCAAGTATTGCGAGGCCCCCGACCCGGCGCTGACCATCCGTCCGCAGGCCGAGAACGGCAACCTCGTGGTGGATTTCATCGACAACGGGCCCGGCATTCCCACTGACCAGCAGGCGATGATCTTCGAGAAATTCTCGCGCATCGGCCAGACCAAGGCGGGGGGCGCGGGGCTCGGCCTTGCCATCTGCCGCGAGATCATGGGGCGGCTGGGCGGCGACATCACCTATCTTCCGGGGCAGGAGGGGGCGGCGTTCCGCGTGGTGCTGCCCCTGCGCGAGGCGGCGACGGTGCAGGCCGCGCAATAACAACTTTCGTAAACGCGATGGTAAGGATGCGGGCGCTAGGATGCCGCGGGCGGCCGGACCGGGCCGGCGAATTGCGGCGAGGGCGATGTCGAGCGAGGGACGGAAATCTGTCATCCACCGGAAGGCTGCCAGCGCGCGCGAGGATTTCGACGCGCGCGCCATGTCGCCCTCCAAGGCGCTGCGGCTGTCGCTCGAGAAATGCGGCGACCGGCTGTTCCAGCTTGCGCTGACGGTCGGCACGCTGGAACAGCGGCGGCTGACCCATGCCGCAGTGAAGGAGGAGGTGGGCGCCGACACGCTGATCCTGCTGCTTGACGGGGAGGGGGGCGCGCGGGGCGCGGCGCTGCTCGACCTGCAATTCGCGCAAGCGCTGGTCGAGGTGCAGACCATGGGCCGCGTGCGCCCCGGTGCCGCGCCCGACCGCCCGCTTACCGGCACCGATGCCGCCATTGCCGCGCCGCTGGTCGATGCCATGCTGACGGGCTTCGACGACAAGCTCGAGGAGGCGGTGCCGGGCCACCGCCCGCTGGGCTTCCGCTTCGGTGACCGGGTGGGCGATGCGCGCGGCCTGCTGCTGGCGCTCGAGGCCGCGGATTACGAGCTGTTCCGCCTGACCGTGGATATCGGTAGTGGCGCCAAGACCGGCATCCTGGCGCTGATCCTGCCCGCCGCCGTGCTGGCCCGGCCGGAGCCCGGCACGGGCGAGGCGGGGGAGGGGGCGGCGTTCGACCTGGGCGACCTGGCGATGCAGGTGCCGGTCACGCTCGACGCGGTGCTCGACCGGGTGCAGCTTTCGCTGGCCGAGGTCTGGGCGCTGAAACCGGGCATGACCCTGCCGGTCAGCACGTCCGCCATCGGGCGCACGGAACTGGTCGCGGCCTCGGGGCACGTTGCGGCGCAGGCGCGGCTGGGGCAGATGAACGGCATGCGCGCCGTCCGGCTTTGCGGCGCGGGGGAGGAGGGGCCGCGGCCGGCCCACGGCATGTCCCAGCCGGGGGCGGAGCCCGCGTTGGCCGACATGCCCGGGCCCTCGGCCGAACCGCCCGCGCCCGCGCCCGAGCTTGCCAGCCTTGCCATTAGCGAACCGCCCACGCTGACCGGCTTGCCGGACTTGCCGGACCTGCCCGCCACGGGCGGCGGCCTGCCCGATTTGCCCGACCTGCCGGGCGAGGGCGGCGGGGATGGCGGCGGCCTGCCGGACCTGCCGGCGCTCGCCGACCTGAAATGATCAGAGCTTGTTGAGCGGCACTTTCAGGAACACGTCGCCCTTGTCATCCGCCGGCGGCATCCGCCCCGCGCGCATGTTGATCTGCAGCGAGGGAATGATCAGCTTCGGCATCGCCAGCGTGGCATCGCGCTCATCACGCATCTTCACGAAGCTGTCGCGGTCGCGCCCCGCGCCCACATGCACGTTCTTCGCCTTCTGCTCGCCCACCGTGCTTTCCCAGGCGTACTCGTCCCGCCCCGGCGCCTTGTAATCGTGGCCCACGAAGATGCGGGTGGCGTCGGGCAGCGACAGGATCTTCTGGATCGAGGCGTACAGCACCTCGGACGAGCCGCCGGGAAAATCGCAGCGGGCGGTGCCGAAATCGGGCATGAAGAGCGTGTCGCCCACGAAGGCCGCGTCGCCCAGCACGTAGGTCAGGCAGGCCGGCGTGTGCCCCGGCGTCTGCAGCACGTCGCCGCGCATCTGGCCGAGGTGGAAACTGTCGCCCTCCACGAACAGCCGGTCGAACTGCGAGCCGTCGCGCTGGAACTCGGTGCCCTCGTTGAACACCTTGCCGAACGTGTCCTGCACCTCGCGGATCTTCTCGCCGATGCCGATCCTGCCGCCCAGCTTCTCCTGCAGGTAGGGTGCCGCCGACAGGTGATCGGCATGCACGTGGGTTTCAAGAAGCCACTGAACCTCGAGCCCGTTGGCCGTCACATGCGCGATGATCCGGTCGGCCGAGCGCGTGTCGGTTCTGCCCGAGGCGTAATCGAAATCCAGCACCGAATCGATGATTGCGCAGGCACGTCCGGCGGGATCGCGCACAACATAGGAAATTGTATTCGTCGCATCGTCGAAAAATGCGGTAACATCAGGTGACATCCGGGCCTCCCCTGCGCTGCGCCATATTGAAACCTTTGCATATGTTAGAACCGCAGGGGTTGACGTGGGTCAAGGACGATCACGACATGACGTGACAGGGTGTGCCGGTTGACGGAGGAAAATGATGTCTGACATGACCCGCTATCGCAAGGCGCTGCTCGACCGGCTTGGAGAGCTCGACAGTCGCCTGCACCAGATCGAGGCCGAGCTTGACGAGCCCCATTCCAAGGACTTGGAGGAGAACGCCGTCGAACGCGAGGGCGACGAGGTGCTCGAACGGCTGGGCCACAGCGGCGAGGCCGAGATCGCCCGTATCCGCGCCGCCCTGCAACGGCTGCGCGACGGCACCTATGGCGAATGCGTCCGCTGTGGCGAGGACATCGCGAAGGCCCGGCTGGATACGCTGCCCGATACGCCGCTCTGCCGCAACTGCGCGGCGGCGGCCTGATGTGCCGCCCGGCCGCGCGGCGATGGCGCGGGCGGGCGTTTGTGAACGGTGATCCCGGTACCAACCGCAACCTGGGAGGACGACGATGACCAAGCTGACCGAAGACATGAACCGCCTGCACGACCGCATCCTCGACACCGATGAGGAGCACAGGCACCTGTTCCGGCCGAAGCTCACGGAATTGATCGAGCGGATGGAGGAGGCGGGCGAAAACGTGCCGGCCGGCATCCGCGACCTGCACGAGGAGCTGACCGCCGACGCCATCGAGGCACAGTTCGACAACATGCCCGTGTGATCTTCGCACCGGTGCCGCGCAACGCTTGCCAGCACCTTGTTTGTCCGGTCTAATCGCGCGGAACGAACCGGGTGAAGGCGGGGGCAGGCGTGACGCAGCAGGTGCAGCAGCGGGTGCAGGACGGGGTCACCGTTCTCACGCTCGACCGCCCGCCGGGCAATGCGCTTGTTCCGGCGCTCAGGTCGGAACTGCGCGAGGTGCTGCGGGCCACCCTGGCCGATCCGGCGATCCGCGCCGTGGTGCTGAACGGCGCCGGTAGCGGGTTCTGCGCCGGGGTCGATCTCAACGAATTCACCGCCGACGAAGACGGGCCGCGGGTGCCGCTCAACGACCTGTTCGCCGCGATCGAGGAGGCGCCGAAGCCGGTGGTCGCGGCGCTGCACGGCTCGGCGCTGGGCGCCGGGGTCGAGCTGGCCCTCGCCGCCCATGCCCGCGTGGCGCAGCGCGGCACGCGCATCTCGATGCCCGAGGTGACGCTCGGCCTGGTCCCCGGCGGCGGCGCGACCCAGCGGTTGCCCCGGCTGGCCGGCGCGCAGGCTTCGCTGGAACTGATGCTGTCGGGCCGCGCGGTGGAGGTAACGGATGCCCGTCTGGCCCGCGTCTTCGACCGGATCACCGAGGACGACCCGCTGGCCGCCGCGCAGGAGCTGGCCGCAAGCCTGGCGGACAGTGCCTCGTGGACGCGCACGCGCGACGTGACCCGGGGCCTCTCGGACCCGGCGGCGTTCCAGGCGGCAGTGGGCAATGTCGCCGCCCGGATGCGCGCCGGCGGCTCGGCCGAGGCCGATATCCTCGCCTGTGTCGAGGCGGCCCAGCTTCTGCCCTTCGACCAGGGGCTGATCTTCGAGCAGAGCCGCCACGAAGAACGCCTTGCGCTGCCCGAGTCGCGGGCGATCCGCCATGTCTTTACCGCCGAACGCCGCGCCGCAAGCCTGCCGAGAACCGCCGTGGGCGACGTTCCGGTGATCCGCACCGTGGCCCTGACCGGCACGGGGCCGAAGCTGGCGGGGCTGGCCGCGCTGTGCCTTTCCGCGGGCATGGACGTGCTGCTGCTGACCGCCACGCCCGACCAAGCCGCGGCGGTGCTGGACACCCTCGAGACGGCCCTGGCCGAGGCGGTCGAGGCCGGCCGACTGGCCGCCGGGGCACGCGACGACCAGCTGTCGCGGCTCGTCCCGCTGGAACGCCCCGAGGGGCTGGCCCGAGCAGACCTGGTGCTCGACACCGGCACGCCGGCCTTCGAGCGGCCGGTGGCCTTGCCCTCCAGCCTGATCTGGGGCCTGCTC
>Ga0189287_100344_pt1 | contig 10375 bp, 7 predicted proteins | sample UW86minimetaG_FD_130319 | JGI IMG/M metagenome (GOLD analysis project Ga0189287, IMG submission 130319) | Marine microbial communities from the Costa Rica Dome - UW86 mini metaG | ecosystem: Environmental > Aquatic > Marine > Oceanic > Photic zone | place: Costa Rica: the Eastern Pacific... | reverse complement strand
GCCTTGCGATGCGGAAGCTCGAACGTGTCGAAACCTTCGATGCCAAACCACTCGCAGATCCGCTGCAACTCCCTCTGCGGGTCAGCCGCCAGCTCAGCGTATTCCACGCCCAGCCACGCCTCGCCGAAGACCTCCCGCACCGACGCCAGGGTCTCCCCATGCAGCCGCTGGAACAGCCCGGTCAACCGGATCACCTCGGCACAATCAAGCTCCACGGCGCCCGGTTTCGGCTCGTCGGCCCGCACCGCCCACGGGCTCTGCCACTGGCCGGCCTCCTCCTCGGCCCGCACCCGCGCCCGCAACTGCGATACCGCGCATTTCAAATGGTTGGCCCGCATCATCAGCGCCAACGGCACTCCGGCCGACCGAAGCCGCCCGAGATACGCCCCGGGCTCCAGTAGCGACCGATACGACAGTTTCAGCCCGGCCCGCCGTTCATCCTCGGACGGCCCGAGAAACGCGTCGAGCTCGGCCATCTGCTGCCTCGCCTGCTCGTCCTTCGGAACCCCGTCCCGTTCTCCGAAGGTCCGTATCCGCGTGGTGGGCTCGTTGTCGATCCGGATACCCCGCCGACGGTTCAGCGTCGCGGCAACAAGGTTGCTGCCGACCCGCCCCCACGGCATCAGGATCGCGAACCGCCGGGTATCCTCCGTCACCGCCGTCCCCGCAAACGGTCGTAGATCTCCTGCCGCCTCGGCGAGCGGGTGATCCAGTCGGACACCGCCTGACGCGCCTTGCCCCGGCCCGCCCCGCGCGACCCGCCCGCATCCTGCCAGAGGTTCGCGTATTTCACGTTGTCCGCATACCACGCGAGGTAACGCTCCCGAAGGAAGTACTGTTTCAGCGGCCCGCGCTGCCCCTCCTTCTGCCGCGCCATAGCGGCCTCCCAGAAACCGGGCCAGCCCTTCGCCGTCTCCGTCCAGTCCCACGCTGGCGCCCTTGCAAGGTTCTCCTCCGACAGCTCCGCCAGTTGCGCCCTGTCCCTGGCCAGCTCCTTCAGCGCGGCGGCCATCGCCTTGGGCGAGCGCTCGGCAAGAATGAACCGGCTCTGCTTCGGGCCCAGCACGTCCGGCACGATCCCGACCCGCGTCGACACCACCGGCACGCCCGAGGCCACCGCCTCCAGAACCGGGTTCGGCGTGCCCTCGATCTCCGACGAACAGACCAGCACGTCGATCTCGCCGTAATATTCCGCCATCTCGTCCCGGGTCCGTTTCTGCACCGTGGTGTCGGCGAAATGCGCCTCCACCTCGCAGCCCTCTTGCTTCAGCATCTCGATGGCCGGGTTCAGGATGGTCCGCACGCCCTTGGGGTCCCGCACCGGGTCGTTGCCCCAGTTCGGGTTGCCCACCCAGCCGATCCGAAGCGGCCGCTCCTCGGTCAGCCGCTCCAGCTTCTCCGGCCGGAACCGCCGCGTGTCGGTCCCGTCCGGCAGCACCGCGATCGGGTCGGGAAACGCCTCGATCCCGCGATAGATGTCGTCCAGTATCCCCGACGACACCGAATACCCGTCCGCGAACCAGAAGGCCCGCGACCGCCACGCGAAATGCTGCGGTTCGAGATGCAGGTGATCGTAGACCGAGGTCGTCACCACCGGCCGCGCCATCGCGTCCAGCAGCGCATCCGCGCTCCGCGAGAACCGTGACGCCGCCTTGAAGACCGCCTCGGGGTTCAGCAGGTGCTGGATATCCTCCCGCCAGAAGAAGTGCAGGATGTCGAACGGCTTCATGATCCCGAAGACCTGGTTCAGGAACACCTCCGGATAGCCCGCGACACCGGCCATGTAATAGCGCTCGAACTCGAACCGGTCCGAATGGTTGGCCACGATATGATCGCAGATGTTGTCATAGGCCCAGTCCGGCACATCGGGCAGAAGCAGCACGCGGGGCTTCATCACGCGATCCGCTTCCGGGCCTGCGCGGCCATCATCGACGCCACCCCGTCCTCGAGGCTCAGGAAGGCACGCGGGCCCAGCAGGTGACACATGAGCGCCGTGCTGCCCCGGCTGTGCCTGATCTCACCGGCGCGGGCCGGGGCATGGCGCAACGCCGGTTCGCTTCCGGCGATCCCGCCGATCAGCCCGGCCACCTCCAGAACCGAGGTCGACCGCCCGGAACAGACGTTGATGATCCGCGCCTCCGGTGCGGCGATCGTGTGATCCATGATGGCCTGCATGATCGCAACGACATCGGCCACGTGGATGAAATCGCGGGTCTGTTCGCCATCTCCGAAAATCGTGTGCGGCTGACCAGCCTCCACATCGGCGATGAACCGGGCCAGGACACCGCAATAAGGCGAATCCGCCCTCTGCCGCGGGCCGAACACGTTGAACAGCCGCAACCCGGCCGAGGCCAGCCCGTGTATCGCCCCGAAGGCCCGCGCGTGATGCTCGCAGGCCAGCTTGTCGGCCCCGTAGGGCGACAGCGGACGCTCCACCAGGTCCTCGTGACAGATATCCTGCGACCGGTCCCCGTACACCGCCGCCGACGAGGCGTAGACCACTGGCATCGCCCCGTGCAGGCAGGCCTCCGACATCACCGTCAGCGTCGTCGTCGCGTTCACCCGGTGACTGCCCAGCCAGTCGCGGATGCAGTCCTGCACCTGCACCGTCGCCGCCAGGTGAAAGATACCGTCCAGCGGCGCCGTCATCGCCCGGTGCAGCACGCGGGCATCGCCCACGTCCCCTTCGACGACCGTCAGCCGCTGCCGTTGCGCCACCCCGGCCAGGTTCTCCCGCCGCCCGGTCGAGAAATCGTCGACGACGGTCACCGAGTCGCCCGCCTGCAACAGAAGTTCGACAAGATGACTGCCGATGAAACCGGCTCCCCCGGTGACGAGCCAGTGCTTCACGGCGTGTTCCTCTCGATCAGGCGTTTCGTGCGCCGGACAAGGCTCGGGAACCGCCTGACCGCGGTCTCGTAGGCCCGGAACGCAATCCGGTTGCCCGCCACCGTGCGCCGCAACCGCTCCAGCCGCGACCGCTTGCGCGTGCGAAAAAGCCTCAGACGCCCGGAAACCTCGTCCCCCCGGCCCGCCGCCCGCGCGGCCAGCGCATCCGCGATCAAAGCCTCCCAGGCCGGCCAGCGGCTTTCCCACGATATCCGCGGCCGCGCGGCCAGGTTCTCCTCGCGCAACCGCACCAGTGCTCCGGGCTCCTGCGCCAACCGGCCCAGCGCCTCGGCCAGCGCCTCCGGGCTGCGCTCCTTCAGGATGAAGCGCCGCTGCTCCGGCCCGAAGACATCGCGCACGATGCCCACGTCCGTGCTGACAACCGCCGTGCCCGTCGCCATGGCTTCCAGCACCGGGTTCGGCGTCCCCTCGATGGCGGCGGAACAGACCAGCACGTCGATATCGCGGTAGAACCCCGGCATTTCCGCCCGTGGCCGCCTCTGCTCGACCTTGTCGGCAAGCCGCAGTTCGAACGAAACGCCCCGCGCCTTCAGCAATTCCAGCGCCGGCGCCAGGATCGTATGCCGCCCCTTGAAATCCTCGCCCTCGGTCAGGCCCCAAGCGCTGTTTCCGACCCAGCCGATGCGCAGCGGCCCCTCCGCCTGCCGGTCTCCCGGGGTGAAAACCCCGATATCCACGCCGTCCGGCACCACGTGCGCCGGGTCCGGCAGATGATCCGCCGCACTGTAGATATCCCGCAGCCGGCCAGAGCATGCGGCCCAGCCATCCGATAGCGCGAAGGGATCGCCGTAATAGGCAAGGTCCTCGGGATCGGTATAGAGATGGTCGTAGATCATCGTCACGATCGCCGGGCGCTCGGGCGATAGAAGCCGCGCCCAGCCCTCGGGCGACAGCGTGTCGAGACAGGCCAGCAGGTCGAACCGCCACAGGAACACGACCACGTCCGAGATCGCGACAGCCTCTTCCGCCGCCCTCGTCCGCCCGAACCACTCGGTCCGGCTGATGGCGCGAAACACGATCCCCTCAGGCGCGACCCGCGACAGGTTGACGGCAATATTGTGGAACGCCCACTCGGGTTCGTCGTAGAAAATCGTTACAACGAGTTGCATCCGGCCAAGTCCGAAAATCCCACCACATGAAACGCAATCGCAACAATAGGTCTTTCAAATTGGGTCGTCCGGTGCGTTTCAACACCCGGGATCGATAACAGGTCCGCGCCTTCATTACCAATGTTAATGCGGCTGACGGGGCTTTCCGTCCGCCCGCGTGGTCACTTCCGCGGCATTTGCCGCCGCCCGCACTACACCCGCGCCGCTGGCAAAGCCATACGCCGGATGGGCCATTCCTGCCTCCGGACGCAAAATTCAGCTTGCACCGATTGGCAGGGGCTGGTCAGCTTACCGGATGATACCGGGCGGTTCCCGTCGCGTTCGAGGAACCGATCCCGGCAAGTCAGAGATACCAGCAAGGAGACATAACATGGATAGAAGAAAGTTCCTGGCAGCCGGCGCCGTCGGCACCGCCGCCACCGCCCTCGCCGCCCCGGCCATCGCCCAGGACGTGCGGCAGTGGAAGATGGTCACCGCGTGGCCCAAGAACCTGCCCGGGCCGGGCGTCGCGGCCCAGATGCTGGCCGACCGGATCACCACCCTCTCGGGCGGCCGGATCGAGGTGAAGCTCTTCGCCGCCGGTGAACTCGTCCCCGGCCGCGGCGTGTTCGACGCCGTCAGCGAAGGCACGGCCGAGCTTTACCACGCTGTCCCCGCCTACTGGGGCTCGAAATCCAAGGGCATCCTGCTGTTCGGCTCGCAACCCTTCGGCCTGCGCGCCGACGAACAGGTCGGCTGGCTCTACCACGGCGGCGGGCAGGATCTCTACGACGAGATGTACGGCCGCTTTGGCATCAAGCCCTTCCTCTGCGGCAATTCCGGCCCGCAATGGGCCGGCTGGTTCCGCGAGGAGATTTCCTCCGCCGAAGACCTCAAGGGCATGAAGTTCCGCACCACCGGCCTCGCCTCGGAAATGGCCAGCAAGATGGGCATGGCAGCCCAGGCCATGGGCGGCCCCGACATGTTCCAGGCGCTGCAGACCGGCGCGCTCGACGCCGGCGAATTCATCGGCCCCTGGACCGACAGTGCGCTCGGCTATCACCAGATCGCCAAGAACTACTACTGGCCCGGTGTGGGCGAGCCCTCCTCGGCCGAGGAATGCGGCGTCAATGCCGACATCTTCGCCGAGCTGCCCGAAGACCTGCAACAGGCGGTCAGCTTTGCCTGCGAAAGCCTCTATAACCCGGTCTGGACGGAATACACCACCAAGCACGCCCAGGCGCTCAAGACCCTGGTCGAAGAGCACGGCGTCACCGTCCGCAAGCTGCCCGACGACGTCATCGCGGCGATGGGCACGGCGGCCGAGGAGGTCATCGACGAGCTGCGCCAGGACGAGGACGAACTGGTCAAGCGCATCACCGAAAGCTTCATCGCCTATCGCGACCTCGTCGGCGGCTACATGACCTATGCCGACAACGGCCAGATGAACGCCCGCGCCAGCGTGATGGGCTACTGACCACGCAAACCACCGGTGCGGCGCCCCGTGCGCCGCACCGTCTTTCTCCGGGGGACAGATGAACCGCATCGCCACAACGATCGACGGGCTCAACACCATCGTGGCAATCGTCACGAAATGGCTGGCACTCCTGATGGTGCTGGTGCAGTTCGGCATCGTGCTGGGCCGCTACGTCTTCGGCGTCAACTCCATCGCCGTGCAGGAAAGCGTGCTCTACATGCATGCCACGCTTTTCATGCTGGGCGCGGGCTATACCCTCCTGGTCGACAAGCACGTCCGCGTCGACATCTTCTATGCCAAGGCCAGCCGCCTCTCCCGCCGCACCATCGACCTCTTCGGCCATATCTGCCTGCTGATGCCGTCGATGGCAGCGCTGCTCTACTGGTCCTGGCCCTCGGTGCGCAACTCGTGGAACATCCTCGAAGGCCCGATCTCCGTCGGCGGGATCGAGGCGGTCTTCCTCCTGAAATCCCTGATCCCGGCCTTCTGCGTCCTCGTGATGCTGCAATCCCTGTCGGAGATCCTCAAGCTGATCCTGCGTGAACCTTCGTGACGGAAAACCTCGACCTCCTGATGTTCGCGGCCCTCGTCGCGGTGATCCTCTGCGGCTTCCCCGTCGCCTTCAGCATCGCGGGCGTGGCCATCGCCTTCGCCTATCTCGGCTGGCTGACCGGCGCAATGGATATCTCGCTTCTCGGCGCCATGGGCCAGCGGGTCTTCGGCCTGCTCAGCAACGAGGTGCTGATCGCCATCCCCCTCTTCGTGCTGATGGGCGCGGTGCTGGAAAAAAGCCGCATCGCCGAGGTGCTGCTCGACACGATGGGCCGCCTCTTCGGGCAGTTGCGCGGGGGCCTGGGCATCTCGGTCGTGCTGGTGGGCGCGCTGCTCGCGGCCTCCACCGGCATCGTTGGCGCCACCGTGGTGGCGATGGGCATGATCGCCCTCCCCACCATGCTGCGCACCGGATATGACCCGCGCGTCGCCTCCGGCATCGTCTGCACCGCCGGCACGCTGGGCCAGATCATCCCACCCTCAACCCTGCTGATCATCCTCGCCGACGTGATGTCGAACGCCTACCAGCAGGCGCAATATGAACAGGGCAAGTTCTCGGTCGAGGCACTGTCCGTGGGCCAGTTCTTCGCCGCCGCCCTGATCCCCGGCCTCATGCTTGTGGGGCTTTACCTCGCCTACATCCTGCTGCGCGGCCTACTCCGCCCGCAGGACATGCCCCCCGCCGCCGCCGACCTCGCCAAGCCCGACCGCTCCGAGATCCTCGGCGCCGTGGTGCCGCCCGTCCTGCTGATCTTCGCCGTGCTCGGCGCCATCCTCGGCGGCGTCGCCACCCCGACCGAAGCGGCCTCGGTCGGCGCCGTCGGCGCGATCCTGATGGCAGGCCACCGCCTCGGCTACAGCCCGCGCCTGATCATCTTCGGCGCCGCCGCCCTGATCCTGCTCGGCATCCTTTCCGGCGCCCTTCCAGTCCGCCTGCAACGCAGCGACCTGTCCGCCACCGACTACACGCTCGGCGCCCTCTACGCCGGGCTCGCCGTGGCCGGCATCGTGGCTCTCCTCCTTGCCCTGCGCGGCACCATCAAGGCCAAGGTCATGCAGGAGGCCGCCACCTCGACCCTCACCATGACGGCGATGATCTTCGCCACCATCCTCGCAGCGGGTATCTTCTCGCTCGTCTTCATCGGCCTCGGCGGCGAGGAACGCGTCGCCACCCTGCTCGAGAACCTCCCCGGCGGGCCCACCGGCGCCCTGCTCTTCACCATGCTCTTCGTCTTCGTGCTGGGCTTCTTCCTCGACTTCGTGGAAATCTCGGTGATCGTCCTGCCGCTGGTCACCCCGACCCTGATCCTGATGGGGCACGATCCGATCTGGCTGGGCATCCTGATCGCCATCAACCTGCAGACCAGCTTCCTGACGCCCCCCTTCGGCTTCTCGCTCTTCTACCTGCGCGGCGCGGCCCCGCCCGAGGTCAGCACCGGCCATATCTACGCCGGCGTCGTGCCGTTCATCGGGCTTCAGGCCATCGGCGTCCTGCTGGTCTGGCTGCTGCCGTCACTTGCGACATGGCTGCCCGGCGCACTGTTCTGACGGGCACCATCAACCTTTCCCGAGGATCGCGTCCGCCAGCTTCTCCGCCACCATGATCGTGGTGAGGTTGATGTTGGCACAAGGGATCCGCGGAAAGACCGAGGCATCGGCCACCCGCAACCCTTCCACCCCGATCACCCGTCCATCCGGGCCGACACCGGCCGCCGGGTCCTCCGCCCGGCCCATGGCAACCGTCCCGCAGGCATGCCAGTTGCCCAGCACCGTGTCGCGGATGAACCGTTCCAGCTCGGCATCGTCGGACTTCATCCGCTCGATATCGTAGCCCGCCACCGCCATCCTGATCAGCGCCCGGCGCACCGCCGGATGCAGGTCGAGAAGCCGGCCGCCCACCGCATTCACCGTCCGCGACACCGGGTCCTTGTGCCCCAGCCGCCGGATCCACGTGGTATAGGCCCCGGCAAACGCTCCCTGCCCGACAGCCTGCAACTCCTCCGACTGCAACAGCTCTATCGCGAACCGCACCCCGGCCTTCATCCGCTCCATGTCGCGCGGGTCCGATAACAGGTTGAACGCCACGAACGGCTCCTGCCCCGCATCGGGCGAACGCAGCTCCACGAACCCCGTCGAATGCGCTTGGTCCGGTCCCACCCGCAGCACCCCGATCTGGTGCCCGATCGGCGTCTGGTCGAACCGCGCCGAGAGCGACATCTTCATGTCCCCCGCCGCACAGCCCTCGACCCCCGAGGTGAACCGCGTGTAGACAAGGAACGCATTGGCCATGTTCGACGCCATCCGCGCCCCTTGCCGCAGGTGAAGGCCCACCCCCACCAGCGGATGATCCTGAAGGTTCCGCCCGATCCCCCGCCTGTCAGCCAGCACAGGAATGCCCATCTCGACCAGGTGCGCGCCCGGCCCGATCCCGTGCCGCATCAGGATCGCCGGCGTATGCAGCGCCCCGGCACACAGGATCACCTCGCCGGCATCGCAGGCCTCGACCGTCCCGTCGGCGCGGGCAAGCCGCACGCCCGTCGCCCGGTGCCCGTCGAACACGATCCGCTCAAGCACCGTCTCTGCCACGATCCGCAGGTTCTCCCGCCGCCGCACCCCCTGGTCCAGGTAGGCCACCGCCGCCGACACCCGCCGGCCATAGACGTTGTTCTTCGGAAACGGAAAACACCCGTCGCTGGTCGTGTCGTGGCAATCGTCGTGATAGGGCAGCCCCCGCCGCTCCAGCGCATCGCGGAACGCCAGCGCGAAGCGCGACCAGTTCTCGGGAAAGGTCCGCTGCAGCGGCACCGGCCCGTCGCGGCCATGCTTCGGCCCGCCGAAATCCATGTCCCGTTCCAGCCTGCGGAAATATGGCAGACACTCCTCGTAGCTCCAGCCCGCCGCACCCAGCTCCTCCCACCGGTCGTAATCCGACGGGATACCGCGCAGCGCCACCTGCCCGTTCACACTCGATCCGCCACCCATCACGCGCGCCTGTTCGTAGCGGTGCTCCTCCAGCTCCCTCCCGCTGCCATTGCCCACCGGATCGCGGGTCACGGTAAGCCCGGTCCAGTACCGGTTGTCCTTGAAGTAATCCGGCAGGTAGCCATCGGCATAGATCGAGGCCGGCACGGCATAGGGCGGCGTATCCGGCCCCGCCTCCACCAGCAGCACCCGGCTGCGCCCGTCCGCCGACAGCCGGTTCGCCAGGACACAGCCCGAGGACCCCCCGCCAATCACGACGTAATCGTACCGCTCCGCCATCGCCTACCCGCCGTAAAGATCGGGCAGGACCATCACCAGCCCCGGCACGAAGGTGATGATCAGCAGCACCAGGATCGAGACCAGCAGGAACGGCATGTTCGACAGCGCCAATCGCTCCGGCGATATCTTCGCGATCGTCGCCCCGATGAACAGGCTGATCCCCACCGGCGGCGTGATCATCCCGATCGTCAGGTTGATCGCCACGATGATCCCGAAATGCACCGGGTCCACCCCCAGCCCCGTCACCACGGGAAGCAGGATCGGCACGAGGATGATCAGCGCCGCGATCATCTCCATGAACGCCCCTAGCACCAGAAGCATCAGGTTGATCAGCAACAGGATCACGATCGGGTTGTCCGACACCGACTGGATCGCCGCGGTCACCGTCGCCGGCACCTGTTCCTTGGTCAGGATCCAGCTCAGCGGCGCGGCGATGGCGACGATCACCAGCGCGCTGCCGGTCGTCCGGGCGCTCTGCAGCACGATGCCGGGCAGGTCGCGGAAACGGATCTCGCGATAGATCACCATCCCCACCACCAGCGCGTAAAGACAGGCCACCGCCGCCGCCTCGGTCGGCGTGAAGAACCCCGAGAAGATGCCCCCCAGAATGATGATCGGCATGCCAAGCGGCACCAGCCCGTCAAGAAACGCCCGCAGGAAGGCGACGACCGAAAACCGCCCCCTCTCGCCGAACCCGTAGCGCCAGGCATAGACCGAGACCAGCAGCATCTGCGCGACCCCCAGAAGGATGCCGGGCACGATCCCTGCAAGGAACAGCGCGTTGACCGACACGCCCGCCACCACGGCATAGACGATCAGGATGATGCTCGGCGGAATGATCGGCCCGATCAGCGACGACGAGATCGTGACGGAGGTGGCAAACTCCGTAGGATAGCCCCGCTCGCGCATCGACTTGATCATGATGCTGCCCACCGCCGCCGTATCCGCCGCGGCCGAGCCCGAGATGCCGGCAAACAGCATCGACACCACGATGTTCACATGCGCCAGCCCCCCGCGCACCCAGCCGACCATGGCCTCCGCCAGCGCCACAAGCCGCCGCGTCGTGCCGCCCGCGTTCATAAGATTG
>Ga0189287_100342_pt1 | contig 10447 bp, 8 predicted proteins | sample UW86minimetaG_FD_130319 | JGI IMG/M metagenome (GOLD analysis project Ga0189287, IMG submission 130319) | Marine microbial communities from the Costa Rica Dome - UW86 mini metaG | ecosystem: Environmental > Aquatic > Marine > Oceanic > Photic zone | place: Costa Rica: the Eastern Pacific... | reverse complement strand
GCTCGTTGGCTTCATCATGCTTCCGCTGGTGGTGCCGCTGATCATCTTCGGCGTGGCGCTTCTCGTGCTGCTCAGCCGGCTGGGCATCCCCCTCTCGCTCTGGACAGTCGGGCTCGGGCACCTGATCGTCTGCATGCCCTTCTCGATCGCCACCCTTCTGCCAAGGTTCGAAGGCTTCGATCCGGCGCTCGAGGAAGCCTCGGCCGACCTGGGCGAGAACGCGCTCTGGACCTTCTGGCGCGTCACCCTGCCGATGATCTTCCCGGGCGTCGTTGCCAGCCTGATGCTGACCTTCACCGTCTCCTTCGACGAGTTCATCATGGCCTTCTTCCTCAACGGCACGCAGCCCACCCTGCCCATCTACATCTGGGGCCAGCTGCGCTTTCCGCAGGAATTCCCCTCGGTGCTGGCGCTGTCCTCCTTCGTCATCGCCGCCTCCTTCGTGATCGTCTTCATCGGTCTCTGGATCAACCGCGGCGCCCACGCCGGCACGATAAAGGTAGAATAATCCATGTCGTCTGATGCCTTCATCTCGATACAGAACGTCGACAAGTACTTCGGCAAGTTCCAGGCGATCGACAACGTCTCGATCGACATCGGCCATGGCGAGTTCTTCTCGCTGCTGGGCTCCTCCGGCTGCGGCAAGACCACGCTGCTGCGGATGCTGGCGGGGTTCGAGAACCCCTCTTCGGGCGAAATCTACATCGACGGCCAGCCCATGTCGGAAGTGCCGCCGCACTACCGGCCCGTCAACATGGTGTTCCAGAACTACGCCATCTTCCCCCACCTCAACGTGCGCGACAACATCGCCTACGGCCTGCGCCGGCAGAAACTCAGCAAGGCCAAGCGGAACGAGATGGTCGACGAGATGCTCGCCCTCATCAAGCTGCCGGAATACGGCGACCGCAAGGCCAACGAGCTCTCCGGCGGCCAGCGCCAGCGCATCGCGCTGGCCCGGTCGCTGATCCTGCGGCCCAAGGTGCTTCTGCTCGACGAACCGCTCGGCGCGCTCGACAAGCAACTGCGCGAGCAAATGCAGCTCGAACTGCGCCAGCTGCAGCGCACCGTCGGCATCACCTTCGTCTTCGTCACCCACGATCAGGAAGAGGCGCTGACACTCTCCGACAGGATCGCCGTGATGTCCCGCGGCCGCGTACTGCAGCTCGACACGCCCACCGGCCTCTACGAGCGCCCCGGTTCGCGCGACGTGGCCTCCTTCATCGGCACGATGAACTTCTTCGATGGCAAGGTCTCCAAGGTCGAGGGCACGAAGATCTCCGTCGATGCCGAGGGGCTCGGCCATGTCCAGGGCGACCGCGGAGAACGCGCCTTCGCGGAAGGCGACAGGATCCAGGTCGCCATCCGCCCCGAAAAGCTGGAACTGACCGAAGAGAAACCCAACGGCGGCACCTCTACCGTGCAGGGCACGCTGAAGGACTCCGCCTACCTGGGCGAACGAAGCCATTTCTTCGTCAAGCTCGACGGGCTCGAAAAGCCCGTCGCGGTCTCGGCCCAGAACAGGGTCGACGCGATCTCCGTCACCGGCGAGTCACGTCCGATCTGGCTAAGCTGGGATCCGGAGGCGATCGTCCTGCTGGGCGCCGAGTAGACCGATGCCGGCACTTTTCCGAATACGACGGGGCGGCCCATGGCGGATGTGAACGGGCGCACCACCAAGCCTGTGAAACCCACCGGCCGCACTGCCTCGCGCGAGGTGCGGCGCCAGCAATTGATCGAGGCGACGATCGAGTCGATCGCCAAGCATGGCATTACCGGCACCACCATGACCACTGTGACCGGCTTTGCGGGGTTGTCCCTCGGCATCGTCAACTTTCACTTCCAGAACAAGCAGAACCTCTACGAGGAAACCCTGCGTCACCTCGCCGACGAGCACCGCGACCAGTGGCTGAAATCGGTGCAGAAGGCCGAGCTGACACCCGTGGCCAAGCTGCTCGCCATCGTCGACGCCAACTTTCACCCCCGTATCTGCAACCGCAAGAACCTCTCCGTCTGGTACAGCTTCTTCGGCGAGGCGCCCTATCGCCACGTCTACCGCAAGATCATGGACGAGATCGACGCCGAGCGCCTGAACTCCATGCGAGAGCTTTTCGAGCGGATCATCGAAGACGGCCAGTACGACGATATCGACGCCGCCGACGTCGCCAACACGATGGAGGCGCTTTATGACGGCTATTCCATCAACATCCTGATCTACCCCGAGAAATTCTCGGGCGCCGACGCCAAGATCCGGATCCGCGATTTCCTCGCCAACACGTTCCCCCGACATTTCGACCCGCCCTCCGGAAAGGCCTGCGGCACCTGAATCATGACCAGAGATCCCCGCTACGACATCCTCTTCGAGCCGGTGAAGATCGGTCCGGTAACCGCCCGGAACCGCTTCTACCAGGTGCCGCATTGCAACGGCATGGGCCGCACCTTCCCGTCCTCCATGACCGAAATGCGCCGAGTGAAGGCCGAGGGCGGCTGGGCCGTCGTCTGCACCGAGGAGGTGGAAATCCACCCCTCCGCCGACCACACGCCATGGGCGGGCGGCCGCCTCTGGGAAGATCGTGACATCCCCCTGTTCGCCCGCATGTGCGAGGGCATCCACGAATTCGGCAGCCTTGCCGGGATCGAGCTGAACCACGCCGGCGTCATGACCGCCAACCGCTACAGCCGGATGGCGCCGATGGGCCCCTCGCACCACCCCGTGGCACTGGCCGACCCTGTGCAGGCCCGCGCGATGGACCTCTCCGACATTCGCGACCTGCGCCGCTGGCACCGCGACGCCGCCCTGCGCGCCCGCACCGCCGGGGCCGACATCGTCTATGTCTACGCGGGCCACCAGCTTTCGACCATTTCCCACTTCCTCTCGCCCTACCGCAACCGCCGCTCCGACCAGTACGGCGGCTCGCTCGAAAACCGCGCCCGCCTGCTGCGCGAAATCCTTGCCGACACCAAGGATGCCGTCGGCGACACCTGCGCCGTGGCCCTGCGCTTCGCCGTCGACGAACTGATGGGCGACGAGGGCATGACCTGCGAGGGCGAAGGCCGTGACCTCGTCGAGATGCTCGCCGAAGAGCCCGACCTGTGGGACGTCAACATTTCCGGCTGGGAGCACGACAGCGCCCCCTCGCGCTTCAAGCAGCAGGGCTTCCAGGACGATTACGTCGCCTTCGTCAAACAGGTCACCACCAAGCCCGTCGTCGGCGTCGGCCGCTACACCTCGCCCGACGCGATGGTCTCGCTCGTCAAGGGCGGCAAGCTCGATTTCATCGGCGCCGCCCGCCCCTCGATCGCCGACCCCTTCCTGCCGAAGAAGATCGAGGACGGCCGCATCGAGGACATCCGCGAATGCATCGGCTGCAACATCTGCATCTCGGGCGACATGGGCTTCGCGCCCATGCGCTGCACCCAGAACCCGACAATGGGCGAGGAATGGCGCAAGGGCTGGCACCCCGACCGCATCGCCCCCAAACGCACCGAGGACTCGGTGCTCATCATCGGCGCCGGCCCCGCCGGGCTTGAAGCCGCCCGTGCCCTGGGCGAACGCGGCCACGAGGTCACCCTGGCCGATGCCCGCTCCGAGGCCGGCGGCCGCCTTGTCGGCGAACGCCGTCTGCCGGGTCTGTCGGAATGGGGCCGCGTGGTCGATTACCGCACCTACCAGATCAGCCAGATGGCCAACGTCCACCTCTACCTCGAAAGCGAGCTCACCGCCGAGACCGCCACCGAGTTCGGCGCCGACCGCATCGTGCTCGCCACCGGCTCCCGCTGGACAGCCGACGGCATCGGCCGCACCAACCCCCGCGGCATCGCCATCGACGAGGGCGCGACCGTGCTCACCCCGAACGACATCATGGACGGCACCGAACCCACCGGCCCCGTGGTGATCTTCGATGATGACAATTTCTACATGGGCGGTCTCATGGCCGAGAAGCTCCGCGCCGAGGGGCATGACGTCACCTTCGTCACCGCCGCGCCCGAGGTGGCCGGCTGGTCCCACAACACGCTCGAACAGCACGTGGTCCAGAAACGCCTGCTGGAAATGGGCGTCGCCCTCGTCCTCACCCACAACGTCACCGCCCTGCGAGGGGGCGAGGCCGACCTCGCCTGCGCCTACACGGGCGCATCCCGCACCATCCCCTGCGGCACCGCCGTACTGGTCACCATGCGCCTGCCCGTCGACACTCTCTACCACGACCTAACCGCCCAAGGCGCCTCGAACGTCACCCGCATCGGCGACGCCTACGCCCCCGGCATCATCGCCGCCGCCGTCTACGCGGGCCACAAGTACGCCCGCGAACTGGGCGAACAGGACAACCGCGCCATCTCCTTCCGACGCGAACTCACCGAACTCTCCCCGGCCCCCGAACCCCGAAAGGCAGCGGAATGACCCGCGACCCACGCTACGACATCCTCTTCGAGCCGGTGAAGATCGGCCCCGTCACCGCGAAAAACCGCTTCTACCAGGTCCCCCACTGCACCGGCATGGGCCACATGCGCCCCCGGATGCTGGCCGCCATGCGCGGTGTCAAGGCCGAGGGCGGCTGGGCCGTCGTCTGCACCGAGTACAACTCCATCCACCCCACCTCCGACGACCTGCCCCACCCCTCCGCCGCGCTCTGGGACGATAGCGATATCCGCGCCCATACCCTGATGACCGACGCGGTCCATGAACACGGCGCCTTGGCCGGGGCCGAGCTCTGGTACGGCGGCGCCCGCACCGCCAACCTGATGACCCGCGAGGTTTCGATGGACATCGCCTCGATGCCCAACCTCGCCGGCCACCCCTACCAGACCCGCGCGATGGACAAGCAGGACATCCGCAACCTCCGCCTCTGGCATCGCAACGCCGCGCTCCGCGCCCGCGACGCGGGCTTCGACATCGTCTATGTCTATGCCACCCACACCTACCTGCTTTCCAACTTCCTCCACCCCCGCATCAACACCCGCACCGACGAATACGGCGGCTCGCTGGAAAACCGCGTGCGGCTGGTGCGCGAACTGATCGAGGAGACCAAGGAAGCCGTGGGCGACCGCTGCGCCGTCGCCGTCCGCTTCTCGGCCGACGAGGAAATCGGCGAAGACGGCAAGCCCATCCATGGCGAACGCCGCGACATGCTGGCCATGCTCGCCGACCTGCCCGACCTGTGGGACATCAACATCGCCAATTACTTCGTGGAAATGGGCGTCTCGCGCTTCACCCAGGAAGCGGCGCTCGAACCCTACATGTCCTTCGTGAAGGAGGTCACCGACAAACCGGTCGTCACCGTGGGCCGCTTCACCTCGCCCGACACGATGGTCAGCCAGGTCAAGCGCGGCATCACCGATTTCATCGGCGCCGCCCGCCCCTCCATCGCCGACCCGTTCCTGCCGTCCAAGATCGAGTCCGGCGCGCTGGAGACCATCCGCGAATGCATCGGCTGCAACATCTGCTATTCCGGCGACAGCCTCAGCGTGCCGATCCGCTGCACCCAGAACCCCGCCATGGGCGAGGAATGGCGCCGCGGCTGGCACCCCGAGAAGATCGAACCGAGAGGCTCCGACAGCTCCGTCCTCGTCGTCGGCGCCGGCCCCGCCGGTCTGGAAGCCGCCCGCGCCCTCGGCCAGCGCGGCTACAACGTCATGCTCGCCGAGGCCACCCGCACCCTCGGCGGCCGCGCCACCCTCGAGTCCGCCCTCCCCGGCATGAGCCCCTATGCCCGCGTCCGCGATTACCGCGAACAGGCGCTGCAAAACATGCCCAATGTCGAGATCTTCCGCGAAAGCGCCATGACCGCGGAATCCGTCCGCGAGGTCGGCGCCGATCACGTCGTTTTGGCCACCGGCGCCACATGGCGCCGCGACCGCTTCGACGGCGAGGTGTTCAAACCCGTCGCCGGGCAAGAGATCCAGATCTTCACCCCTGACGACATCATGGCCGGCAACATCCCCGATGGCCCCGTTCTCGTCTACGACGAAGACCGCTACTACATGGGCGGCCTGATCGCCGAGCTGCTCCGGTCGAAGGGCCTCGACGTCACCCTCGCCACCCCCTCCGAGGTCGTCTCCGAATGGGCCGGCAAAACCACGGAACGCTGGTCCGTCCGCACCCGCCTCATGCAGCAGGGCGTCGCAATCGAAACCGCCCGGAACCTCGAACGCTATGACGGCACCGAGGCCACCCTCTCCTGCATCTTCACCGGCACGGAAAAACGCCTGCCCGTCTCTTCCGTCGTCATGGTCACCCAGCGCGCGCCGAACGACACGCTCTACCACGACATCCTCGCCTCCGCCGGCGGTGATCCCTCAAGCCTCCCTTTCACCCTGAAACGCATCGGCGATTGCGAGGCCCCCGCCATCATCGCCGCCGCCGTCTATGCCGGCCACCGCTACGCCCGCGACCTCGACCTGCCGGAAGAAACCACCCGCCTCACCCGCCATGACCGCGTCGACGTGGGCGCCACGCTTTCCCAACCCGACGCGGCCTATCTCGATACGCTGCTCAAGTACTACGAGGAAGAAATCGAGGGCGAAGCCTATTTCCACCGTATCGCCGACCGCCTCTCCACGCCGGATCACGCCGACAAGATGCGCCTGATGGGCGACGTGGAAACCTTCGCCGCCTCCGCCGTCCGCCCGCTGCTCGACAAGTACGGCCTGACTCCGCGCCCTTCGGCCGACCTTCACGCCACTGGCCACGCCCAAGCCGACCGCGAATCCACAGACTGGCCCACCCTGATCGCCGGCATGCAGCAAAGCTTCCCCGGCTATATCGGCGATTTCAAGGGCCTCGAAGCCATGGCCCCGCCCGAGGACCTGCCCGCGCTCAAGATCCTCACCGCGCATGAATACGCCGCCATCGACTTCCTCGAACTGGAGGCTTCGAGCGCGAGCGAAAGCACGGCCCCCCTCCGCCGCTACATGGAAACGGGCCGGGCATGAGATACCTCCTCCTCACCCTCCTCCTCGCCACCCCCGCGCTCGCCAACGGAACCGACGCCGAAACGGATGCGCCGGATACGAATATCTACGGCGAGCCACAGGCCCAATCCGAAGGCGTCCCCCGCGAGTGCGATGTTTGCACCGCCCGCCACAAGAGCCTGCAACGACTTCAGCAGCAACGGCTTTCCCTGCCCGACAAAGAGGCCGAAACCGAAGATGACGGCTGACACCGCCTTCCCGACGCTCTTCTCCCCCCTCCGCGTCGGCCCCATCGTCCTGAAAAACCGCATCTTCTCCACCGGCCACATGACGGTGATGCTCGAAGACGGCGTGCCCTCGGCCCGCATGGCCGCCTATCACGGCGCCCGCGCCCGGGGCGGCGCCGGGCTCATCATCGTCGAGGCCGCCCGCGCCCACCCCTCGGGCACCTCCGGCCGCGCGGCGATCACGGCCTATGACGACAGTTGCATCCCCGGCTACGAGCGCATCATCGCCGCCTGCCGCCCGCATGGCTGCAAGGTCTTCGGCCAGCTCACCCACCCGGGCCGCGAGATGGGCGCTTTGGCCGATGGCACCCAGCCCGTGGCCTACGCCCCCTCCGCCGTGCCGAACGAACGCTTCCACGTCATGCCCCGTGCCATGCCCCTGGCCCTCATTGCCGAGCTCATCGAAGGGTTCGAGGCCGCTGCCGCCCGTTTGAAACGCGCCGGCCTCGACGGCATCGAGGTGCTGGCCTCCCACGGCTACCTCCTCGGCCAGTTTCTCAACCCCCGCACCAATATCCGCGAGGATGCCTATGGCGGCTCGACGGAAAACCGCCTCCGCCTCGTCCGCGAGGTGCTCGCCGCCGTCCGCCGCGGCGCGGGCGACGGGCTCGCCATCGGCCTGCGCATCTCGGGCGACGAAAAGGACCATGACGGCCTCGAACAACCCGAAGTTCTCGCCATCACCGAAGCCCTCGCCGCCGACGGCATACTCGACTACCTCAACGTCACCGCCGGCACCTCCGCCGGTCTATCGGGCTCCACGCATATCGTCCCGCCCATGCATTACGAGGCGGGCTACACCGCCCCCCTCGCCGCCGCCATCCGCGCCCGCCTCTCGATCCCGATCTTCGTCGCCGGCCGCATCAACCAGCCCCAGATCGCCGAGGAAGTGCTCTCCTCCGGCCAGGCCGACATGTGCGGCATGACCCGCGCCATGATCGCCGACCCGGAAATGCCCCTGAAGGCCGAAGAAAACCGCCTCGACGACATCCGCGCCTGCATCGCCTGCAACCAGGCCTGCATCGGCCACATGCTGAACGGCCAGCCCATCTCCTGCATCCAGCACCCCGAAACCGGCCGCGAACTGGAATTCGGCACCCTTTCCAAAGCGACCAATCCCAAGCGCGTCCTCGTCATCGGGGGCGGCCCCGCCGGCCTCAAGGCCGCGGCCATCGCCGCCGCCCGCGGCCATCATGTCACCCTGCACGAGGCCACCGCCACCCTCGGCGGCCAGGTCAACCTTGCCCAAACCCTTCCCGGCCGTGCCGAATTCGGCGGCGCCGCCACCAACCTTGCCCACGAGGCCAAATCGGCCGGCGTCGACATCCGCCTCAACAGCCCCGCTGACCTCTCTCTGATCGAAAGATCAGCCCCCGACGCCGTGGTCTGCGCCACCGGCGCGCAACCCTACACCCCCGAGATCCCCGGCGCCGACGAGGCCCATATCCTCACCGCGTGGGACGTCCTTCAGGACAAGGCCAACATCGGCGGCCGCGTCGTCATCGCCGACTGGAAAGGCGACTGGATCGGCCTCGGCATCGCCGAACGCCTCGCCCGCAACGGCGGCCATGTCCGCCTTGCCGTCAACGGCACCATGGCGGGCCAGTCCATCCCCCAATACGCCCGCGACGCCTGGCTCGGCACGCTCCATCGCCTCGGCGTCGAGATCCTCCCCTATCTCCGCCTTTACGGCGCCGATGCCGAGGACGCCTATTTCCAGCACGTCCTCAGCGGCGAGCCGGTGATGCTCGAAGGCGTCGACACCCTCGTCACCTCCCTCGGGCATCAACCGGTCACCACGCTCGCCGACCAGCTTTCCCACTGGCCGGGCGAGCTGCACCTGGTCGGCGATTGCCTCACCCCGCGCACAGTAGAGGAAGCCGTGTTCGACGGGCTCAAGGCCGGCGCGGCGCTCTGACGCGCTATCCCGACAATTTCGATTAGGTATTGCGCCACACGGGGATTTGTGGTGAATCCCATTGATAAACGCCAAGCTGGGACATACCCAAGCCAGGCACGAATCCGTTCAGGTCCATGTCCCGGAGCCCAGCATGACGCGCCACGCCTTCCGCCTTTTCCCGCTCGCCGCCCTCGCCGCCGCCTGTCTGACCGGCCCTGCCGCGATGGCCCAGGATACGCCCATCGGCAAGAACGTCATGGTCGAGCTGAACACCGTCAAACCCGGCGACAACGCCTGCGCGCTGACCTTCCTCGTCATCAACGGCCACGACAAGCCGATCGAGAAGGCGGTCTACGAGACCGTCCTCTTCAACGCCGAGGGACAGGTCGACCGCCTCACGCTCTTCGATTTTGGCGAACTGCCGCCGGGCCGGCCCCGCGTGCGGCAATTCTCGGTCCCCGGCCTGACATGTGACAACATCAGCCGCGTGCTGATCAACGGTGCCCATGCCTGCACCGCGCCCGAGCTTGACGAGAGCGCCTGCTCGACCGGCCTGCAGGTCAACAGCCGCACCGAGGTGGAGGTGGTCGGATGACCGGACTTCTCGAAGCCCTCCGCCAGGTCGCCGATCTCGGCGGGCCCGTCGTCATGGTCCTGATCGGCGTCTCGGTGCTGACGCTGGCGGTGATCCTCTACAAGCTCTGGCAGTTCAAGGCGGCCCATGCCGGCCGTCACCGCGAACTGTCCGAGGCCGTCGCGGCCTGGGACCGGGGCGACCGTGCCGGGGCGCAACAGGCACTCTCCCGCTCGCGCAGCTACCTTGCCCCGGTGATCGAGATGGCCTTCACCTCCGGCCCGGCCGACGCCGCCCGGCTCGAGGCCGAGGCCGAGAGCCGCTTCGCCCGGCTCGAAAGCGGCTTCCGCCTGCTCGATTCCGTGGCCCAGCTCGCCCCCCTCCTCGGCCTCTTCGGCACCGTTCTCGGCATGATCGAGGCGTTCCAGTCGCTCCAGCAGGCCGGCGCACAGGTCGACCCCTCGCTTCTGGCGGGCGGCATCTGGGTGGCGCTGCTGACCACCGCCGTCGGCCTTGCCGTGGCCATGCCCACCGCCCTGGTGCTCAGCTGGTTCGAGGCCCGCATGGACGCCGAGCGCGTCACCGCCGGGCGCGCCATCTCGACCATCCTCTTCCCGCAAGGGGCCGCGCCGGCCGCCGCGCCCGCCCGCGGCGCGGTGCCCGCCGGTGCGTAGATCACGCGCCCGCAAGCGCCTGTCGATGACGTCGCTGATCGACGTCATCTTCCTGCTGCTGCTCTTCTTCATGCTGTCCTCGACCTTCTCGCGCTTCGCCGAGGTC
>Ga0189287_100341_pt1 | contig 10597 bp, 8 predicted proteins | sample UW86minimetaG_FD_130319 | JGI IMG/M metagenome (GOLD analysis project Ga0189287, IMG submission 130319) | Marine microbial communities from the Costa Rica Dome - UW86 mini metaG | ecosystem: Environmental > Aquatic > Marine > Oceanic > Photic zone | place: Costa Rica: the Eastern Pacific... | reverse complement strand
TACCGGGCGCTTCTGGACGCGGCGAAGGAGTTCGGCGGCGGGCCGGTGGGGGCGCGGGCGCTGATGTCGATGCGGATCGAGAAGGGGTATGGCTCGTGGAGCCGGGAATACTCGCCCGAATACTATCCGCACGAGGTTGGGCTTGGGGCGCTCTGCAAGATGGAAAAGGACTTCCTCAACAAACCCGCCGCGCAGAAGGTGATGGCCGAGCCGACACGCGAGACGCTGGTGCTGGTGCATATCGACGAAGAGGCGGTGACGGCCTCGAATGCCGATGCCACCGGGGGCGAGCCGATCTTCAAGGATGGCAAGGGGATCGGGCGGGTCACGTCCGGGACCTATGGCTATACCGTGGGCATGTCGCTGGCGCTTGGCTATATCAAGAGCGGCACGGCGGCGCCGGGCGACGAGGTCGAGGTGATGGTGCTGGGCCAGCCGCACAAGGCGCGGATATTGGAAGAGCCGCCGTTTGACCCGAAGGGGGAGAAGCTGCGGGCATAGATCGGAGCGTCGGAAGGATTGCGCGGGCCGGGGGGGACCCCGGCCTGTTTTTTGTGGGGTGGGGCCTTTGCTGTAGTTGCTTGTCCCCATCTCGGCCTCCTCGCCTGATAGTAAGGGGGTAAAGCGTCTAGAAATCTAGGGGCACCACAAATAGTCGATGACAAGGTTAGGCAACCCGTCGCTGGGGCGATTGGGGAGTTTGTTGGAGAAGCTTTGTCAAGTCTCACCGAAACTGTTCAAGATGTGTTTGCAGGTGAAGCTATTAGTCAGGTCAATGACAAAATTTGTAGAACCAAAGAAAATCAAAACGAAACAGGTGAACATTTTGACTTCTAGACGCAAAAGGGACGTAATAGTTGTATTCATTGCGGTTTTGTTTCTGACACTGATCGTGACGATGTTCCTTAATAAGGATGCCTCCCAGCAAGGATTGCTTCCCGCGTCACTGAGCGCAACGTTGAAGGTTTCTTCGATCTATATCTTTGTTCTCAGCCTTTACTGCCGATTTAAGTTCTTCTGGAAATTCTTCCTTATCTATTCTTTCGGTAGCTTCCTTGTGGTTTTTGTAGCTTTTTGGGCTTACGCAGGAGGAGAAGCCAACGCCCGCTTTATCTTCTGGGCCGTGAGCTTGGACTTTTGGGTTTACCTAAAATCGAGTACGCTTCTAATCGCTCTGCTGACCATACCGATAAAGCTTTTTGAGAAACGAAGGGCGTAAGATAGCGGTTTGATCCAATTGGGATTCCCCCATTGGGTCGGTCAGCCCCACCTGAGTGGTCCAGTTTGCGTGTTGGTGCATGACCGGCCTTTGGTTCATCGGGACGAAGGTTTCCGGGGGGCGTGCCGATCTTCATGGATGGCAAGGGATCGGGCGTGTGACGTCTGGCGCCTATGGCTATACCGTGGGGATGGGCCTCGCGATCGGCTATATCAAGAGCGGCACGGCGGCGCCCGCCGACGAGGTCGAGGTGATGGTGCTGGGGCAGCCGCACAAGGGGCGGATCCTGGAGGAGCCGCCGTTTGACCCGAAGGGGGAGAAGCTGCGGGCTTGAGGCTTTCGCATTGGGGAAATTTTGGGGGCCTATATACTTAACTAGCCGCCAAGCGCGATGATGTAAGCATCCCGAAGATCTCTCTGGCAGCTTCCAAACTGGTCGCTTTGGCGAGGATTTCGAACTGGTTCAAGCGCTCGCGGGCAATGAAGTATCCGGCTGAGCCGCCGAGATTATCGGCTTCAACGTACTCGCTGTAGGTCTGGTCATGGACTGGCGACACGTATACTGTTGTGCCATCGACCAGCTTTGCAATCAAAGTGATTTCGTCCATGTCAGTCTCTCCAAACTACCGTTTCAATCGGTCGCCCCAGTTCTCAGTGAATCACATAGCGGAGTACTTCGCGACCACAAATGCGACACAGCGAACAAAAACGATCCGAGCCGCCAAGTTCCCTAAGAAGGTGGAGGTGGCCTCTTACACGCAGATTCGCAAGCCCCTCAGGGATGCGCTTTCACAGCCCGAATTTGGAAGGGATAGCTTAGATTTCCTGGTAGATCGGCTGGAAGATAAAGCGCGCAGGGAAAGCGGATACAATCGAGATGAAGCGTTGCGGTGCGTGAGGGCTGTCCGTGCCTTCCAAGCCACGTTTAATCCCAAAAGCTTTTCTAGGGTCAGCATATCGCCAAGCCCGAAATCGCTATTTGCAAAAGTTGAGGGCGTAAAACTGAACGTCACGCTTGACGCGCAGGTCACGGCAACGAAAGGCGACGTGACTAGCTCTGGAGGTATTGTTCTGCTCTACGCGTTCTCAGCTGATCGCGGATCATTGAAGGATCGGTTGTCCACAACATCTGGTCTTGTACTTTGGGCCTTAGAAGGTGGCCAAATGGAACCGCTACCGCGTTTGTGCATGGCCGCCGATTTGGCGGAACATGAGATCGTAAAGGCAAGCGCATCGCACACAAGATTCCGGGAGCGCGTAGCGGAATCTTGTAAGGAAATAGCATCTAGGTGGGACGAAATCGAACCGCCCCACGACTACGATGGACCAGATTGGCGCTGATTATTCGCCCTCGATTAACTTGGGAGATAGACGGTCAATTGCCAACTGCGCAACAGAAGGCGCGATCTCCTTTTTGCCTTTCAGGTATCCGGCGAACTTGCCCCCATCAAGATACTCGTCCTGTAGCCAGCGCCTGTACTCGCCAAGTGCATCAAGAGGATAGCAGTTTGCAATTTGAGGGTTTGAGCGAGCCTGCGGGTGATCTTTCGGGTATCTATGTGGGAATTTTTCGCGATCCCCGAAGCGAGAACCTAGGTCATTGGCGTCCCAATACTTTGCCCAGTGTTGTCCGATAGAAATGTCGGGAACCATTTTTTCGCCAATTTGCGCTCCGGCCATGATCAATTCGTAGATAACTGTATGCGCCTCATTGAAGATGCTGAAGTACCCCGAGGGGGCGCTTTGGTGGTTTAACTCAATACGTTCATGCCACTTGCGCAGGGGTTCTGCGATGCTTCCGGTCGGGTCATACCCTACCTGACTGTAAATCATGTCGCGCAGTTTAGAGCCTGCTAACAGACGGAAATTCTTGCGCGCCTCAGGTTGAATGTTAGAGCCAGCATCAAATGCATAGTATTCTAGGACAGCCAAACAGACTTCTGCGGGGTAGCAGTAATGCACAACCCCTTTGTGTGGAACTTCAATGTGCGCTCGGTCAAACTCATGGCCTGCTGCTTCAAGAATTTGCTTGATCGCCTTTATCCGAGGTTTCTCAACCTCATCGCTCCACTGGCTGCTTATGGTTCCAATATGAGCGTTCTGAACACCGCACAGGGCGGAAAGACCGCGTTGATTGAGATACGGAGTGCCATCCGACAGCACCCCCATTCCGATGCCCTCAATGTCGCGTTCGCGCTCAATTCCAAGGTCAAAGGAACCTTGATCTGGGCTGATTTCCTTTCGGCCCTGAATCGGGGCTAAGTGTCGGATTTTTCTATTCATTTTGCCGATTTCCTTTCGGTCTGCTTTCGGAGCGACAGAACCTACGACCTCGTCAAATGTCGCGTCTATCGGATCAATCAGGTCTTTCTTCTTGTCAGCCATTGATCAGTCCTTTGTAGGTCAGGCGCTTGTCGGCCATGCGCTCTATTGTCATTCCGATGAAGTCCATGGTGCCGATCTGCGACGTGTTATGACGGAAGGAGAACTCCTTCACATAGCGGTGCAGGTGCTTGGCGCTCATGTAGTGATAGATGCCGATGTAGCCGCGCTTAAGCAGCGACCAGAAGCTTTCAATGCCGTTGGTATGCGCCATGTCGCGGACGTATTCGCCGGCCGAATGGTTGATAGTGATGTGATTGTATCCACGGGATTTGAGATTGATATAGCCGCCGTGAGTATCGGTTACGATGGTTGCGCCGGATTTGCAGTGCTGGCGGACAAAGCGTTCAAGAGTTGCGGCCCGAGTGTTCTCGACCACAACCGCCCGGACCTCACCGTGTTCATCGCGGACACCGACAACGGCAGTTTTGCCAACTGCGCCCCGGCCAGCGCGGAGCTTCTTGTCAGCGTGCTTGTTCTTTTCACGGCCACCGACATAGGTTTCGTCAACCTGCATTTGGCCGTCCATGTGGTTGTCGCGATCTTTCAGCCAAGTCTCGCGGATACGCTGCGCGAGGAACCATGCAGTTTTCTGGGTGACGCCCAACTCGCGGGCCATCTGAGTGCTGGGAATGCCTTTGCGGGCGCTGGTCAGCATGAAGATAGCCAGAAGCCACTTTTGCAGGGGAAGGCGGCTCTCGGCCAACACGGTGCCTGTACGGACGCTGAAATGCTTCCGGCAATCTTTGCAGCGATAGGGCATCGGCTTGTGGTCTTTGCACTCAGTGACGCTTACAGAGCCGCAGTGACCACAAACAGGCTCGTCACCCCAACGCTTGCCTTCAAAGAACTTGCGGGCCGCTTCCTCGTCTGGAAACTTGGCGAAGAATTCGAAGGTGGAAAGTGTTTCAGGCTTATCTTTGCACATGGGTGTCGCTCCTTATTACACCCTTGTAACTTAACTAGCCACGGTGGTCAATGGATTTTTGGCTAGTTAAGTATATAGGCCCCAAATTTTGAGCGGGCCGGGCGTAACCCCGGCCTGGTTTTTCGGGAGGAGACGAGCGGCCTTTGCCGTCGTTTCTCTTTTGCGGCCAATTAACGTTATCAGCCCATCTCTGTTGATCGCGCGAGGTGCCGCATAGGCCGAGAGTGGGTGGTTGGAGGCCATTTGCTGCGTCCGATCCCTTCCTCCCACCGAAGCAGCCATTCGACTGCTGGGGCGGAGTTCGGCGCAAGCATCAACCGGATCGGAGAAGTCAGTTGCGAAATTTCAAAAGCTTCAAGCGATTGAAAGCGGAGATTTGTCTCCGAGGCCGAACCCCTTCAGCATCCAAATGGTTGACTTCGCAGGCAGAAGCTTCCTTTTCCCCGCAAGGCCTCTGAGGTCGCCGTAGGGATTTTTTCCGGAACTATCTTTGACGAACGCACCAACTGCATTCATATACTCAATTGCGTGGTAAACAGCCTCTCTGCGCTTTGGGTCGGTTGTCGCTTTCCCATGTATTAGGTTGTTTCTAATTTTCTGAGCTTTGTTCAGATTTTCCACTGCGGCGCTTGGGATACCTTTGGAAAAAACATTCTTGAAGACTGATCGATATTTTTCTGCTGTGAAGTGCTGCTTTTGTAACTCTTGATCCACCGTTGCTGAATCGCAATCGTGGATGCGCACAAGCCCACATTTAAGTGCACGATGATGGCCTTCTTCGAGCTTCATGAAGCAATATGCCAATGCGATCTCGTAGTTCTTTCCATCATCCAATAAGGGGCCAAGTTTCGACAGAAAGTTTCGCACATCCTCATCGAGAGCGTCATACTGGCTTTTGAGACCCTTGTAGCTCTTTGGTATTGCCAAGACTAAACCCTTTCTTGATAAAAATGATCGAGTGATGACGGGGGATTTTAAAAGATACTTCTCCCTTGGCAACTCTCTTGTTCCCCCGCAGTCACCCGGTCCAAGCACGGCACAGTTAGGCCAACGAGAGCTCGCAAAAATTGCACGCAGGTCGCTCGTAACACAAAATGCTGCACGGTGCATGTACGTCCGCTTTGGTGAAGCTGTACCGAGGTATCAAGCACATCAGTCCGCGGCCGCTGAGGACCGCAAGCACCAATAGGCGGCAGTAGCTAGCCTAGGCTTTTTCTTCCTGCGTGGCCGCAGTTGTTCGTGTGAAATGCTGCACCCTGTTTATTGGGGTACAAAGGGGCATCGATGCTAACAAGGAAAAGCCGCGCATCGCCGTGCCGTCGGGGCGGCCCACCTCTCGGCGATTGCAGGCAATCGCCTGCCGGCCAGCGGACGATGCGCGGCGGGCTGACGCCCTCGGGCTCGCGCAGTCGCTTTGTCTCGGTGCCCGGTGCGGGCTGGCGCCCCTTGTTCTGCGCGGTATGGCTTTGCTCGAATTTCTGGGATCCCCCGATCTCTTGCCTTGCCGGAGAGACCGCGGCGCGGCCAGGGAAGGCCGGGGCGTCGTGGCCCTGCGGACAGGGCCCGCGAAAACCCGCCCGGTGGCGCGTGTGATACGAGCGCGGCCTGCAAGGGTCAGGGTCTCGCGTAGTCCTGCTCGGGGCTGAGAAGGATCTGGGCGCAATCCTCGAGGCACGCGGAGCGGACAACGTCGGCATGGCTTCGACGATCGGCCTCGGACGAGGGCCACAGGAGAAGCTCGGCGGTGCGTATGTAGAGCGATACGATCCCGATCGGCTCCTCCGCCGCGAAGGCCAGCATCGCGTCGATCACCTCCCGCGCCAGCGCGCGGTCGTCATCCATCACGGCGCGTTCCAGGACGCTGGCGTGATACCAGAAGACCGAATGCGCGAGAGAGCCGCGCGCGATGCATTCCCGGCCCTTTGCGATCCAGTCATCGCGCGCCGCGCGGTCTTCCGCCAGCAAGGCCGCAAGGCCCAGGATCTTGCCGCCGATATACGCGTCGGAACCGGCGTCGTCGAGAAACGGCCGGATATAGTCGCGCGCCGTCTGCAGATCGCCCCGGCGCATGTGGAGATAGGCATACAGGGTCTGCACATCCTTCATGAACCGGGTTTCGCCTCGGGCCGTGGCAAGCTTGGAGATCGCGACCAGGTCTTCCTCGAGGCCCGCCAGGTCACCGTTGGCCGTGCGCATTTCCGCCCGTATCTCGCGGGCGATGAGTTCCGTCCGGGCGGCGCCGCACTGGACCGCGCTGTCGACGGCGACGTCGGCCAGCAGAAAGGCCTGCGGACCGGGATCGGCGAAGAAGAGCGAGAAGGCCCGCATGAACATGTACTCTTCCCGCACGAGCCCGAGACCGGCCTGTTCGGCTGTTTCGATGGCCTTGGTGAAATGGCCATACGCGGTGGTGAACCGACCGGCGGCATAGGCCGCGTCGCCGATGCCACCGTGGCCGCGGGCTATTCCGCGCGGATCGCCGGCAAGCTCGGCCGCGTCCAGCGCCGCCGTGTGATGCGCCATGCAGGCGGCATGATCCCCCCGCACGAACGCGCGATTGCCGCGCTGTTCGTGTATTTCCGCGCGGCCGGGGCCGGCAAGACCGATGGAATCGGCGATGTCTTCGGCCGCGTCCAGCGCCCGGTCGGCCGCGTCCCCCTGGCCGAGCCGGTGCAGAACGAGCGCCTGGCGCGTCAGCATGGCGACGCGTGTTTCGGCCCTGGTGGCCAGGGCATGGGCGGTGCGGTAATCCTCGAGCGCGCCGGCCATGTCGCCCCGGGTGCGACGGATGCTGGCGCGGCAGGAATACAGTTCCGCGTGCGATTCAGGGTCGGCATCGCGGGCAAGGCCTTTGTCGATATAGGGAAAGGCGGCCGAAAAACGGCGCGCGGCGACCATGGCGTTCGCCGCCGCCACGGTGGCGTGCCCGGCATCGGCGTCATCCGGCGCCCGCAGCGCGTGATCGGCCCAGCGCAGCGGATCGCCGCCGCGGAAGAATGCCGCCGCACGCGCATGCCAGTCCTGCCGTGTTTCCTCGGGGATGGCCTCGTAGATCGCCAGGTGGACGAGATCGTGCCCGAAGGCCAGCCCGGTTTCGGTTTCGTGCAGCAGGTCGCCACTTGGTCGCAGGCGTGCGGTGGCGGGAAAGATCGCGGCGGCCTCGGCCGGATCGAACCCGGCCCCCAGGACCGCTGCCTGCCGCAACGCGCCGCGCTCGGCTTCGGGGAGGCGTTCGACCTGTTCCTGTACCAGTTCCGCGACGCTGGTCGGCAGGGCACCATCGGTCCAGTTCGCCTCGAGCAGGCGGATCAGGAACAGGGGGTGCCCCGCGGCCCGTTCGATGGCCGCCTCGGGGGCGGTGTTGCCGGGCGCCAGCGCCCGGACAAGGTCACGCGCCCTGGCCTCCGGCAGGGGCGGGAGCGTGACACGCACCAGGCCGGGCAGGGCGCGCACCGCCAGCCGGCGATCGAGGCTGCGCGACCCGGGACGTTCCGTCAGCAGAACGACGGCGCGGCTGTTCTGAAGTTCCTTCACGAGGTCGAGGATGAAATCGCCGGCGCCTACGGGCCTCCAGTGGCAATCCTCGATAACCACGAGCAGACCGGATGGCTGCGCCGCCCGGGTCAATGCGGCGGCGAGAACGTCGACGATCCGCTCCTGCTGCGCCTCGGGAGAGAGGGCGCTCATTCGCAACTCGACCTCGTTGCCAATATGCTCGTCGCGCAGCCACGACCACACGGCCCGGTCAATCGAGGAGGCCTCTTCGGGGCGAGGAAGCGCCGGCAGGGCGGCCATGATCCTTTGTGCCAAGTGGCGCGATCCGGGAGAGAAGGCCTCGAACCCGGCCCTGGCGATGCGCATCCCGGATTCCCCGACACTCCGGGCGATTTCGGCGGCCAGCCGGCTCTTGCCGATCCCGGCTTCACCGGCAAGGTGGATCGTCAGGCCGGACCCGGCCGTCTGCGCCGCCGTGATCGCGGCGGTGATCTGCGCCAGTTCGGTATCGCGTCCGATGATCGGCAGGTCGGGGCGCTTTCGCATCGCGCCGAGCCGCAGGGATACGGCGCGCTGGCCGCTTTCGACGGTCAGCCCGAGGCGCGGGGCCAGCTCGGCGATGACGAGAACGTCTCCGGGCTCCGCCATCGCCGCCAAGCGCCGGACCTGCACGATGGCCCGGGATGTCGCGTGCTCCGCGGTCTCCGCCGCCGCCAGGCCGAAGGACAGGGCCGGTCCTGCATCCGCGGCAAGTTGCAGGGCGGTGTTGGACACATCGTGCAACGGCTGGCCGGTGAACACGAATGCCACTTCGCCCGGCCGCGCGTCGAGCTCGACCGCCCCGTGGGCGCCGGCCGTTTCCCGCAGGGAAGCGAAATCCGGTGTGCCATCCGCCTCCATGCACAGCAGGAGGAAGGCCGTCTCGGGCGTCGGGGCGTCGCTGGTTGCCCCGGTATCCGGCGCGGGGGCCCGCGGCGCGGTACCGGCGCCGCGGCGCAGCCGGTCGTAGAGCGCGCGCGTCTCGGGGTCGGGGGCGGTGCCAAGGTCGCGCCGCAGCGCGGCTTCCAACTCGCTGTAGCGCGACCTGACCGCCCCGCGCATACCGCGCGCGGCATCCAGCGTCATCAGCCGCCGGTGCGCCGCCTCGTTCAGCGGATCGTGTGCCAGCAACCGGTGCGCCAGTGCCGCGGCGTCGGGGCTGTCGCCCATGCGCTCCAGCTCCCGCGAGAGCGCGTCGGTGACCAGTCCCGCGAGCCTTGCACGATGCTCCGCGACAACCTGTTCGAGTTCGAAGGCACCAACGTCGAGCCCATCCAGAAAAGGCCCCCCGTACAGGCGCACCGCCTCGGTCGGATCGTTGCGCGCCAGCGCGTCGTGGAACACGTCGAGATCGGTGACCACGCCCGCGCCAAGGCGCAGGTCGTCCCCCTCTGCCTCGACCCAGCCATCGCCCCCGGCGCGACGTAACTGGAGCAGCGCCTGGCGCAGGCTTGCCCGCGCCTGATCGCTGTCGCTGTGCTCCCAGAGCAAGGCAGCAAGACGCTGCCGGGACATGGTCCGCCGCCGCGCCACGGCGAGGAGTCCGGCCAGCAGCCGGGGCTTGCGGGCGCTCAATGCCACCCGGTCACCGTCTCGAGTCATCGCGAACCCGCCAAGACATTCGAGCCGGAATTCCATTTTTAACGCACCTTTCACGCTTGAAGGCCCGGAAAGTTTAACGCCGGCCGGGCAGAAGGCATCTCACCAGACACGTTCAGAGAGCCGACACATGATTCACTTCAATTCAAAACCGGGTTCCGGCTGCAGGCCCGGACCGGCGAGGCCGCGCAAATGGCACGACCTGATCATCCGCATTCTCGGCCTGCCGCGGATAGACCCCCTCGACGAGGTGACCGGTCTGCCGCCGCAGAGCCCGAGCGTGCTTCGAAACCCTAATCTATGGTGACCCAAATGGCGACTTATCGCAATAATCTTCCCCAGGCCGGCAAAACGCTGATGCTGACCGATTCCGGGCTCGAAACGACGCTGATCTTTCACGACGGTCTCGACCTGCCGGCCTTCGCCGCCTATCCGCTGATGGAAACGCCCGAGGGGCGCGACACGCTGATGCGCTATTATCGCCGGCATATCAGCATTGCCGCGGACCACGGCACCGGTTTCGTGCTGGAAGCGCCGACCTGGCGGGCCAGCCGCGACTGGGGCGCCCGGCTGGGCCATTCCCCGGAAGACCTGGCGCGGATCAATCGCGCGGCGATCGGGTTCCTGTCGGACCTGCGCGGCGCATCCGGGTCGGTGCGGCCGATGGTGATCTCCGGCAACATCGGTCCGCGGGGCGATGGCTACCGGCCGGATACCGCCATGACCGCCGCCGAGGCCGAGCGCTACCACGGCGAACAGATCGGCTGGTTCGCCCAGACCGATGTCGACATGGTGACCGCGGTCACGCTGTCGACCGTGACCGAAGGGATCGGTGTGATCCGGGCGGCGAAAAAGGCCGGCCTGCCGGTCGTGGTGGCCTATACCGTGGAAACGGACGGCCGTCTGCCCGACGGCACGCCGCTTGGCCGGGCCTT
>Ga0189287_100340_pt1 | contig 10731 bp, 10 predicted proteins | sample UW86minimetaG_FD_130319 | JGI IMG/M metagenome (GOLD analysis project Ga0189287, IMG submission 130319) | Marine microbial communities from the Costa Rica Dome - UW86 mini metaG | ecosystem: Environmental > Aquatic > Marine > Oceanic > Photic zone | place: Costa Rica: the Eastern Pacific... | reverse complement strand
TCTTGCATGGCTCAGAGACCCGCCAAGTCCTGCAAGATCCGTGTCCAGCTTCAGCACGTAGCCTTTGGTCGGCTTGAGTGTTTGGTCACGTCTATCATAGGCAATCGTGTGACCAATCTCGGATAATGTGGTTTTTCCGGTTTCAGCCCGAATGAGTGATGATGCATCGCTTGCAACATCAGAAATGTCTGACTGACGGAACGTGTATCGCCAAGATTCTGACAGATCTTCTGTGATTCGATATCCGCTTCGAAGTCTAAATCCGATTTGTTCAATATCAAATGAACTGGTGTCCTGAAGGTCACGGGTTGTGCGGAAAATGTCAAAACCAGCGCTGAGTTCTCGTCCAAGGAAATACGGCTCAGTAAAGCTGAAGTCGATTTCGGAAGCTTCTGCGGCGATTTGCAGGTTCAGTGCCAACCGTTGGCCTTTTCCGAGGAAGTTTGTCTCGGTCAAACCAATATCGCCCAAAATACCGACACTGGATGAGAAACCGGCGCCAATCGAAATCTGCCCTGTTGGTTTTTCTTCAACGGTTGCCGTGATGACTGTTTTGTCAGGCGCGGATCCCGGAATCTGTTCAATATCGATCTTTTCAAAGAAGCCCAGGTTTTGAATACGTTTCTTTGACCGTCTTAATTTTGATGCGTTGAAGGCATCGCCTTCGACGAGACGGAATTCCCGCCGAATGACTTTATCCAGCGTTCTGATATTACCAGCGATATCAATGCGTTCCACAAAAACACGCGGACCTTCGTTGATTACGTATTTAACATTAATCGTCTTCGTATCCCGGTCCCGATTGACGCGTGGACGAATTTCAACGAATGCAAAACCAAGGGTGCCGACAAGTTCAGTCAAACGATCGACTGTTTTTTCAATCTCTTCGGCGCTATACCAATCACCAACTTCAACTTCGACCGCCGTTGTCAGTTTAGTTTCTTCGAGATCTTTAAGACGCGCTTCGATTTCAATTTCACCAAACTGATAGCGCTCCCCCTCGTCGACAGCAAAAGTCATGAAAAACGCCTTCTTGTCTGGCGTTAATTCTGCGATTGCCGAGTTAACTTTGAAATCAGCATATCCGTTTGTCAGATAAAAACGGCGGAGCAACTCTCGGTCTAAGTTCATCCGGTCAGGATCATAAACATCGTCCGTTGTGAAGAAACGCCACCAAGCGGTCTCGCGGGTCTGAATAACTTCGCGAAGACGACCATCAGAAAATTCTTTGTTGCCGATGAAGCGAATGTTTCCAATTTCGGTTTCGGTGCCTTCGTTGATCTCAAACACCAGATCAACGCGGTTTTGTTCCAGCTGAATGATTTTTGGTTCGACTGCAGCAGCGAACAAGCCGGATTGACGGTAAATTGTGAGAATACGCTTCACGTCGTCCTGAACTTTGGTGCGTGTGTAAATTACACGTGGGCGTAACGATATCTCTGACTCAAGGAGCTCCTTGTCCAGCTCGCCATTACCTTCAAAAGCAATTCTGTTGATGATCGGATTTTCAACAACATTCACGACGAGGGTGCCGCCTTCGCGTCGAAGCGCAATATCTGCAAACAAGCCTGTCGCAAACAGACTTTTCAGAGATTTATCAATCCGGCGCGGATCAAAAGGGTCACCCTGTTGAATGACCATATAGGATAGAACTGTACCTGGATCGACACGCTGGGCACCGCGGACTTCAACGGCCTGAATGACGTCGGCTTGGGCAAGCTCAACGGGTTCCGAAGCTGATGCCTGTATGGTTAACGACGAAAGCGGCCCCAGGGCCGCTATCACGATCGCTATTTTACTCAGCCGGAAAATACCCGCCACTCTTCTCTCCCACCACGTCTTGATAATTGAATCTAGACGCTAATCTATTCGGATTCCAGAAACTTTTCTCTATAAACCTAAAGCCCGAACGATATCATTCCATGTCACAGATACCATGAGTAGTAGTACTAAAGCCAGTCCAATTCTGAAACCATACTCTTGTGCACGTTCACCCAATGGCTTCCCGCGTACGGCCTCAACGCCCATGAACAACAAATGCCCCCCATCAAGGATCGGTATGGGAAACAGATTGATCAGACCGAGGTTGATCGAGAGCACTGCCATGAAGAATATAAGTTGCAAATATCCTTGATCAGCAGCTTGTCCTGACATTTGTGCAATCGCGATCGGTCCGCCGAGATCTTTGAAATTACCCTGCCCAATCAGCAGATTACCGATATTATTCAATGCCTGCGCCGTAATCGTATAGGTTCTTTCGACGCCAAACCATGCAGCAGATAAAGGATTGAGGCGTTGATGATCACCCATCAAACCTTGCATCCGAATACCAAGGCGTCCGACCTCTTTGCCATCCTGATCAGCAGTTGTAGGTGTTACTGACAACAACACCTCACCACCGTCACGCACGACAACGATCGGAAGTGTCATGCCAGGACTAGCTGAGATAATTTCCTGGACAACGTGAGGACCATCGACCTCAGCATCATTCAGGCGAACAATAACATCATCAGCAGCCAAGCCAGCGGCCTCGGCGGCTGAGCCTTCCATAACCTCACCAACAGAAACCTTGAGGGTTGGAACGCCAACGGTCATCGCGATCCCTGCGAGCAGGATTATTGCAAAAATGAAATTGATCGCAGGGCCCGCAAAAACAATCGCTGCGCGTTGACCGACCGTTTTATAGGCAAATGATACTGCTTTATCTTCATCGGTTAATTCGCGCGCGGTTTCATCATCGCCGGCGCCATTTTCGAGGAACTCGGTCGCACTCTTTTTTCTTGGTGCATCTGGATCTGCATCATCGGGTTCAGGTTCGTCCGCCATGCCAAACATTTTGACATATCCACCGAGCGGGATCGCGCTGACACGCCAGCGTGTACCGGACTTATCGAACCATCCAAAGATCTCCGGACCAAAGCCGATAGAGAACACTTCGACACGCACATTGTTGCGGCGTGCAACGTAGTAATGGCCCCATTCGTGTACAAACACGATCACCGAAAGGACAACAAGAAACCATAGTACAGTGTTGAGCGTATCGAATTCCATTTCGGACCTTTAATTGTTCAATATCTTATACTTACTGGAACGAAGGATATGCGCCGATGCGCGTAGATCGTCAATCCCGGATCACATTAAAGTGCGTGCTTTGCGGCGATTTCTCCTGCAACACGTCGCGCTTCTGTATCGATTGCATAAACATCGTCCAACGAGCCAAGCGTGCTCTTTGGAATTTGCCCCATCGTTTCTTCAACAACGTACGCAATATCCAGGAAGCTAAGCTTGCTCTGCAGGAACAGCCCGACGGCAATCTCGTTGGCGGCATTCAGCACCGTCGGGGCCGAGCCACCAATATCAAGAGCTTCGCGTGTCAGTCGGATTGCCGGGAAACGAACAGGATCAGGTGCTTCGAACGTTAATGTCTGAATGTCTTCCAGTTTCAGACGTGGAGACGGCGCTTCCATCCGGTCAGGCCACGCTAGCGCAAATGCGATTGGTGTTCGCATATCGGGCGTGCCGAGTTGTGCTAGTACTGATGCGTCTACGTACTCTACCATGCTGTGGATAACGGATTGTGGGTGCACCAGAATATCAATTTGATCACTCGTCACGGGAAAAAGATGAAAGGCCTCAATATACTCAAGGCCTTTATTCATCATCGTCGCAGAGTCGACCGAGATCTTCGCACCCATATCCCAATTTGGATGCGCGACCGCCTGTGCGGGGGTTACTTCCTTTAGGGTATCAAGCGAGCGTTCGCGAAACGGGCCACCGGATGCGGTCAGAACGATACGCTCAACACGTTCCGGGCGGTCAAAATCAAAAACCTGATAAATCGCGCTATGTTCAGAATCTACAGGAATAAGCCTTGCACGCGCCGCTGCGACTTCGCGGCAGAAAAACTCCCCCGCCGAAACGAGACATTCCTTGTTGGCAAGACCGACGATAGCCCCCCGTCTTACGGCTTCGAGGGTTGGCGCGAGGCCCGCCGCGCCGACAATGGATGCCATAACCCAATCGCTTGGCCGGGTGGCGGCTTCGATGAGCGCAGTACGACCTGCTGCAACTTCAATATCTGTACCCGATAGTGCGGATTTGAGGTCATCATAACGGGTTTCATCCGCAATCACCGCCATTTTGGCATTTACGCCAATGGCCTGCTCTGCAAGCAGCGCTACATTACTATTGCCCGTTAGCGTATCGACTGAAAACCGATCAGGAGAGCGCAAAATCAGATCAATTGTACTTGTACCCACGGAGCCAGTACTGCCCAGAATAGTGACAGAGCGGCGTTCGTTCTCGTTTATATTCAATAGTTCCTCTACAGCCATGGTACAGCCGTTCGTCCGAAGGTGAATTTTAGCAGTGCGGCAGCAATTGATGCGGTTATCAATGCATCAACGCGGTCCAGGACCCCGCCATGACCAGGGATAAGCGACGAGCTGTCTTTGACATTGAAATGGCGTTTGGCAGCGCTTTCCAAAAGATCACCTGCCTGGCTGGCCATCGCAATGACCGCCCCCCACAAAAACAGTGTGACGACATTTCCCTCCCAGATATGGCCAAAAATCCCGCTGACGATACCGGCAAGCGTTATGCCGCCAATGAAACCTGCCCATGTTTTGTTGGGGCTGATCCTTGGCGCGAGCTTGGGGCCGCCGATCGCCCGTCCGGACAAATAAGCACCTGTATCAGCACTCCACACAAGCAAGAACAACCAAAGGATCGTGATCATACCCGCTTGCTGATCCTGTCTCAGCCAGATCAGAATGCCGCACGGGACAGCGATGTATATCGCGCCAACGACGAGCCAGAACGGGTCGCGCTTGCACATGCGTGACCATTCCCAGGCCATGGCGATCGCAGCCGCAATAATCAGTGCGGTAAACCAAGGCGGGCCAAAGTAGACGGCCGCAATGGCGGGTACAGCCATCACAATCGCTGAGACGGCACGCAATCGTGTTCCGGTTAAAGGCTGTTTAAGCGTGGCTGGTTCCGAAGCGGCGTTCACGTCGCCCGAACTCCTTGATAGCCGCAGCCATGTCTTCTGCATCGAAGTCTGGCCAATGTTTATCGATAAAAACAAACTCAGTGTAGGCAAGTTGCCACAACAAGAAGTTACTGATCCGTTGCTCACCACTGGTTCGGATTAACAAGTCCGGATCAGGGATACCCGCAGTGTATAGCTCGTTGTTAAAGGCTGTGGTATCGATGTCATCAACGTTTAAAGTGCCGTCTGCCACCTTTGAAGCCAGATTTTTTGCCGCCATGACCAACTCATCGCGTGCGCCATAACTCAGTGCTAAAACAAGTGTTAAACGGGTATTCGCTTCAGTTTTCTGTTCTGCATCCACGATCGCTTCGACGATGTCCGGCGCCAGTCGGCTGCGGTCACCAATGACCTGAAGACGGATGCCTTTCTCGCAGAGCGTCGTCACTTCCTTTTTCAGATAGATCCGCAACAGGCCCATCAAATCAGCAATTTCAGATTTAGGCCTCGACCAGTTTTCCGAAGAAAAACTGAATAATGTCAGGTATTTGACACCTTGCTCTAAACAAGCCTCTAAAGCGCGGCGAACAGATTCAGCCCCGGCGCGATGACCCGCCGAACGAATTTTTCCACGCGCCTGCGCCCACCTGCCATTGCCATCCATGATGATGGCAACGTGCGTCGGCGTAATGCCGCCTTCTGAAGATGTTAAAGGCGCAACACTCATTCTAGACCTGCATGATTTCCTGTTCTTTGTTGCTCAGCGCTTCGTCGATATTGGCAATAAACTTGTCCGTTAATGCCTGCACTTCTTCGGAATAATCATGCAACGCATCTTGCGGAATATCGCCGTCTTTTTCTGCTTTTTTCAATTCGTCCAATGCGCTGCGACGAACATTGCGAACAGCAATGCGCGCATCTTCAGCGTATTTGCTGCCGACTTTGACGAGTTCTGCGCGGCGCTCTTCATTGAGCGGCGGGATCGGAATACGCACCAAAGTCCCATCTACAGCCGGATTGAGGCCGAGCCCGGAGTCGATAATTGCTTTTTCGACAGCTTTGACGTTCGATTTATCCCACACCTGAATGGATAGCATGCGCGACTCTGGCACAGAAACACTGCCCACCTGATTGAGTGGTGTCATCGTGCCGTAGGCATTGACTTGAATAGGATCAAGCAGGCTTGTTGATGCCCGACCAGTCCTCAAACCACCGAATTCTTCTTGCAGTACTTCGACAGCGCGCCGCATGCGGTGCTCTATGTCTTTACGTGTACCGTTGATGTCACTCATCAACGCCTCCCTTAAGTCTGAGTATTCGTAATTATAGTATAGGTCCCCTGACCTTCTACCACATCGGCAAAAGCACCAGGAGTGTGAATGGAAAATACAAGAATTGGAACGTCATTTTCACGCGACAGCGCAATTGCCGCTGTGTCCATCACCTGAAGGTTCTGCGTCAGAACCTCCTGATAGGATAATTCGTCATATCGTTTGGCGTCCGGATCCTTTTTGGGATCAGCAGAATACACACCGTCGACTTGAGTTCCCTTGAGGATTGCGTCGCAATTCATTTCAACGGCACGTAAAGCGGCGGCTGTATCGGTTGTAAAGAACGGGTTCCCTGTACCGGCGGCGAAAATGACGACCCGGCCCTTTTCCATGTGTCGTATCGCGCGACGGCGTACATACGGCTCGCACACGGCGGACATCGGGATTGCCGAAAGCACACGCGTCGTAACGCCCTTGCTTTCAAGCATGCTTTGCATTGCCAGCGCGTTCAGCACAGTGGCCAGCATGCCCATATAGTCGCCAGTGGTGCGTTCAATATTCGCTTCGGCCAGTGAGACCCCGCGAAAGATGTTTCCGGCCCCGATCACGAGTGAGACCTGCACACCGTTCTCGTGCACGGACTTAACCTCTTCGGCAATTCGGTCGACGGTTTCGGAATCCAGCCCGAACCCCTTGTCGCCCATCAGCGCTTCGCCAGACAGTTTGAGAAGAACCCGTTTGTATTTAGCTGAAGCCGTCATTCGGTTGCCTTGGTCACGAAATTGATAACGTTTGTCGTCTTAAAAGAAAGGGCCGTTTCCGGCCCCCATTAGTATAACAGTCTATCCGGCACAGACGACCGGAAAACGGCGCAGTGTGAAATCACACCGCGCCTTTCCCGATTAATCAGCTGCCGCCAGCTACTGCCGCAACCTCTGCAGCGAAGTCTTCTTCTTTCTTTTCGATACCTTCACCAAGCACGAAAAGCTTGAATCCTGCGACTTTCACGGTACCACCGGCTGCTTTGCCAGCGTCTTCGACGATCTTGGAGACTTTGCTCTCGCCATCAATCACGAAGGTTTGCTCAAGCAGGCAAACTTCTTCGTGGAACTTGCGCAAACGGCCTTCAACCATCTTTTCGATGATATTATCCGGGCGACCCGATTCGCGCGCCTGCTCAATCAGAACCTGACGCTCGCGCTCGGTTGCTTCTGGATCCAGGTCATCGATGCTTACGGATTGTGGGCGTGCAGCAGCAACATGCATTGCGATCTGCTTGCCAACAGCTTCCAGACCTTCGGTGCCGCCGTCGCTCTCGAGAGCGACCAGCACGGCAATTTTGCCCATGCCTGGAACCAGTGCGTTGTGGATGTAGCTGGACAAAACACCATTTGATACAGAGAGGCGGTCAATACGGCGAATGTTCATGTTCTCGCCGATTGTTGCAACGTTGTGCGAAACCTCTTCATCGACCGTGCGGCCGGTATCCGGGTAGTCCATGGATTTCAGCGCATCGAGATCATCCGCGTCGGCAGCCAGCTTGGTGACATTACCCACCAATGTCTGAAACGCTTCGTTACGAGCAACAAAGTCTGTTTCCGCGTTCACTTCGGCAACGGAACCCTTATTGCCATCAATAAACACACCAACCAGACCATCAGCGGCCACACGGCCAGCCTTTTTAGCAGCAGCAGCGAGGCCTTTTGTGCGAAGCCAGTCAACTGACGCCTCAAGATCGCCATCGTTCTCTGCAAGTGCTTTCTTGCAGTCCATCATGCCTGCGCCTGTCTTCTCACGCAGTTCTTTAACCAATGCAGCAGTAATTGCAGCCATCGTACTTCCTTGTCATTCCGAGAGTGTAAGCTTTATCTGAGACTGCGGAGACCAGTGCTGGCCTCCGCGCTCAAATACGTTCTTTAGCTTTTCGCAGCGTCGTCCGCAGCAGGTGCAGCTTCCGCGGCAGCTGGTGCAGCTTCGGCAGCAGGAGCTGGTGCTTCTGCAACTACGGCAGCGGCGGCAGGTGCAGCGGGTTCGGCTGGCAGTTCTTCAACCAGTGTTTCGCTAGCGCCAATGTCGCCACCGGAAACACCGATCTCAGCCTGAATACCATCCAGTACTGAACCGACGATCAGATCGCAGTAAAGGCCAATCGCGCGGATCGCATCATCGTTACCCGGGATCGGGTGCGAAATGCCCTCTGGATCAGCGTTGCTGTCGATAACACCAACGACAGGAATACCAAGCTTATTGGCTTCCTTGATTGCGATGTCTTCTTTGGTGGTGTCGATGATCACAAGGATATCAGGCAAACCACCCATGTCCTTGATACCACCAAGCGCACGCTCAAGCTTTTCCATTTCACGGGTCAGCATGAGTTGTTCTTTTTTCGTCAAACCTTCGATCTCGGCTGCGTTCTCGAACATCTTTTCGAGATCCTTCAGGCGGCGGATCGAGTTTGAGATTGTACGCCAGTTTGTCAGCATGCCACCAAGCCAGCGGTGGTTTACATAGTACTGACCACAACGCTTTGCAGCATCTGCGACGCGTGACTGTGCGGCGCGTTTCGTGCCAACAAACAGCACACGACCGCCAGACTTAGTAACGTCACGCACGGCAACCATCGCCTGGTGCATGAGTGGAACAGTTTGCTGCAGGTCGATGATGTGAATGCCATTACGGTCGCCAAAGATGAACGGAGCCATCTTGGGGTTCCAGCGGCGGGTATTGTGTCCAAAGTGGACGCCAGCTTCTAGGAGCTGACGCATCGTGAAATCGGGAAGCGCCATCGGCTTTGTTTCCTTTTCCGGTTAATCCTCCGCGGGTGTGGTTGGCAAGCCAACACCGGAACGACGTTATTCATGAATTTGCATGAACTATCGCAAAACCCGCGTGTGAAATCGCGCGTGGTTTAACGCCTGAGCGACAGGAATGCAAGCTGCTTTAAGCGTTTTAGCCAATTTGTTCTGGATGGCGGGTCTGCCGGTTCGCGCTGAGGGAACGCGACAACGTTTGGTCCCGGGTCTTCGCGCCGGGCCTTTGCGTCTGCACTGGCAAAGCTCAGAACGGCAACGATCAGCGCAATCGGAAACAGCCACACGGCACCAAATGCCAAAAACCTGAGGATATCTGCGCCTTCTGGGCTCATCAATGTCTCCTGTATGAGCCACATCATAGCGCGTATCACCGATAACGGGAACCGCGACTTTCAAAAACCGGACCAATCCTAGACTCATATTCTTTCAAATGGCTCTTTGCCAAAGTCAAATTTGTCGACATTCTACGACCAATTAAATTTCAGGAGTTTATGATGTCGCACACGAATGAGCTTGGTCTCCCTATTGGCTTCCCCGTCCCGGACTGGACACCGGCCAAACTGCCGCCTCGAACGCCGATGGTTGGAAGAACGTGTCGGCTCGAACCCCTCGACATTGATAAACATGCGCATGACCTTCATGCCGCAAACATGACCGATAAGGAACATCGGATATGGGCATATCTTGGGTATGGCCCGTTCGAGACAGAAGACGAGTACCGGGCATGGGTAAAAGATCAGGCGTTGGGGGATGATCCCCTCTTCCATGCGTTTATTGATCTGAAGACCGAAAAGGCGGTCGGTGTCGCCAGTTACTTACGTATCGATGCCAATGTGGGGTCGATAGAGACCGGCCATTTGAACTATTCCCCGCTCTTGCAGCGCACCGTCGCCGCCACGGAAGGCATGTATCTGATGATGGCGCGGGTTTTTGATGAACTTGGATACCGGCGCTACGAGTGGAAATGCGACAATGCGAATGCCAGGTCCCGGCGCTCGGCTGAACGGCTTGGGTTCACGTTTGAAGGGGTTTTTCGCCAGTGCACGATCTACAAAGGGCGCAACCGGGATACGGCGTGGTTCTCAATCATTGATAGCGAATGGCCAGCGCTCAAAAACGCTTATCAGACTTTTCTGGCACCAGAGAATTTTAATGATGACGGGTCGCAGAAGGTCTCCCTCTCCTCATTGACTGCTAAGGCCCTGGGTCGCTAGTGGTATTGCCTTTGTGTAAGTTGCCGTCCTTGCTGTGCAGGCGGGAACCGGCGTTCATGCCCTACAAGGCCCCCTCCCCAAAACGTCATTCCCGCGCAGGCGGGAACCTAGTGTTCATAACGAACTACGACCCCTCACCCCAGCCCTCTCTCCAGGGAGAGGAAATAACGTCATTCCCGCGCAGGCGGGAACCCAGCGTTCATTCCGTACACCGACCCCTCACCCCGGCCCTCTCCCCAGGGAGAGGGGGAAAAACCCGTCTAGCCCGTTCATAGCTTCAACATCGGCATTGGAGTAAGAAAGAATGAAGACTACACTGGGTTGTATGAGAGCGTATTTATCACGGGTGATGTTGGCAGGACTGCTGGGCGGGTTCGCGCTCGGAGGCGCGACGTTGTTGGAGGCAGGACTTGTCTTTGCGGACGACACGGCGTCTCCGC
>Ga0189287_100339_pt1 | contig 10942 bp, 9 predicted proteins | sample UW86minimetaG_FD_130319 | JGI IMG/M metagenome (GOLD analysis project Ga0189287, IMG submission 130319) | Marine microbial communities from the Costa Rica Dome - UW86 mini metaG | ecosystem: Environmental > Aquatic > Marine > Oceanic > Photic zone | place: Costa Rica: the Eastern Pacific... | reverse complement strand
GCCGACACCCCCTCCGACCTCCGACTGGCCAGCCTGTCGCCCGCCCAGATGAAGGCGCTCCTCGCCCCGGAAACGCCCACGGAAACACCATCAACGCCCCGCATCGCCAACAGCTCCGGCAAATGCCCCAGCCAACTGGCACGCGACATCCCCCGCCGCTCGGGCAGCGCCCGAGGCGCCCAGGCCGTGCTTGCCAGCGTCGCCAACGTCGATGGCGTCAAGCGTGACCAGACCGTGCTGCGCGAAATCCTCGGCGGCAACATGCCCGGCTTCATCCGCAACCTCGCGCCGGTCAACATCGGCGGCCGCGCCGCCGATGGCAGCAATGTCAGCATCACGCTCTGCGTAACACCCGACTACCTCGCCCTGGGAAGCGACCGCGACTACGTGCGCGTTCCGCTCGGCCTGCGCGCTGCCACCCGCATCGGCGAGCAGTTCAACATGATCCTGCCCACCCCGCGCATGGTCGACACGATCTACCGCCAGGCCGACCTGCGCCTCTCGCCCCGCCCGATGACACCGGGGCCGCAGATGACCTCGACCAACTATTTCATGCGCCACAACGCCACGGTCGAGGCCCAGCGCCAGTCGGCCGGCGCCGCGCCGGGCACGCTGATTTCGGGGCACAAGAAAGACGTGGTACTGACGACGCGGCTGGCGTCCAACCGGGGCCGCGTGGCGATCTACGGCTGGCACCAGCGCAACGGCCAGCCGATCCAGCCGCTCAGCACGGTCCACGGCGCGGGCTATGCCGATTACAGCCACGGCGTCCGGCTGGTCAGCCGCACGGCCTTCCTGAATGGCAAGTCGATCGACCTGCGCACGCTGATGGCCGACCCGCGCTATGCCGGCCTGCTCAGCAGCGAAGGGCCGATCTCGGGGCCGAACCTGCGGATGGCGGCGCTCGCCTCCAACTGAGGCAAAATGCTGGTCTGACACGAAAAAGGCGCCCACATGGGCGCCTTTACTTTTCGTTAACCGGTTAACGAAACCTTACTTCACGTCCTTGAAGCAGCGGAAGCCCAAGTGGTAATTCCGGTGGCTGTTCGACGCCATCACCCGCCCGCCGTGCCAATAAGGCGCGCGCCAGCGGCTCCAGTGGGTATGCGCCCGCACCGTGTCCCAGATGAACCAGCTCCCCTTCATCTCGGTCACGCCCAGCTTGCGGCTGCCCCGGCTCGACATCTCGTCGGGCGACAGCGGCAGGTTCATGTGCTCGGCGGCATTGCCGTCGATATCATAAACCCCCAGCGGGCTCTTGCACGCCGGGAAGCTGCCCGCCGGATAGGTGTTCGACCCGCAGCCGGTGAAGCTGCCGCCGTTGCAGCCGCCATTCTTGAAGCTGCCGGTGGCACAGACCCCGGCCTTCCACTGCGGCCCGATGGAATACCGCGCCGACGCCTGGTACTTGGCGTTATGCGCCGCCCGCGCCGCCTGCACGCTGCGCCCGAAAAAGTAATCCGGCGGCGTCAGCGCCCCGTGCGAAGCGCCTTCCCATTCATGCGCATCGCCGATCCGCTTGCCCTCGGCCCAGCACAGTTCGGCGGCCTCGTTCGCCTGCACCCATGTTACCGGGTACATCCCCGGCACGTTCGGATACTCGAACATGTCGGCGCACACCTTCGCGTCCCCCGGGCTCTCCGACGCCGGATCGTAGAGCGGCGCCATATAGGGCTCGCCACAGATCCGCTCGAACGCGGCATTGCGGTAATAGCTCTTCGGATCCTGCCCCAGCTTCGCCGCCAGCTGCTGCGGCGACAGCGGGTGGCGCGTCACCGCCGGGTTGCCCTGCCCCATGTAGCGCGACCCGGCAAAGATCGACCGGATCCGCTGCATCTCCGCCCCGCTCAGGCCCCGCGCGGCCTGCATCTCGCGGAACATCTTCTCGTTGTTCTCCTGAAGCGTCTGCGCCTGTCCGGGCAGCGCCCCGATCACCACCAGAAGCCCCGCCGCCAGAACGGCCCTCGAACGTTTCAGCATGCGCTTTCCCCGATTTCTACTTTCTGAGCAGGTAAACAAAGTCACGGTTGTCGGAGAAGCCGACGAAACGGGCGATCGGATGGCCGTCATTGCCCTGCGCATCCACCGCCGACATCCCGTTTACAAGATGATGCGGCACCACGCGCCCCTCCTCGTTGGTATAGAGCGCCATGTAGGTGTGCTCCTGCGAGTTCATGTCGAGCAGCATGGCATGGTCACAGCCATAGGCCTGGAACGTCCTTGCCTGCGCCGAGGGCGTGGCCGAGGAGAAATAGGCGTAGATCAGGAACTTGCGGCCATTGACCTCTTTCATGCAGGCCCCGCCGCGCAATGTCCGCAGATCGGCCTCGGCCGAGCCGGACCAGTTGCCGCCAAGCCAGCTCGTCACCTGGTCGCCCGGCACGCCGTTCTCGATCAGCGGCACCCCGTTCTGGCGCGCGAACCGCACCCGCGGCAGCAGCTCGCGATCCGCCTCGGTCCAGGTCCGCATGTGGATCGAACCGTCATCCAGCACGAAGATCGTCGACAGGCCCGGATGCAGCTTGCTGAAGATCACCCCGTTGGCCAGGAACCCGTAATGGTGGCCGTAATTGGTGAACGCCTTGTCCCCGGCGCGCCACGCCCCGTGGTCCCGCTTGAACCCGCCGGCGAATGTCGCCGCCACCCGGTCGGTCAGCGCCGGGCTCAGCATCCCGGTCCGCACCACCGGGTCGGCCTGGTTGAACCCGTCCGGCCCCGGCAATTGCCAGTTCTTGCCCGCCCCGCTCGGCCGCGGCGACCAGCCAAGGCGCGGGTGATCGGTACCCACCTCGTAGCCCAGCTCGAACTGCGACAGGTCGAACGCCACGAGATACACGTCGGCGCGGTTCTCCACGCCATCCAGCCAATGGGTCTCACCCTTGCGGTTCAGGATATCGGGGTGGATCATGCCGGGCTGCATCGCGCTGGCATAGATGCCGGGCGCGTCCTTCACGGCATACCAGCTTCCGGCCTGCATCCCGCCCTCGGCGCCGTCCAGCTCGAAGCCGAAATAGGCCCGGAAGACCGGATGCTGCGACAGGTTGGCCTTGCCGAGCGAGGCCGCCACCTCGCCGGAATCGCCCCCCGCGACCACTTCGCCCGACACCATGTAGGCGTCTTCATAAAACGATCCCTTGATGATCCCGACGATGCTCTCGCCGAAGATCACGTTGTCGCGCAGGAACTCCGCCACCGCCTCGCGGTTGCTCCGCGAGACGCGCACATGGTTGCGCACGAATACCCGGTCATCGCAGATCGGCGCATAGGGCAGGCCCGAATTGACTGCCTTGTCCAGCTCCGAATTCCGCCCGTTCCACGGCGTGCAGCGTTCGACCAGCCCGTTATTCTCGAAGATCAGCGCCGGGCTGTCCGTCGTCCGAAGCGAGACGGTCGTCTCCTCCGGGTCGGTCAGTTCGAGGTGATAGGTCACCGTCTTGGTATGCCGGGCGACGGTGGTGACATCGAGCAGGAACCACGTATTGAACGCCGGGTTGAGCGAGGTCAGGGTGAATTCCGTCCCGTCCGCATCCTGCGTGGTGGCGGACCGCCGGAAAGGCTGAACCTCCCGGATCGACTTCGGCCTGTCGGCCTCGTACTCCGCCCATTGCTTTTCGAGAAGTGCTCCATCGGCCGATTCAAGATCCGTGGCCTCCGCGTGCGGCGCCGATCCCAAGGCAGCCGCAACAACCGCGGCGCCCGCGACCGTTTTCCAAAAATTCCTGATTTTAAACACCGAATCATCCCTTGCAATTGCCTGAAATACAGGCGTTTGCGTTTCCCCTGAAGGGTCCCCGAAAATGCAGGTGACGCCCCCCAAGCACACCGAACGGGATCATGCTATTGCGAGAGCGTTGTTTTCTCAAGATGTTGATCACCGCCCCGGTAAAAGCCACGGCGGCTGTTGCCGGGCTGCTTCGGGGCGGAGGGCGGCATCACCCGGGGAAATGCCCACCCTCCGACGCCCGGGCGAGACGGTCAGGCCGTTGGCACCGTGACTGTCACGAATTCCGTCGTCACTGAAATGCGGGCCATCGGCCAGGCGCGGCGGGCGGGGAAACGCCGCTGGAGCTCCAGAGCGCAAGATTCTCTCGCAATTTCAACCTTTAATGATAGCTTGCCATTGAAACGGAGACAGTGACCAATTGATCATCGATGACTGATGGTGAAGCGACGGAAAAGGCGTTTGGGAGACAGCTGGCGCTCTTTCGGAAAGATCGGCACGTCTCTCAACTGTCCTTGTCGCTGGAAGCCGATGTCTCGACACGGCACATAAGCTTCCTCGAGACTGGTCGCTCTGCACCCACTCGCGAGATGATCGCGCGGCTGTCCGCTGCCCTTGGCCTCTGCCGGGTGGAACGCCTGAGTTTGATGCGTGCGGCCGGCTTTTGGGAACGGCCCGACACGCCGGGTGAAACCGCAGCATCTCTGATCGGACATTCCGGTAACGACCTCGATGCGATGATCGCCATAGAGTCTTCGGACGACACGGGCGATGCCATAGCGGTTGCGGCAGATGTGCTGGCGCGCATCGGGTTGGATCAGTTCTTTACGGGAACGATGCGGGCCGGCGGGGATGGCAGTACGGCGATCATCACCCATCATCACGTCACGCATGCGCCACTTGGTTGGATGCTGCATTACCGCGACCGTAACTATGTATCCATCGACCCATTGGTGCGGACGACGGGCATGTGGCATTTGCCATTCTTCTGGAGCGACCTTCGCGGATCGCAAGAGATGAACGCACCGAAGGTCGGCCGGATGTTCAACGAGGGGCGCGAGTTCCGCATTTCGAATGGCTTCGTCATGCCCGTTCATCGTGCGGATGGCAGCGTACATGCACTATCGGCGATGGCAGAAAAGATCGATGTCGCCGATCCCAAGGTGCGCGCGACTGCCAAGTCAGTCTCGATTGCCCTTCTGCACCGGCTCGATGAGCTGGGCCGTCCAGCGAGCGGAACACCTTTGTGCCTCACCGATCAGGAACGCGACCTTCTCCTTTATGTTCTGGAAGGCAGAACACGGAGCGAAATTGCCAGCCGGCTGCAATCCTCGGAGGAGAGCCATGACAGGTCCCTTGCTCAGGCTTGTGCGCGGTTCGGAACGAAAGAGCCCTTGGAGGCCGCGCTGCGCGCAAGACGTGCCGGACTACTCGTGGCCTGATCCAACTTGTCCGGGCAAGTTCCGGCAATGCTCACGATCGTCACGTTTGCCACTTGTTCCAACGCGACGTTTCGATACCTGCCTACTTCGTCATGTACTGGTCCCAATATCCCGCCTTGGGTTCGATCTGCTGGACGATGTCGACCAACACACCGGCCGGGTCGCGGGTCATGAAGCGTCGCTGACCCCACTCTTCGTCCGTCAACGGATAAACGATGGGGGCATCCGCCGCGATGAACCGTTCAAAGACCTCCGCAGCGTTTGAAACTTCGACGGTCAGGATCATACCCTTGCCGCCAAAACTTTCCGGGCCGGGCGGGTTCGACGGATGATCGGGGTGCATGAAGGCGAGCGTGGCGCCGCGGCTGCCCTCTTCTCCGGGACCAACCAGGTAGACGAACCAGCTTGCTTCGAACGCGACCTCGAAATCGAAATTGCTGACATAGAAATCGCGTGTTTCCTCCAACTGCGGCGTCGTGACGAGAGGGTAGAGATCGCGAACTTGCATGGCGGGTTTTCCTTGTGCGTGGGCGTGATTCAGCAAGCCGATGACGAGAAGAATCGCCGGAACGATGATGGAGAGAGCCTGACCCGGCCTCGCGGCAATCTTGCCAATGAACGTCATTCGGTTTCCTTCCTGAAGTGACGAGTGATCCTTGTTTGCCGGCAAACAATCAGGTGAGTTACCCCCGCTCAATTACGTTTCAGGTAATGCCTTCATCGCGTCATAGCTTGCGACCTTGCGAAGTCCGCTGAGCAACGCGATCAGGAAGGACACGCTGAAAAGTCCTGTCACAACCCATATCCCGGCTTCGGATGACCAGTGGCCGACGATGAGGCCGCCGCTCAAGGCGCCCAGGGGCCGCACACCGTAGATGGCCGTCTGGATGACGGCATTGACACGGCCCAACATCTCCTCGGGCGTTGCTACCTGGCGGACGGTGTTTTGGACAACGAGCCACATGGACGGGCCAAAACCAAGGAAGAAGAAGGCCGGATAGAGCACGATTTCAGGAGTCCGAACCGGTACCACAAGCAGCAGGAAGGATGCGGCAGCGGAACTTGCCGGACCGGCAATGAGAATGACATTCGGCGGCACCAAGGGTGCAATTCGCCCGATCACCCAAACGCCGGCGATGGCTGCGATGCCGAATGCCGCCATCGCGCCGGCAAAGAGAGAGGGGTCGCCCGCATAGAGCTCGATGATGGCGGGAACAAGCACAACCAGCAGGACGGCGAAAGCCAGGTTCCAGAATATGGCGCAAAGAGAGATCGGCCTGAGCAAGCCATGCCGAAGAACATACCTTCCGCCTGTCGCCAATCGCCCGAGGATCGCCTGCGCGGGGGATTTCGTACGGGACATGTCAGGCAGTCTTCTGACGACCATCAACGCAACACAGGCCCCGGCCGCCGCCATCCAGAACGTAATGGCCGCAGTCGCGGCCGAAAGCACAAGGCTCATCACCATCGGCACGAGGAAGGACGCAAGCGCTCTCGGCAAGGACACGCGCGCATTGGCGGCCCCCAGTTTACCAACCTCGACAAGCTTCGGAATGGCGGAGAACGTCGCCAGTTCGTACAGGACGATCCCCAGTCCGGCCACGGCAATGGCCAATCCGAACAGGGGTACCTGTCCCGACGTCAAGGCCAGACCGGCGACACTGAAGCCCGCCAGCGCCAACAAGGTCGATGCGATGACGATCGATCTGAGTTGGAACTGGTCGATAACCAAACCGAACGGGATCGTCCCGATCAGGTAGGCGGATGACTGGCACGCGACGAGAATTCCGATGAGAGTCGCATGGGCATCGAAAACAACCACTGCGACAATCGGCGCGGCCACCAGGGCGATTTGATCCGCGGCGTACATGAAACGTGCGGACATCACGAGACGGGACAAGGGCGTCATTCAACGGGGCTCCAGGCAGTTTCCCCGGAAACTACGAGTTCCGGGATTTCAAGCGACCCGTTTCTTGCTCGATAACGTAACAGGTTGCCGAAAAACGTTTTTTTGAAAATTGGTCGCTGCTATTTTTCGAGAGCACTTACCGAAAGGGTAATCATAGCTATTCCCCTTCACCGTGGACCTTTCGCTTTGAAGATGACGTGGTGAAAACGGGGCGCCGGTAGCGCTACGCAAAGCGTGGCAGCGATTACCTTGCGCGTAATCGACTCCCGTATCGAGAACCGCCAGATTCGAGCCCGATCAACTTGACCTTCGCGAGGGCGCCATGCCGCTCGGGTACACCAAATGACCGCAGAAACGTTCTTCGCGAAAATTCGCACATACGTGGACCTGCCAGCAAAGGCAGAACAAGCTTGGGCATCCCTTCTGAAGGAGAAGCGCTATGGCAAGGATGAGCCCTTCATCCGCGCCGGCGATGTGCCCACAACGTTTGCCTTCGTCGTCGACGGCTTGTTGTGCCAGCACTATGTTGGTCGCGAAGGCGAGATCGTCATCAAGTACTTCTTTCCCGAAAACCGCATCGCAGCCTCGGTCAGTGCTACGCTCCTGGGCGAGCCAAGCCTGTTCACGATCACGGCCATCGAAGAAAGCAGCGTTCTTGAGTATGATTTTGCCGCCTTCAAGTCGCTTGTCAGCGAATATCCGGCCATTGCCGCATTCTATATCGAGTACATGGAACGGCACTGGATCATCGAGAAGAAACCGCTCGAGGTCTCGTTCCGCAAGGACAACGCGCTGCGGCGCTATCTCGATTTCGTTCGCAGGGAGCCGAACCTGCACAAGCGCCTCAAGCAGCATCACATCGCCGCCTGGCTAGGAATCACGCCGGAGAGTCTGAGCCGTCTCCGTCGGGCGATCGCCTACGCGCCGCCTGGAAAGAGAAGCTGACCGACAGATGTCGCCGGGATTTCTTACCAAAGATCAATTCTTTTCTACCGAGCCGACCGTAAATCTCCGTGTCAGGCGATTGCCATGATGGTCATGGCGGTGCCTTCGGAACGCATATCCCCGTTTTCGATTCACGCAACAAAAGGAACTCTCAAGTGACCAAGATGATCTTTGTAAACCTGCCGGTGAAAGACCTTGCCGCTTCGACACGCTTCTACGCGGCTCTCGGGTGCGAGAAGAACGAGCAATTCAGCGATGAATCGGCATCCAGCATGGTCTGGTCCGATACGATCACCCTGCAACTGCTTCAGGATGACTATTATTCCACCTTCACGTCGAAGAAGATCGCTGACGCGAAGGAGACCAGCGAGGTCCTCATCGCCCTGACGCGTGACAGCCGGGACGATGTGAACACGACTGTCGAAGCGGGCGCGGCTGCAGGCGGGACAGCCGATACTCGGGCGCCATTGGACATGGGCTTCATGTTCAACCGCGTTGTCGAAGATCCTGACGGCCATGTCCTCGAATTCGTATGGATGGACATGGCCGCCGCCGGTGACATGTACGAGGAAGCCCCGGACCACTCGGCTCAGTAATCAGGAGACAAGCACATGCCACGTTCTATTGTCATTGCACTGGCCCTCTTCGTCTGCTGTCCGGCAGCGACCGAAGCGCAAACGACCGGCGAGCGCGTCGACGTCAACGGTATGGAGATGTACTATGAGGTCTCTGGTGAAGGCGAGCCGCTGATTGTCCTGCACGGTGCCTACATGAACATCCAGACAATGGGTGAAATCATTCCGCGGCTCGCCGAGACCCACCGCGTATACGCATTGGAGTTTCAGGGGCACGGGCGGACGAACGACATCGACCGGAAGATCACCTATCAGAGCCTCGCGGACGATGTGGTGGGGTTCATGGATGCCGTCGGTCTCGAGCGGGCGGATGTCTTCGGCTACTCGATGGGCGGCACAGCCGGGTTGCAACTGGCGATCCGGCATCCGGAACGCGTGGAACGATTGGTAGCGGCGTCGGTGGCGTATGACATGCAGGGGATGCAACCCGACTATATCGCCTTTCTGCCGCAGCTTGCACCGGAGATGTTTGTTGGAACCCCGTTCGAAGAGGAATGGCGGCGCCTGGCTCCGGCCCCCGAAGGCTATCGCGCGCACGTGGAAAAGCTGATCGCGCTTGAGTTCGAGCCAATGGCATGGGCGGATGACGTTGCCGCCATCGAAACGCCAGTCCTGATTATTGCAGGTGACGCCGACATTGCGACACTTGAACATACCGTTGCCCTGTTCCGCCTGCTGGGCGGCGGTGTGATGGGGGACATGGGAAAACCGCTCCCGGCCTCGCGCCTAGCGGTTCTTCCTGCAACGTCCCATACCGCTGTAATCGGGCAAACCGATCTGCTGCACGCTATCATCGAACCATTCCTTCAGGATCAAACGCCCAGAGGTATGTTCGAATAGATCTCTCGCGTAAGCGCCCCAGTGAGCCCAATCAAAGAAGAAGAGCAAGAATGTCCCACCCTGCCAAAGTCTTCACGCAAGCTTACTTTCATGGCACCAAGGCCAATCTGCGGCCGGGAGACCTGATCTCGGTTGGATATGGATCGAATTTCAGGGTCGAGGCACTTGCATGGGTGTACTTTACGTCGACCATGGATACGGCCATCTGGGGCGCCGAACTTGCACGCGGCAACACAGCTGAACGGATTTACGTGGTGGAAGCCTTGGGCGAAGTCGTCGATGACCCCAATTTGACGGACAAGAAGTTCCCCGGAAATCCGTCGTTGTCCTATCGCTCGCGCCGGCCGTTGCGCGTGATCGCGGAAGTCGTGGGATGGCAAGGGCACACCGAAGAACAGGTCCGGCAAATGAGGGAGGGACTCGCCCGTCTTGCTGCGGAGGGAAAAGACCACATCATAGATTAGGCGGGCGTATCATGTAGAAGATTGTTGGAATTTTTCCGGTGATCTTCCAGCACGGCAGCGTAGCAGCGCACATGGTCCTGGGGCTTCTCCACCACGTTCGGGGCTCGGGGGTAACTGTTTCCGAACTCCACGCGGATGACGTGTTCGAAAGTAATCGACTTTCCCGCCAAACCAAAACGAGTCAGTCGATTGGAATGGACAGTCTGACGAGTGCAGGACACAGCCGATGTTCGCCTCGCAGGGCGATCCCGACCCTAAAATTCTTCGGCTTTCCGTACAAACGAAAAACCCCGCCGGGTCAGGCGGGGTTATCGCAAGTAGATTTGGTTGCGGGAGCAGGATTTGAACCTGCGACCTTCAGGTTATGAGCCTGACGAGCTACCAGACTGCTCCATCCCGCGCCATTGCGTTGGACCGCCTCGAATTGTCTGGAATGTGAGGCGGCATCGTAAGAGAGATACCAATCAAGGGTCTTGCTAGGTTTGGCGGCGACCTACTCTCCCACGTCTTGAGACGCAGTACCATTGGCGCTAAGGCACTTAACGGCCGGGTTCGGGATGGGACCGGGTGTTTTGCTCTTGCTATGACCACCAAACCAAGAAAAACCCTTGAATTCCAAGTCAGTACACTTCGGTGTATGCTTTTGGTCCAGCCAAAGTCTGGCTTTTACTGGATCAAATCAAGCCTATTGGACAATTAGTACCGGTCAACTGAACGCGTTGCCGCGCTTACATCTCCGGCCTATCGACGTGGTCGTCTACCACGGTCCTCAGGGATACCTTGTTTTGAGGGGGGCTTCCCGCTTAGATGCCTTCAGCGGTTATCCTGTCCGATCATAGCTACCCTGCACTGCTGCTGGCGCAACAACAGGTCCACCAGTGGATCGTTCACCCCGGTCCTCTCGTACTAGGGGCAACTCCTCTCAAGTATCCTACACCCACGGCAGATAGGGACCGAACTGTCTCACGACGTTCTAAACCCAGCTC
>Ga0189287_100338_pt1 | contig 10970 bp, 6 predicted proteins | sample UW86minimetaG_FD_130319 | JGI IMG/M metagenome (GOLD analysis project Ga0189287, IMG submission 130319) | Marine microbial communities from the Costa Rica Dome - UW86 mini metaG | ecosystem: Environmental > Aquatic > Marine > Oceanic > Photic zone | place: Costa Rica: the Eastern Pacific... | reverse complement strand
GGGACAGGCTTCTTGGGGTTTGTCGCTGCGGTTTGGGTGGGGATCACTGATTTTCAGCATCTGGGGCTGATCTACCTGCGGGCCCGTGGTGTACTGACCAATGAATCAGTCCAATTCACCAGCGTTCCAATGCTGATTTTTCTTGGCCTGATCCTGAATGCCAGCGGCGTTGCCGAAACCATGTTTCGCTTGCTGGGGCGTCTTCTGACAGGCGTTCCCGGTCGCTACGCCATTGCGACTTTGCTGATCGGCCTCGTTCTTGCGCCCGCCGCCGGGGTGATCGGTGCTTCCGTCATAACTGTGGCGTTGGTGGCCTATGCCCCGATGATGGCGTCGGGCTACGCACCGCGAACCGCAGGAGGCGCTGTCGCAGCTTCTGGAGCATTGGGTGTCGTGTTCCCGCCAGCCGTGATGCTGTTCTTCATCTCGAACGTGTTCTATCTGCGCATCGGATTGATGTATGTGGCCCTCATCGTACCTGTGCTTCTGATGGTCATGGCCTTCGCGGTCTACTTTGCGGTCACCTTGAGAAAAACGGTCGAAATCCCGCTGGACGCACCCAAGACCAATCTTGTGTCAGACCTCTTGTTTGTACTCGCGTCTGTCGCGGTTATCGCATCCATTCCGCTCAGCATCATTCTGGGCTTTGCGACACTAACAGAGGCGGCTGGAGTAGGGGTGTTTGGCGCGCTTTTGGTTGCTCTGGCGCGAAAGCGTCTGTCTTTCTCGTCGTTAAACTCTGTCACGGTGCAGACAAGCACGATGACGTCGATGGTCTTCTTCATCGTACTTGGCGCATCGGTGTTTTCGCTCAGTTTCCACCTCGTTGGTGGACCAAATGTGATCTTCGACTGGATATCCGCATTCGATCTCACCCGGTGGGAACTGTTGGCCATGCTCCTTGGCGTGATCATCATACTTGGGTTTGTTTTTGACTGGATCGAGGTGCTGCTGGTCTTTGTACCCGTACTGATGCCGATTATTTCAGAGCTCGACTTCGCAGATCACGTCGGCTCTGCCTACTTTGCACAAATCTGGATCGCTGGCCTGATAGCCTTGGCGTTGCAGACGTCTTTTCTGACGCCCCCTTTCGGTTATGCCCTGTTTTTTGCCAAGATGGCCGCACCGAAGGGTATCAATCTGTCTGATATCTATCGCGGAGCGGTACCCCTTGTTGCCATTGAGATTGCATTGATCGCGGCGCTGATCTCGTTTCCTCAGCTTATCACTTGGCTGCCCGAAATGGCCCTTGGGGATGCCGATGCGCCGCAATTGATACAGCGGTGAGTGATGTAGCCTGCAGCGGGGGAAAGCATTCCCTTGTGGGTTCTCTAGGTTTAACCGTTTTTTCGGATTGAGCTGAAGCGGCCACTGGCGCAGCCGCAGCGAAATGGTGCTTAGTCCGCTCTCCGGACAAACGCACCGAAAGCAGCGAAGGGCCGGTATTTGAACAACTCAGCACGCTAAAATTCTCGCAGCATGATGGCAAAGCTGTCTTTGTCAGCGCTAGTAGTTCACCTGTTCGAAGCCGTAGTTGCCCTCATAGTCACGCCAATCGACGAAGACAGATCGGTGATAGATACCCGGGCAATTCTGGCCCCAACGTTCAAGTCCCACATGGGCCTCGGGCAGGGCAGTTATGGAAGATCGCTGCCATGAGAAATCGCCTTGGGTCCCGTAGGTGCCGAGGACCACGGTCGCGCTTCGGTTACAATCCCCATCGCGCCCGGACTCGTGCTGTCGTGCATACCGTACATCGAAGACGCGGATGGACCGCACGAAATTGAACTCTGGCCCGCTGATATCGATGTCCGCGCGGTCCTGAACAAGCCGAAGGGTGAAGTCTGTGGGAACGAGATTATCTACTGGCAAGGATTGGAGCGGTCGACGGTTGTCGGTCCGGTACAAGGCTTCAATTATGCGGTCAGCGTTGTTTGATTGCCGATCGCTCTCATAGGACGCGCCCATGGGACAGCGCCAGATTTGCAGCGGCGGTTCCACTGGCCAAGGCGTAATCCGCCGGATGAACTCGGCGCGGGCTCGGGCGCAAGGGACGGAAGCGGGCCAGCCGCCAGACAGGCACAAGAGGATCGCGCAATCGATCGGGTAGGTCTGCGCGCGGGCGGGTGCCGGCAGCGAAAAGCTTGTCACGGCCAAAGCGACTGCGACCGAGGGGAGGAGCTTCTTGAGTAAATGGCGCATACTGGGGGACCTCCGTGAGAGGAGTTCAGCATACATACGATAATATACTATCGCAACGCAAAATATAAATCCGCATAATGAAGTTTATGTAAAATTTTAACGTTCGCGGAGAAAGTCGACTGTTGCCTCCCGACATGCCAACCTGCTCATATGCAACGGTTCTTCTCAACCAAGATGCCGGGCGTGAAATTTGTAATGAACGTCTTGGTCTTCAGCCTGATCGGGCTCCTACCGGTCTTGCTCGTTTATGTCATGCGTGCGCCTGGATTTGCTTCTGCGTTGATGGACAGTGGACCGGCATTATCACGATTTCTCAGACAGGTTCTGACGAATGGGCTACCGGTCATCTTTATCGTCAACTACGTCGGCTTCTTCCTGTTTGCGGTGTTGAATGCGAAAGACACCAATAGCCGTGATCCGGCGGTATTCATTCTCTTCGATGTGATAACTCGCGTCGCTCTTTTTCTCGTTCTCCACGCCTTCATTTACGTGCTTTCCGCCAGTTGGTTCGGCTCTTTTGGAGGCAGTCGGGCGACGGCTCTTTCAGTGGTTGCGCCCACACTGGCGCGGTCAGCACTCTTTGAAAACATATCCGGAGTCTACCTGTACGCCACTTTGGTAAGTGCACTGCCGCTCTATGTTACGGCAGCCGGAAAGTCGGCAATCCTGAGACCATTCGTTGATCTCTTCCCAAGGAAAATGGGCGCGGTTTCGGTTGCTCTCCTCGCTTTTTTGTCGGCCGCTGTGTGTCTGACGGCTATTGCCGTCGTCATCCTGCGTCTTCAGAGCTAGATTGCCGTCGCGCTCTCACGTGAGCGCGACGCGCGCCATGCTTTGGCAAAGGCCAGAACCCAGAGCCCTGCAAGAAGGAAACTCCAAAGCGCGTTCCAACTCGCCATAGACAGGCTGAAGAACTCCCAGGCGACTTGGTCGCACATGACCAAGGCTGACGGCGCGGATGATGCAGAGGGCAGAAGGTCCGCACCGGACAAGTTCGACATATCAAGACCAGAGCCGGTGCACGCCGTCGGACCTTCCCACCAACCCCGTTCGACGCCGGTGTGGAAAATCCCGATGCCTGCTGTCGTGAACGCTGCGGCAGCGCCTGCCATCAGTAGTAGTAAGATGGGCAAACCAACCATGAGGAGCGCGCCAATAGCGATGGCGATCGCGTGAGGGTATCGCTGCCAAATGCACATCGCGCATGGTGCGTAGCCCGCTGCCTGAAACAAGAAGGCAGCCAGCAAAAGAACGGCCGATCCGCCGGCAGCGATCAAACCAAGTTGTTTCGAAGACAGCGGCATTCACTTTCCTTTCGCCTACACGCAGCTCGGCGGTCGAACTCGGTGTACCTCTCCAAGTACGCGCCGCAGTTGCCGATTTCTCGGCAACTGCGCATTCGTGATCAGTTCGGCATTATGGCCCCGATTGCGTACATGCCATCCTCGCCCTTGACGAGCATCAGGGTCACCTCGTCACCATCGGTCACCTCGCCCATCATCTGCGCGTTTTCCAGAACCGTCATATCCATCGTCATTGCAGGCCAGCCGATCTCGGGAATCGGGTCATGGCTCACGTTGGCCGTGCCGTCGCCGATGGAATTGATCACGGCCTTTGCGTGAACTGCGCCCTCCATTTGTTCGGCGGACATCGGCATGTCCGAATGATCCATATTGTGGTTCATTTGTGCGATAGCCCCTGTCGCGGACAGGGTCAGAAGTGCGAGACTTGCAGTCAGTATCTTCATGAGAAGCTCCATTCTTGAGGTTTGTGCGTTCGATTATTCGGCAGGCAGTGCTGCATCGACGGGCTGCTGAATTGGGGACGTGATTTCGCGGTTAACGCGTTTCAGCGCGAGCCGTTTCCAAATCACGAATATGGAAGGAATGACAAAAAGCGTCAGCAGGGTCGCTGTCACCATACCGCCGATCATCGGTGCAGCGATGCGTTGCATGATCTCCGAGCCGGTGCCGGTGCCATACATGATCGGTATCAGCGCCGCGAAGATGGTGGCCACGGTCATGACTTTGGGTCTCACCCGAAGAACAGCTCCTTCAAAGACGGCCTCCTCGATATCGTCTTGTGTCAGCTTGCGGCCTTCGGATTGACCGAGTTTGCGTCGCTTTTCCCAGGCGAGATTGAGATAAAGCAGCATGACGATAGCTGTTTCGACGGCCACGCCGGCCAGGGCAATGAAGCCGACAAGGACGGCGATCGAAATGTCGAAGCTGAGATACCACAGAAACCAGACACCGCCTGCCAACGCGACAGGAAGCGCGGCGAGAATGATGCCAACTTCGATCACCCTATTGAACGCCATGAACAACATCAGCGTGATGATCATAAGCGTGGCGGGGGCGACGATCGCCAGCCGGTCCTGCATCCGCTCGATGTACTCATACTGCCCGGACCATGTCAGAGAATATCCGGGCGGTAGACGCACCTGATCGGCCACGACCCTCTGCGCCTCGGCGACATATCCGCCGAGGTCTCGTCCTGCGATATCGATAAACACGAACCCCGTGCGCCGAGCGTTCTCTGATCGGATCATGCCCGGACCATCCACAATTCGAACATCGGCCAAGGCGGTCAGCGGCACATGAGCCCCCGATGGGGTGACAACGGGCAAGTTTTCGAGGCGTTCGGGGCTGTCGCGCCACGCCTGCGGATAGCGCAGGTTAATCGGAAAGCGCTCCAGCCCTTCAACGGATTCCGATACCTGCATCCCACCGATGGCGGTTTGCACCACATCCTGAACATCCCGCACGCTCATCATGTATCGCGCTGCGGCGTCGCGCTTGACGTCGATTTCTATGAAGCGCCCGCCTACCGGACGCTCCGCATAGGCGGAGGCAGTTCCCTCGATATCCGACACGGCTCGTTCCACTTCGATCCCGATGTCTGTGATGACGTTCAGATCAGCACCCGAAATCTTGACACCAACCGGCGTTCGTATCCCGGTGGCAAGCATGTCGATCCGGTTCTTGATCGGCTGGATCCAGACATTGGTCACGCCAGGGATCTGCACAGCCCGATCAAGCTCATCGCGAATTTTTTCCATGGTCATGCCAGGGCGCCACTCAGCTTCTGGTTTGAGTTGGATCGTGGTTTCCACCATCGTGAGTGGTGCAGGATCGGTCGCTGTCTCTGCGCGCCCCACTTTGCCGTGCACAGTTTCAACCTCTGGGATTGTAGCGATCAGGCGATTGGTCTGCTGCAAGACCTCGCGCGCCTTACCGATCGACACTCCCGGGTAGAAGCTTGGCATGTAGAGGAAGTCGCCCTCATTCAGCTCGGGCATGAACTCGGACCCGAGCCGTTGGTAGGGATACCACATTGAAGCCACGAGGGCACCGGCAAGCAAGGTTGTCGCCCACGGCCAGGCGATGGCTGCGTCCAGAAAGGGACGATACAGGAAGACCACCAATCGGTTCAGTGGGTTTTTGCGCTCGGGCAAAATCCGGCCCCGGACAAAGTATCCCATCAAGACCGGAACCAGTGTGATTGATAGGATCGCGGCGGCGGCCATCGCGTAGGTCTTTGTATAGGCCAGCGGGGCAAAAAGCCTCCCCTCCTGATTTTCCAGCACAAAGACAGGCAGAAAGCTGACCGTGATGATTGCCAAAGAGTAAAAGAGGGCCGGACCGACCTCAGAGGCGCATTCCTGCACGATCCTCCACCTGTTTTCTGCGGTCAGCTTTTCCTTCTCCAGCCGCCTGTGCATCGCCTCGATCATCACGATCGACGCATCGACCATGGCTCCAATGGCAATCGCGATGCCACCAAGCGACATGATGTTCGCATTCACGCCCTGCGCTTTCATCAGAATGAAGGCAGCGAAGATGCCGAGGGGCAACGACAGCAGGATCACCAGTGATGAGCGCAGATGCAGCAGAAAGGCCGCACAGACGAGGACGACGACAACGAATTCCTGCGTCAGCTTCTTCTTGAGATTGTCGATTGCGCGTTCGATCACGCCGGACCGGTCATAGGTCGTGATAATCTCGACACCTTCCGGCAGGTTTGGCCGCAACTCTTCGATGCGGGCCTCCACCGCTTTGATGGTCGCAAGGGCATTGCCACCCCATCGCATGATGACCACGCCGCCAACGGCATCGCCCTGCCCGTCAAACTCTCCGACGCCGCGGCGCAATTCCGGTCCTAGGCGAATGTCAGCAACGTCGCCGAGGGTCAGAGCAGCTCCACGCTCGTTGATCATTAAGGGTGCGCTGGATAGATCAGAAAGCTCATCGATGTATCCGGACGAGCGGATCATGAATTCTGCTTCGCCCATCTCGATCACGCTTCCGCCGGTCTCTCGATTGGCCGCCTGAATCGCGTTCCTGAGTTGTGTCAGCGTGATATCGTAGGCCCGCAATTTGTTCGGATCGACGACGACCTGATACTGTTTGACCATGCCGCCAATCGTTGCGACTTCAGACACACCGTCGACAGCCTGCAGTTCGTATTTCAGAAACCAGTCCTGCAGCGTTCTCAGTTGCGCGAGATCGTGTGTGCCGGTTCTGTCGATCAACGCATATTGGTAGATCCATCCGACCCCGGTGGCATCCGGGCCAAGCTGAGGGGACACTCCGTCCGGCAGGCTCCCGGTGATCTGCCCAAGATATTCGAGGACGCGGGATCTTGCCCAATACAGGTCCGTGCCATCTTCGAAAACGACATAGACAAAACTGTCACCAAAGAAAGAAAAGCCGCGTACATCCTGTGCGCCAGGTACCGCCAGCAACGATGTGGCGAGCGGATAGGTGATCTGGTTTTCGACCACTTGCGGCGCCTGCCCCGGATAAGGGGTGCGGACGATCACCTGCACATCGGACAGGTCCGGTATCGCATCGACCGGTGTCTCGCGGATGGCCCAGATGCCTGCGACACCCATCATGACGGCAAGGACCAGAATGACAAACCTATTGGCCAGCGAGGCGCGGATGATCGCCGGGATCACTGGGTAACCCTCCCGTCACGGACAACATCGATCAATGTCATCGAGAAATCCGGGTTGCGCCGCAGGATGAGCGTGACGTCCGTTCCCACTGTGAGTTGGGAAATCTCGAGCTCCTCAGCCAAGGGAAAATCCATCGTCATTCCGGGCATGCCGATATCGGTCATCGGCCCATGGGTGATGTTCGCCGTCCGTGATTGAGCATCGATGGAGTTGATTTGACCTGAAACCTGCATGGGCGGTGCCACAGGTTCGGCCGCTGCCAGCACCATGTTCATGCCGTCCGGGCGCGCGAAAGTGAGCACCATCTCCACATCTGTCATCAAAGCGGAAGCGTCGAGTGACGGATCAATATCAAAGGCCATGGTCATGCCAGGCATGCCGATATCGGTCATCGGTCCATGGGTGATCGTGGCCTTTGAGGCGTCTGTATCGACACTATCGATCGTGCCTGAGACCACGATGGGCGGTGCCGCAGCTGCCTCAAGCTCGACATCAGACAAGATCATGTTCAAGCCATCCGGCCGTGCAAATGTGAGGGTCATTTGGACGCCGGTTTTCAGCGATGCCATGTCCAAGTCCGGATCGATGGGGAAATCCATGGTCATGCCTGGCATTCCGATCTCAGCCATGGGCCCGTGGGTGATCGTTGCGGTTCCGGAATTCAGATCCAGGTCGTCGATGGTGCCGGACACCATGATCGGCGCTGCGGCATTTGTTTCAGCCGCTTCCACCTCTTCGGGATCGGTGCCCTCGGCGCGGACCGCGACTACGGAGAAAAGGCCGCCATCACCTGCCGTGAGATCGAACTCGATCGGCGCATCGAGGGGCACGGTCTCAAGATCAACCCCCAACACCGGCAGGTCCATCGTCATTGCGGGCCAGCCAAGCTCTGGGATCGGGCCATGCTCCAGCGTTAGCTTGCCATCCGACGTCACCGCGCGTGCAATCCCAGTGCCGGTACCGGCAATTCCATCATCTGGCGCAAGTTCGGTGAGGCTCAGGAGTCCATCTGCGCCACGGGCCACGAGAAACGCGACTGCCTCCCCCTCCTTTAGCCGATCCAGGGGAACATCGGCTCTCACCGGGAAGTCGGATGTCATCGCTGGCCAGTCCAGGCTTTCCAGGGCGTCATGCTGCACGGTTGCCACCCGCTTCTCAGGATCGAGAGCAACGAGAACACCGCTGCCCCGCGCCGGGTCGGCATCCGTTGGCGCCATGCGCGTGAAGCCTGCGCTCAAAGCGCTTTCGCTGTCGATCAGGAACTGTGCGGAGGCAACGACCTCTTCACCCGGACCCAGGCCCTGAAGAATTTCTGTCCGCCCGCCTTCTCCGAAACTGTCCCGGAGACCGGCAGTCACCAATCTCGGTCGGAAGATCCCCTCCCCTGTTTTAAGGATGACGCGCTCAGCCGACCCTGTCCGTATTACGGCCTCAGATGGCACTGTCAGGACTGTACGGATTTCGTTGGGCGTGAGACTGACACTTCCGAACATTCCGGGGCGGAGCACGCCATCGGAATTGTCAAACCTCAGTCGAACAGGAAGCGTTCGTGTTTGAGGATCGAGTTCGGGATAGATGTAGTCGATGTCGCCTTCAAACACGCGCCCAGGCAAGTGTTCGAACCGAGCGATGGCCCGCATATCCTCAGACAGCCGGGCAATATCACGTTCAAAGACATCTACAATGAGCCAGACCTTCGACAAGTCTGCGACGGAGAAGGCAAGCGTTCCAGGTTGCAGATACATGCCATCGGCCGCATTCAGGGCAATGACCACGCCGTTCTGTGGTGCTTCGATCTCGATGTTGCGAACCAATTCGCCGCCCGCCTCTATCTCCGCAACCTGGCGGGCGGACATACCGTGGCTCATCAGCTTGTTGCGCGCCGCATCCAGAATGCGGGGGTCACCATCTTCGACAGCGCGAACAAGATCACCCGTCGCGGCTGCGATGAGTGGAGAAAAGAGCTCGAAAAGAACCTGCTCCCCGGCAACGCGGTCTCCGACCGCTCGGACCTTAAGCCTTTCGACCCAACCTTCTACCCGCGTATGCACATGACTGGTCAGATGCTCGTCATACCCCACGAAACCCACAGTCTCGATCCGAGGTTGCACTTCACTCATGCGGGCGACCGCCGTGCGTACGCCGATCGCGTTGATTTCGGCCGCGTTCAGTGTGACCTCGGCAGGATCACCAGATGGTTCCTGTCCGGCATAGACGGGAATAAGATCCATCCCCATGGGCGACTTGCCCGGTCCTGGTTGACGGAAATTTGGGTCCATGGGCGCAACCCAATAGAGAATCTCGGGGCCTTCAGATCCGCCTTGCACCGCTGGATTCAGGTACAACCGCTCAACGTAGACCCCACCGCCAAGGCCGGCTGCCAAGGCAAGAACTGAAAGTGCCGCGTATCTTCCACGCATAAACATCGTCTCCTGACGGCTGCATTGGATGCAGCGATCGATTGGTCAAACAGCCCGCACATGCGGGCACCGAAATGTCAGGAGTGTCGGGGTGGGCGATCGGGCACGAGGGGCTCACGGGATACATGAGCCCTTGAGAATGCGGCCCGTGTTGGCGCCGTAAAAGCGGTTTCTTCAGACCGATGATCCAGCTGTTGCTGGTAGTCCATGACACAGCAAAGACCGGTGTGGCACCCGTCGCCGTGTCCTGCGTGAGCGTCCGTTTGCCGCTTGCCATTGTTTTCGGGGTGGTGCGCGTGAATGTGGTTGGACACTTCTCCCGCCGAAGCGACAGCGGCGATGTGCAGGCCGCTCTCCACGCCGCTGATCTCTCCATCAAACGGCATTGCCTGCGTTCCGACGACGGTGATCGTCAGACACACACAGGCAAGACATGCCGATCGCAGGAAAAAGAACGCGTTCCAAACCATATGCGTGAAATAGCGCTCTTCAGAAGTTGCGGCAATTGGAGCGGGGCTGAAAGATTGTATCAGTTTGTAAAGTTGACCTTTTCCAAGGCTTCACACTACGAACTTAAGGGGGGACACGGTGAGATCAGGCTTCAGATGGATTCCAAGAAACGGTCAACGCTTTTGACGATCGGTGCGATCATCGCAGGGTACGCCGCCCTGCGCACAGTTCCCTCATTGTTGCCGGAAAAACTGGAATTGCAGGCGCTCGATAGACCAGAAGGATTTCGTAAGTTCGTTGCGGGTGAGACGTCAGGCGGCTTCGATCCTTTTGTAGGCTTGGGCACGGCGGACAGCACCGAGGTGGCGGCGCAGAAAGCTGCAGCCTTAACGCGTGTCTCCGAGAATATTTGTTCGGCCCTTTACGGTGGTCTGAGTCCCACGCCTACCCAGGTCCCGATGGCGTCGTTCTCGGACTACTATTGCCCCTTTTGCCGGGTGCAGACCAAACGGTTGGCCGACATGACGAGCGAGATGCCAGACAAGATCGCAGTGGCGTGGCATGAATTGCCGCTCCTCGGCGACAGCTCAAATCTTGCGGCCAAGGCAGCTCTTGCGGCGAAACGGCAAGGCGCGTACGTCGCTTTCCACGAACGTTTGATGACAACGCCGTTCCAAGCATCGCCGGAATACCTTGCCCGCCTCTCCGATGACATCGGCGTCGATAGCAAGAAATTGATCACCGACATGGAGAGTGCCGAGATCACGCGCGAGCTGGAAGACAGTGCAGCGCTTGCACGCGTGTTCGCGTTTGTCGGCACGCCGGCCCTCGTGATCGGCCGCACTGTCGTCCAAGGTCAGATCAGCGACAGAATGGTTCGGGAAATCATCGAGTTGGAGCGCGAAGAGGGTTGGCAGAATGTTTGTAAGGCTGCT
>Ga0189287_100337_pt1 | contig 11221 bp, 11 predicted proteins | sample UW86minimetaG_FD_130319 | JGI IMG/M metagenome (GOLD analysis project Ga0189287, IMG submission 130319) | Marine microbial communities from the Costa Rica Dome - UW86 mini metaG | ecosystem: Environmental > Aquatic > Marine > Oceanic > Photic zone | place: Costa Rica: the Eastern Pacific... | reverse complement strand
CCGAAATTCGCGCGAATTCCGCACCACCCAACCTCACCGCCCGCGACGGAATTTTCGCATTTTCCGACCCGGAATTTTCCAAAATTCCGCCCCACCCCTGTTGCGCCCAACACAACATCTCGCCCGTTGCGCCCGGTACGCCGCATCAACCCTTGGCGATACAGCCCCCGACACCGACGCGATACCGACGAAATACCGACGTGATACCGACGTCGGCCTCCCTTCAAACCAAGGCCGTTAACCTTCGAATCGCCCCCGGCCCTTGCAACTCCCCGCCGCCACGGTCAAATCTCCCCCATGACCACCGCCCTGCCCCCGCGCTTCGACATCACCCGCCCCGAGATCGAGCGGGTCGTGGCGGTCTTCTACGACCGCATCCGCCACCATCCCAGCCTGGGCCCCGTCTTCGCCAGGCACGTCACCGACTGGCCCGCCCACGAGGCCAAGGTCGCCGCATTCTGGGCCAACACCATCCTGCACGAGCGCGGCTATGACGGCACCCCCGTCGCCGCCCATGTCAACGCCGGCAACGTCCGCCCCGGCATGTTCTCCACCTGGCTCGCGCTCTTCGACATCGTCCTGAACGCCGAACTCCGCCCCGACCAGGCCGCCGCGTGGTCGGCCCTCGCTCACCGCATCGGCCGCTCCCTCCGCGCCAGCGTGACCGAGCGCGAAACCCACGAAGGCGGCATCCCCAAGCTGCGCTAGCGCCCGTAGGGTGGAACCTATCCCCCCTGCCCGAACAGCCCCGTCAGCGCCCGCCGCACCAGCGACGTCACCGAGGGCCGCGCCACCCGCGCGAACGGCAGCGGCCGGCACACCTCCATCGCCGCCACGCCCACACGCGCCGTCAGCGCCCCGTTCACCACCCCCTCGCCGAACCGGCGCGACAGCCGCGACAGCATCCCGCCGCCGGCGATCGAGCCTAGCATGTCATCGCCCACCGCCACGGCACCCGTCGCCACCAGGTGCGTCATCACCGCCCGGGCCAGTCGCCAGCTTCCAAGCGTCCCCGACCGCCCGCCATAGACCTCCGCAATCCGCCGGATCATCCGCAAGTTCGCCGTCAGCGCCGCCACCACGTCGGCCAGCGCAAGCGGCACCACCGCCGTCACCGCCGCCACCTGCCGCGCCGCCGCCTCGACCTCGCGCGTGGCCACCGCATCCAAAGGCCCCAGCAACTCCGTCTCCGCCACGCCCAGCAACGCCGCAGCGTCGAACTGGTCCGCCTGCGCCTCGGCCAGCCGCTCCCGCCCCCAGCGCGTATCCTCGCGCCCCGAATAAAGCGCCACCAGCCCCCGCGTCACCTCGCGCGCCTTGCCAAGGTCATCGCCCGCCAGCGCCTCCTCGGCCTTGCGGAACAGCGTATCCAGCCGCCCCAGCCGCGCAAACGCCGCCAGCTCCTTCACCGCGATCGCCAGCAAAAGCACCAGCACCGCCACGATCAGCGCCGAAATCCCATAGCCCACCACCGGCCACCGCCCGATCAGCCCCATGGCGAAATCCCAAGCCGCCACCGACAGCACGGCCCCCAGCAGCGTCAGCAACAGCCCCCAGAACCACCGGGCCAGCCGCGACGGCCGCCGTGCCGCCAGCGTCGCCACGGTCAGCATCGCCCGCCCCTCCGGCGCCTCCGGCATCTCGGGGTCCGGCACCGGCGGCGCGGCATCCGGGCCCGGTGCCGCTTCGGTTTCATCGAGATCAAAGAGGATAGGGCCCTTCGTCATAGCCGGTCTCCGAACAGGAACTGCGCCGCCCGATCGAGCCGGATATGCGGCGGCCCATCGCCGGGCCGCAATGTCAGCGGCGCCGGCGCGAACCGCATCACCTGGTAATCGGCATCGAGCCACTTGTCCGCCCCCTCACGCGCCGGGTTCAACAGCCGCGCCGGATCATCCGGCAATGCGCCCGGATAGAACGCCGCCTGCTTCCCGCGCGACCCGTCCTCGTTCAACAACGTCCCGCGCACGCACTCCACCGTGCCGCCCTCGTGCGGCCTTGTCGCCTCGGTCGTCGCCCGCAACGCCGCAATCGCCATCGCCCGCGTCTCGGCCCCGGCGAAATCCGCCCGGTCCCTTGCCTCGCGCATCAGCGCCGCCATGATCCCTGCCAGCGCCCCGTGCTGGGTATGGTGCAGGTGGTCCGCCTTGGTCGCGGCGAACAGGATCTTCTCCACCCGCCGCCCGCGCAGCAGCCGGCTCAGGAACGCGTTCCGCCCGGGCCGGAAGGCACCGAGGATATCCGCCATCGCCTGCCGCATATCCTCCACCGCCGCCGGCCCCCGGTGGATCGCCCCCAGCACGTCGACCAGCACCACCTGCCGGTCGATCCGCGCGAAATGATCGCGGAAGAACGGCGTCACCACGCGCGACTTATACGCCTCGAACCGCCGCTCCATCTCGCGCCACAGCGACTTGCGCGGCGTGCTCTCGGGCTTGGGCAACGGCGCGAAGGTCAGCACCGGCGACCCCTCAAGGTCGCCCGGCAACAGGAACCGCCCCGGCGTGCAATCCGAATACCCCGCGTCCCGCGCCTGCGTCAGGTACGCCGTGTAGGCCCGTGCCAGCGCCTGCGCCCTGGGCTCTTCCAAGGGCTCGGCCCCGTCCGTCTCCTTCGCCAAGGCAAGGTATTCGGCCCCCTCGCCCCGGCCCTCCAGCCGGGTCAGCATCTCCGCCGACCACGTGGCGAAATCCTTGTCCATCAACCCGAGATCGAGCAGCCACTCACCGGGGTAATCCACGATATCCAGGTGCACCGTCCGCGGCCCCGCAAACCCCGACAACAACCCCGACGGCCTGACCCTCAACGACAGCCGCAACTCCGACACCGCCCGCGTGCTGTCGGGCCAGTGCGGCGCGGCCCCGGTCAGCGCGCCCAGATGCGTCTCGTAATCGAACCGCGGCACCGTGTCGTCCGGTTGAGGCTGCAAAAACGCCGCCGATATCCGCCCGTCACCGGCGGCCACCAGCCCCGGCATCCGCCCCCGGTCCATCAGGTTGGCCACAAGCGAGGTGATAAACACCGTCTTGCCCGCCCGCGACAGCCCGGTCACCCCCAGCCGGATCACCGGCTCGAAAAACGTCTCGGAAATCGTGTCCGACACGCCTTCGATCCCGCGTGTCAGCCCGTCTGCAATGGAGGAAATGACCAATGGGCCTGCCCCTGTCTGCCTGTCTTTTCACTGTCACCCGACAAGATAGCCACGGTGGCGGACACTTGCCAGTGGCGGTGTTGCGCGCGCCACCGGGCGCAGCCGCCAACCAAACGTCAACACGTTTGAACGACACCCCCTCCATCGCCCGTTCCGGCACCGGCTCCGCCTCCCGCGAAACCACCCCGCCGTTAACCTTTCGTCAAGGGATTGTCCGAAGCCCGCCCCCGCGCTAAGAGCCGCGTCATGCCACGCTACGCGCTCAAGGTCGAATATAACGGCGCCCCCTTTGCCGGCTGGCAAAGGCAGGCCGACCAGCCCTCGGTGCAAGGCGCAATCGAGACGGCGCTCGCACGCCTCGAACCCGGCTCGCACACCATCGCGGCCGCCGGCCGCACCGATGCCGGCGTCCACGCGCTCGGTCAGGTGGCCCATTGCGACCTCGCCAAGGACTGGGACCCGTTCCGCCTTTCCGAGGCCCTCAACTACCACCTGAAACCGCACCCCGTCGCCATCCTCGCCTGCGCCCGCGTCGACGACGACTGGCACGCCCGCTTCTCCGCCACCGAGCGCCGTTACCTCTTCCGCCTCCTCATGCGCCGTGCCCCCGCCACCCATGACAAGGGGCTCGTCTGGCACGTCCGCAACCCGCTGGACCTCGACGCCATGCGCGAGGGCGCGGCCCACCTCATCGGCCACCACGACTTCACCACCTTCCGCTCCACCATCTGCCAGGCCAAAAGCCCCGTCAAAACCCTCGACGAGATCACCATCGAACCCGCGACAGGCCTCTCCGGCCCCGAATTCCACTTCCGCCTCCGCGCCCGCTCCTTCCTGCACAACCAGGTCCGCTCCATCGTCGGCACGCTGGAACGCGTGGGCGCCGGCGCCTGGGCGCCCGCCGACGTCGCCACCGCGCTGGCCGCCCGCGACCGCGCCGCCTGCGGCCCCGTCTGCCCGCCCCACGGCCTCTACCTCGCCGAGGTGCGCTACCCGGACGATCCCTTCGCGTGATTAGCCTTTGATCTTGCCCCGAGGGGCGGCTAAACGAGACCCCAGCGGTCCCGTAGCTCAACTGGATAGAGCAGCTGACTTCTAATCAGCAGGTTCGGGGTTCGAGTCCTCGCGGGATCGCCAATATTTCAATGACTTGGATCCGAGGCCCGCAGGGCGTTGGATCATGTTGGATCACTCATGTTCGACCTTTGATCCAACTATTTCTTGTGGCGCAGCTGCACGATCTGGTTCGCCCCGGCACTGCGATTCCTCGAATACCGGTTCGTCGTAGACACGCTGGCGTGTTGAGCGGCGTCTCTGAGCGCATAGGGATCGACACCGAGGCTCTTGGCTTCGGTCACGGCTCCGGCCCTGACATCCATCATCCAGATACCCTTGGGCAGCCCTGCGTCCTTGCGCATCCGAGCCCAAGCCTGCGTCCAACCACTTGCAGTATAGGGCAGCCCGTCCTTCCGAATCGAGCGAACCACCGGGCCGACCGGATTCTCCGGCCGCAGCAACCGAAGCCGTGAACGGATTTCGGGCAGCGGCGTCAAATCGAAGTAGTAGGGCTCCGGCATGCTCTTGACCGTCTTGGAGATGACTTTCGAGAAACCGCGAAGATCCTCGTCGAACATGTCCCATGTCAGGCCATCCTGCCATCTCTTGCCATGACGGATGATCCCGCCCTCGAGCTCATTCGTGGCAAGCCATTGACCCCGAACGTCCACGGCGCGAAGTGTAAGCTCGAACTGGATCAGGATGCCTAGCGCGAAGTCGTGAAGCGTTGCGGCGTCGGCCGCCGCAACGATCCGGTATACCTGCTCCCGCGTCGGAGCAACCTGCCGGGCAGCGCCGACCTGAAAGCGCATCTCACCGAGTGTTTCCGCGACAGCTGCAGCTTCCGGGTTGTTCAGCGCCTTGCCATATCGTGCGACGCGTCGAAGCGTGTTGAAGAAGCGATGTATGTACGAGATAGACCGGCCCTTCGTCTCCATCGCCTTCTGCGTCCGCTTGATCTGCTCATACGTCAGGTCCTCAATCCGCATATGCCCGATCGCAGCTTCCAGCTTAGCAAGCTGCTGCATGTAGCCGTGCCTCGTATTGGCCTTCACTTCGTGGATCGGCGAGTACTCGTCCGATTGGTAACGCGCGATCAGGTACTTCCACGTGCCCAGCTCGACTCTCGGCTGATCCAGGCGGCCCCACCACCGCATCAGTTCCTGGGTCAATTCGCGGCACAGCAGCGCACGAGCCAGTTGATGCTCGTCCTCTTGATGCCCCGGCTCGCCGACTTTCACGGATTTCACCTGGTATCCTGCCGTGAGATACTTCTGGGGGCACTTCCAACGCGCCTGACGGTTCATCGGATCTCTCCCTGACCATGAAAGGCACGGGGCATAGAGGGGATCAGAGCCGTCCCACAATGCTTCTTTAAAGGGCATCTAGCTTCACCTCGGTTCTTTGCTTGGCTTCTGGAAACGCCACGACCTTGGCATCGGCAATACGGCGTCGGCGATCTATCCAGGCGTTCACATCGCCCTTGTGGAAACCACCTGTGACAGCGTCCTTTCTGGGAAAGCCCTCGTCCTCGAGCTGATTTCGCTTACGAAGGAACTGGCTTTTTGACATGCCCAGCCGGTGCGCAGCCCACGATACGGAGCCATAAGCACTCATTTCGCTGAAGGTGATATCGTCCGTCATGACGCAAAACTCCGTCAAATACGTAGCAGAACTACAATCATCATTCACGACAAGAGGCTGCTGCTGGTGAGCGGATGAAACGCACCAAGACACACACTGCTCCAACAGCACGACGATCGTGCGGCTCAAGCAAAACAGAGCCAATTGCATGATGTCCTAACCTCTCAGCAGGGCATAAGCCGCATCGCTGGAGACCTGATAAGCTGCTACGATATCTTGAAGCTTCGCTCGCAAACATCATACGAAACTACCACATCTAGCGCAACACGGTTTCTCCAGTAAATCCAAGACAGCAGGGTTGGCCTCATGTTTCTTCCGTGACGTCGTAGATCCATTTCAATACAGGCCCGCGGATCACAACCTTGATGGACACGTTCCCGCGGGGCTCAAAGACGGTTTGATTGTTGAGGTCGAAAATCCGCAAGCTGCTTTGCGTTGCACCGCGCTTGTAGTCAACTTCGACTGCTCCCGCCTTTTGGATAGTAATCGAAAGGTCATTCAGAGGATAGTTACCAGCACCCAACTGTCGTGCTGAAAAACGGACGACCTCAAGGAAACTCGATCCTGAAATCTCTCCCAAGGTAGCGCCGAAAGCCGGTTGGTATTCTCCGAGGTATTTGTCCGAGAGACCATCGGTATCGACGTGAAAATTTCGTTGCCGCGCCAACTCTTCGGCGGCATCCGTAAGCTTCTTCACCCCGGCCCAAGCGCAGACGATCTGCAAGCCTTCCATCAGGTTGATGGCAGGGCGTGACCGACCACGTGCAATTCGTCGCAGGCCTCCTTTAGCCAATGCCCGATCCACTGTCGCAAGTTCCGTCATCGGAACGTCCATGACATCGGCCAGACCAGACACAAATTCCGTAGGGGTCATATCGCACTCTTCCCATTCCGAGCCCAATTAGAATAAAAGTTTTTCACTCCAAGTCAAGAGAAGTAATGTTCGAAAGAAGGGAGTTTCCAATGGCCTGCTGCGAGCTACGGCCGGAATCCTTCTTAACCGGATGGAATGAGAGCTCAGATTCCATTGCATACGGGAATGTTCCGCACGGCCAAAAGCAGTGCGGATGTAAGGCAATCTTGATGTGCCCGCAGAGGTTAATCCGGGGGTGTTCGGGCACACGACCACACCCGCTCCTTCCCCCCGCAAGCAGGGGAAGGCCCGTCATTAAATTTGCCGAATCCACGTGCTGCCTGATAGCTGCCTGATATCGGAGGCCAGCCGTTTCCCCGCAGAGTTCTCATCTGCCCCCGACCCGCCGACGCCGCCAGGCGAACCGGCGGGTCGGGAATCAAGTCCCCGGTCTGATACAAAATAGCAGGAACGATCTTTCTCGTTCATCTACCTGCATCGTGCCGGTGGGTTTCGTTGGCACGTTTCTGCTCTAGCCTAGACGAAGCCGGATCAAGAGCGGGTCGGGTGAATTCCCCGGCAAACAGTCACTTTTGATGGCCGGCAAGTGACAAGCCGTGGCGGACACCTCTTTCGTCATCTGACTGCCGACGGAATGTCGACCTCGAGAAAGGCAAAGGTCCCGGATAAACCCTTGCATACAAGGATACACAAGCAATCGCTGCCGTCAACTTAGAATGAATAACATTTACTCCATAGTGATATGCCGCGTGAAGAGCCATAACTTTTGAGAAACAGCATCCTCGAAACGAGAGACACGCCAAACAACATCTACGGCATCTCGTTTCTTGCAAACCAGGCTGCCGCTTTGGCGAGCAGGTCACGCTCCTCCCGCATTTCCTTTAGCTCACAACGCAACCGATGCAGCTCGTCATTCTCGCCCGTCCCCAAGCATTCATAGCCTTGCTTGATTGTGCTTTCGACCTTCTCTTCGTGCTCTTGAATAACTGCCGCTTCGGTAGAGCGTGAGGTCGTCTTAGACATGTGTTCGTTGCGCACTCCCTCCGTAGAGGGTCCAAAATATGCTCTGGCGGAAGGAGTAAACCCATATCTCTGCACGTATTCTGCTATTACTTCTTCCGCTTTGGCTAGTTTGCCTGGAGTCGCGATCTCTGCTGGTTCTTTCATGACCGAAATCTGCAACGAAGTGGGTTAACAATCCGTTAAATTTGGCTTGTCTGAGTTCATCTACTTCGAACCAAACAAGCTGAGGCCGACATGGAACACCAATTTGACCGTGACGCTGAGCGATTGGAAACGGTCGTCAAGCTCGCGCACGCCCCGTCAGAAACACGCGATGCCCTGATAGCTGAGTACCGGAAGCGATCAGAGGCAGCCTTCGCCAATGAAACGCTTCGGAACTATCGCCAGATCACCGAGAATTTTCGTGGGTGGTGCCGAGAGAATGGTCACCAACCGGACCCGCCCGTGGATCCGAAAGCGGTCGCAGGGTACGTCGATTTCCTGGGCGGCAAGGTGCGATGTACGACCATTGAAACCCGCCTTTGGGCTATTTCGGAGATGCATCGGGCCGCTTTTCAGCCCACTCTATGCCGGCATAGGCTCGTCGAACTGGCGCTGAAGGCTGTGAAACGGAAGTACGGCGCGTGGGTGCGTCAGGCCCCGCCACTGTGCCAGGCTGAGGTCTACAAGGCGATTCAGAAGCTCGGGAACTCTCGACAGGACGTCCGGGACAAGGCCGTCCTCTGGGTCGCGACAGACAGCTGGTGCCGCGCCTCGGAAATCGTCGCCTTCAAGGTCCGCGACCTGATCCGGCAAGACGATGGTTCGAGCCTGCTGTTCGTCGCAAAATCAAAGACTGACCAATTCGGGCAAGGTGCCTACGCCTTTCTCTCCGAACAGGGAACTGCCGCCGTTCTGGATTGGATCGACCTCGCCAAGCTGAAATCCGACGATCCGCTTTTGACCAAATCTCAAGCCAACGCACACATCGGCCCGATGGACCCGGCCACGATTTCCAGGATCATCAAGCGGTGTACCGGTCGAAAAGATGTCTCAGCGCACAGCACACGGGTTGGGGGTGTTCATGACGCCTTCCGCATTGGCTGTGATCTGTCGTCGATCATGGTTGCCGGTCGCTGGACGTCGCCCGAGATGCCGGCGCGCTATGGGAAGCGAATACTGGCGGGCAACGCGGCGGCCGCTAAAGTTTCTGAGGCGTCCGGGCGGTTCAACACCTCTCTACAGTAGTTCAAAATCAATCCACAACCTAGGCGGGTTTGGTTGCCTTGACAGTTCCTTGACATATGCTTTCTTTTTTGAGGAGGCAGGAACTGTTCCCAGAAACGCCCGCGTTCCCTTGCTCTCGCAACGCGGATAGGTGGCCAGTACCTCCGACCGAAAGTGTTCCATTGCTGCCCTTATGTCAGCCAATGCTGCCTTTGAAATATCACTGGATGCATACTCGCCGCCGCTCCATTCCCCATTTGGGGAAAGGTTTACTTGATTAGCAGTATCCTCGCCACAGTTCTCTATCGAGATTGAGCCCTCCGGGTAACTGTCCACCATGATATCAACGTCCTCACCGTCAAATGCACCGGTGAAATTCGAACAGAACTGGCGCAGTGTTAAGTAACACCCACCCAATACTGCCTTCGCCACATCCTGCGAGGCTGTTTCTGTCGTTTTCGGCATCGGCAATTCGATCAGCACATCCAGCGCCGCCTCCGTCCGGTCATTGCAAACCCAGGCCGAGCCGCTACAAGTGCTACCGTTGCGCTTGCGGCACTCCTCGGCAGCGCGATTTTGAACGGCCGAAAGTGATGTGCCCATAGCCCAGCCTGCGGCCGTGGCGGATCCGCCGGCGTAATGGTACGCCAAGCAACCCTTGCCGACGCCCATTAGCTTGATCTGGCAGTCTTGTCCGCCCCGTTCGACGCATTCCCGTTCCGCCCGCTCCCTCGCCCTGGCAGGATCGGGATAGTCATGGGCATACCCATACCCGCCATCTGTGATCGATACAGCCAAAGCGGCAAAGTGTCGTTCTTCGGTCAAGCCCGTAGGCACATCGTTGCCCTTTTCCTTCTCCTGATTTGCGACACGCCTCACCTTGTCCCGCAGGACGCTAAGGTCACTCGACTCTACCCCCTCGCGTTCAGCGACACGCAACATCTCGGCTGCCTTTTCCATGTCGCGCGGCAGACGAAATCCATCGGCATAAGCCGAACCCAGCTCGACCGCCGCAGTGCCATAACCACCGCGAGCCGCCTGCTCCAGCATGGCTGCACCGCCCTCTGGGTCGTTGGGGACACCATTACCGCCACCCCGCAGCATCATCCAACCATAGTTTTTAAGCGCAATTGGATAACCGGATTCTGCGGCCTGACGCATGAACTTCATCGCCTCTTTAACGCCAACCGAAGTGAAAGGGGCACAGTTTCGACGCAACCAGTTCATGTTGTTCAATAAGACTGGATTACCCTCTTCGACTTCCCGCCATACGCGGCTTATGGCCGCTTTATCGCCGTCACAGGCTTCGTCGGTAAGCACGTTTCCGGCATCTCGCTTCACTTGCCAAGACTGAGGGAGTTCATCTGCGGCTATAGAGCCTGACAAAAGCTGTGTGCTAACCGAGACCGAAAGAACCAAGGTAACGATATGTCGAAACATTAACACCATCCCGATAATAGGTTACAATATTAGGATAACTCTAACGACAGTCGGCTTGACCGGCAACCTTCAGAGACACCCAGGTCGCCCAAATCGACGCTCTCTCGGTCAGGCCCGTTTTTATGGACGGACCACATGCCGGGGTTTAACGTTTTGGCATGGTCGTCGGATATCCGTCCGGCCAGAGTCATTTCCAGATCCAGAGGATTGTCCCCATGCCAATGCCATCACGCCACGTCATTGCCACCGCCATCGCCCTTTCCTCGGCCGCTCCGATTTGGGCTCAGGACATCACGGGCGACGACCTGACCCTTTCTGGCGAGATCACCCAGAACGGCACTGGGGGAAACTATTTCGGTGCGGTCTATTCTTCATTCAGCGGGCTCATGTGTTTCGGCCGGAATTGCACCAACTCCGAATCCAACGGCCTTAATACCATCAAGCTCAAGTCAACGACGCCTGCCATCCTGTTCGAGAATGTCAGCACATTGTCGTCTGCCACTCGTGACTGGCGCCTAACCTCCTCGGGCTCCGAGATAGAGGAAACGTTTCAGATTCTTGACCTGGGCCAGGACTGGACCACCCTGTCCCCCGCAACCCCCTTCACTATCGTCGGTGGCGCACCGAATCGTGCGTTCTGGCTGGCTTCCGACGGTGATCTCGGCCTCGGCACCAGCTTGCCGCAGGCGGACCTGCACATCATGGGCTCCAATCTGGCCAAGGTGCGAATGGAAACCTCCCTCGGCGGATTGCGCACCTGGGAAACCGGTGTCTCGGGCGCCGGCTACTGGGTCGGCGACGTCACGGCCGGCACCACCCCCTTCGTT
>Ga0189287_100336_pt1 | contig 11322 bp, 10 predicted proteins | sample UW86minimetaG_FD_130319 | JGI IMG/M metagenome (GOLD analysis project Ga0189287, IMG submission 130319) | Marine microbial communities from the Costa Rica Dome - UW86 mini metaG | ecosystem: Environmental > Aquatic > Marine > Oceanic > Photic zone | place: Costa Rica: the Eastern Pacific... | reverse complement strand
GATCCCGAGATCGTCGAGAAGGAACGCCAGATCCAGATCGACATCGCCCGCGAATCCGGCAAGCCGGAGCAGGTGATCGAGAAGATGATCGAAGGCCGGATGCGCAAGTTCATGGCCGAGGTCACGCTTCTGGGTCAGGCCTTCGTGATCAACCCCGACCAGACGGTGGCCGAGGCCGCCAAGGAAGCGGGTGCCGAGATCGCCGGGTACGTGCGCCTGGAAGTGGGCGAGGGGATCGAGAAGAAAGACGAGGATTTCGCCGCGGAAGTCGCCAAGACCGCTGCCGGCGGCTGAGCCGTCCGAACCGGAAAAATCGTTTGAACAGGGCGCCTTGGGGCGCCCTTTTCATGTGAGAATGGCGGGCAGGGGGCCACTGGGAATCAAAAGCGGCACTGGCCCATGGGGAGGGCGCAGTACCGCTCAGACCCCGCCGCCCGCATCATGGGGATGAACTGACGGAGGGAAAGCGCCGGCTGGACGCCCGAACAAATAAAGCGCCACAGCCGGCATCCGGCACATGCCGGGGGATCGAAGAGCCCTGAAATCGCAAGGGGTTCCCGATCCCTGTTCCAGGCTTTAAGCCACCACTCACGGAACGTGGCCAGAATGCGACGTTACGTGGCGTCAGGAAAGTAGGGATTTCCTTACCATCCGGTAAAAATTTGTATTCCAGCGTACAATTCTATCGTTCGACGACGAAGATCTGGTTCTGGAACGCGGCCTTGAGAACGGCCTGGGCCGTGGTCTCGACGCTGAGGGCCTTGCGGGCCAGGCGCAGGTGCTTTTCCACCGTGGGCGGCGTGAGCCCCATGAGCAGCGCGATATCCTGAACCGTCTTGCCGTCGCCGACCCATTCCAGCACCTCGCGCTGGCGGTCGGTGAGCGCGCGGGCCGGGCCGGTATAGGGCAGGGTCATGATGCGCAGGTGGGTGAGGTTGTTGAGCAGCAGGATGTCTTCGCCGTGGTCCGCCCAGACCTCGTCGACCTCGGCCTGGGTCATCCCGGCGCGGGCGGTGAGCGCGATGGCCCCCTTGGCGCGGCTGGAGACCGACTTGAAGCTGATCGAGTAGCCGGCGACCACGTCCATCGAGCGGTTGAACTCGACCACCTTGCGCTCGTCCTCGGTCAGGGCGCCGATCTCGATCATGTCCTGCAGGAGCGACCAGGACCGCGCGCCGTCATTCTCGAGCGCCCAGCGGACCATGGGGGCGTTGAAATAGAGGCCGTCGCCGATGAAGCGGTCGGTATAGGCGCTGTCGTGGTTGCTGAGCAGGACGAAATCGTCGGGGTCGCCGAGGGAATGGCGCGTGAGATAACGGGTGAAGCCGTAGATCAGCCGGTCGAAGCCGTAGCGGCCCATGTGGCGGGTGTGCATGTCCCAGAGGAGCTCGATGCTGGGCGCCGTGATCAGCGCGTTGAGCTCCTCCGCGGGGATCACTTTGGCGCCTCCAGGTGGCGGCGCATGGCGTCGATGGCGAGCTCGTAGCCGGCCGGGCCGAAGCCGCAGATCACGCCGACGGCGACGCGGGCGATATAGGAGACGTGGCGGAAATCCTCGCGGGCATGGACGTTGGAGAGGTGCAGCTCGATGGCGGGCAGCTCGACCGAGCTGATCGCGTCCATCAGGGCGATGGAGGTGTGGGTATAGGCGCCGGCGTTGAGGATGAGGCCGTCATGCGTGCCCTTGGCGGCATGGATCGCATCGACCAGCGCGCCTTCGGAATTGCTTTGCATGAAGTCGAGGCCGATCCCGATGTCACGGGCCTTGGCGCGGCAGGTTGCCTCGATCTCGGCCAGCGTGGTGGCGCCATAGACCTCCGGCTGGCGCTGACCCAGCAGGTTGAGGTTCGGACCGTTGAGTACGAGTATCGAAGTCATTGATTATGCGCCCTTATTGCGGGGCATTTAAAACGGATGTCAGGGAAGCTGTCGAGGGATCACGTGCGGTAGATGACAGGACGCGCGGCAGGTGTGGCGAAGTTGCCCGCTCGGGTGCTGGTAAACGCCGGGCCGTGGGCGGTGGAGACGTTGCGGATGCAGGGGGGAATGTGCCGTGCTATCGGAGCTTTGGGGCGTAAGGTATTGCAGATATTGGCAATATGCCTTCTTTAGGGTACCACTATATTTAACATAATATATATTATGCGCCAAATTGATACGCGTGCACAGTTAACCGTGGCGTGACAGTTCCAGCCGCAGTTTGCGCGTTCTGTACCCTCCCCGCACCAGGTGGCCTGTGGTCTCGGGTTGCCGGATCCGTGCCATGCCGTTCGCGGTGGCGGTCGTGAGTGGCACAGGTCCCGGGACGCGGCAAGGATCGCGGGATCGGCCGGTGTGCGGCGCGGCGTGACAATGACGTGGCGCCGCGGTCGGAAGACCGATCGGAAATGGAAATTCCGTTCGGCCTCCGTGGTTTACAGCTTGGTCTTCAGGTCAAAAGAACGCCTGCAGCCCGGTTTGCGCCCGGCCGAGGATAAGCGCGTGGACGTCATGCGTGCCCTCGTAGGTGTTGACCGTTTCGAGGTTGAGGGCGTGGCGGATGACGTGGAATTCGCCCGAGATCCCGTTGCCGCCATGCATGTCGCGGGCCTGCCGGGCGATGTCGAGCGCCTTGCCGCAATTGTTGCGCTTGATGAGCGAGATCATCTCGGGCGCGGCGGCGGCCTCGTCCATCAGGCGGCCGACGCGGAGCGCGGCCTGCAGGCCGAGGGTGATCTCGGTCTGCATGTCGGCGAGCTTCTTCTGGAAGAGCTGGGTGTTGGCCAGCGGGCGGCCGAACTGGTGCCGGTCGAGCCCGTATTGGCGGGCGGCGTGCCAGCAGAACTCGGCCGAGCCCATGACGCCCCAGGCGATGCCGTAGCGGGCGCGGTTGAGGCAGCCGAAGGGCCCCTTGAGCCCTTCCACGTTGGGCAGGAGCGCGTCCTCCCCTACCTCGACGCCGTCCATGACGACCTCGCCGGTGACGGAGGCGCGCAGCGAGAGTTTCTTCTGGATTTTCGGCGCCGAGAGCCCCTTCATGCCCTTTTCGAGGACGAAACCGCGGATCTTGCCGTCATGCGCCTCGGACTTGGCCCAGATGACGAAGACATCGGCGATGGGGCCGTTCGAGATCCACATTTTCGAGCCGGTGAGCTTGTAGCCCCCGTCGGTTTTCACGGCGCGGGTCTTCATGCCCGCCGGGTCGGAGCCGGCGTCGGGTTCGGTGAGGCCGAAACAGCCGATGAGCTCGCCCGAGGCGAGGCCGGGGAGGTATTTCTGGCGCTGTTCCTCGGTGCCGTAGGCGTAGATCGGGTACATGACGAGGCTGGATTGCACCGACATCATCGAGCGGTAGCCGCTGTCGACGCGTTCGATTTCGCGGGCGACGACGCCGTAGCTGACGTAGCCGGCGCCGAGCCCGCCGTATTCCTCGGGGATGGTGGTGCCGAGGAGGCCCATCTGGCCCATTTCGCGGAAGATGCCGGGATCGACGGTTTCCTTTTCGAACGCCTCCATGACGCGGGGTTGCAGGACCTCCTGGGCGAAGGAGCGGCCGCTTTCGGCGATCATGCGCTCGTCTTCCTCGAGCTGCTTGGCGAGGTAGAACGGGTCTTCCCAGTCGAAGCTGGAAAGGTTGGGTTTGTCCTTGGCGCGGATCTTGGGGGCGTCGAGGCTCATGGCGGTCTCCTTATGCATGTTCGTCAACTTAATTGTAATGTATCGCGGGATCAGGGTAGAAAACAGCGAGAATTCCGCATCTATCCATGAGGGAATCGCATATATGCCCCCTGCCCCGCGCCGCTTCCTGCCGTCGACCGCCGCGCTGCGCGCGCTGGAGGCCGTGGACCGGCTGGGCAGCGTCACGGCGGCGGCAGAGGACCTGAACCTGACGCAGGGCGCCGTGAGCCGGCAGGTGCAGGCGCTGGAGGAGCAGTTGGGCGTGCCGCTGGTGATCCGGCGGGGGCGCCGGGTGGTGCTGACGCCGGAGGCGGCGCATTACGCGGCCGATATTCGCGGAGCGTTGCAGAAGATCACGCAGGCGTCACTGCGGCTGACGGTGAACCCGACGGGGGGGAGCCTGGACCTGGCGATTTTGCCGACGTTCGGGATGCGCTGGCTAGTGCCGCGGCTGGCGGATTTCGCGCGGCGGCATCCGGAGGTGACGATCAACCTGACGACGCGGCTGCGGCCATTCAACTTTGCCTCGGAACCCTTTGATGCCGCGATACATTTCGGCAATGCGGAATGGCCCGGGACGGCGGCGATGAAGCTTCGGCCGGAGGCGGTGGTGGCGGTCTGTGCGCCGGGGTTGCTGGAGGGGGCCTATCCGGAGCGGGCGGCGGACCTGCTGCGCCTGCCGCTGCTGCATATCGAGACGCGGCCCGAGGCGTGGGCGGCGTGGTTTGCCGAGCACGGGGTCGAGGGGGCGCAGGTGACGGGGCAGATCTATGACCAGTTTTCCACGATCACGCAGGCGGCGCTGCATGGTCTGGGGGTGGCGCTGTTGCCGGATTACCTTGCAGAACAGGACCTTGCGACGGGACGTTTATGCAAGGCCTGGGGCGGCTCGACACCCTCGCCCGGGGCGTATCACCTGGTCTGGCCGGTGGAGAAATCGGGCGACCGGGCGCTTCTGAAGTTCCGCGACTGGCTGGCGACGCAGACCGAGGATGATGAGCGGTTGCCGCGTTGAGGGAGCCGAAATCTTGAAAAGATTTCTGTCCGAATTCTTTTGAAGAATTCGGTGGGTTAGCCCAGGGCGTAGCCGGCGCCGCGGACAGTGCGGAGGGGGTCCTGGCCGCCGTGCTGGCAGAGCGCCTTGCGCAGGCGGCCGATATGGACGTCGACGGTGCGGGTGTCGACGTAGATATCCCTGCCCCAGACGCGGTCGAGAAGCTGTTCGCGGCTCCAGACCCGGCCGGGTTTTTCCATGAAGGTGGAGAGCAGGCGGAACTCGGTCGGGCCGAGCTTGAGCTGGTTGCCGTCGCGGGTGACGCGGTGGGTTTCCGAATCGAGCAGGATATCCTCGTATTCCAGCCGCTCGCCCACCGTCGAGGGCCGGGTGCGGCGCAGTTGCGCGCGCACGCGGGCCATCAGTTCGATGACGGAGTAAGGTTTCACCACGTAATCGTCGGCGCCGGTTTCCAGCCCCCTGACGCGGTCGACCTCTTCCGAGCGGGCGGAGATCATGATGATCGGCACGCCGCGGGTTGAGGCGCGGGTTTTCAGTTGGCGGCAGACCTCGATGCCGGAGACGTTGGGCAGCATCCAGTCGAGCAGGATGATGTCCGGCGCGGCCTCGTCGACGAGCATCAGCGCCTCCTCGCCATTCTCGGCCTTGGTGACGGCGAAGCCGTCGGCTTCGAGGTTGTAGGCCAGCACTTCGCGCTGTGCGGGCTCGTCTTCGACCAGAAGAACGCTGGGTTGTTCAGAGGCCATTTTTCGAAGTCCTGCTCATTGCGTCATGCCGGTGCGACGCTGGGATCGGTCGAGGTGCGGTCGCTCTTGGGGCGCTTGTCCTCGGGGATCTCGCCGGTGACGAGGTAGATCACCTGTTCGGCGATGTTGGTGGCGTGGTCGCCCATCCGCTCGGTGTTCTTGGCGATGAAATGCAGGTGCATGCAGGCGGTGATGTTGCGCGGGTCTTCCATCATGAAGGTGAGGAATTCGCGGAAGAGGGCGTTGTACATCTGGTCGACATCCTCGTCGCGGTGCATGACCTCGCGGGCGGTGCCGGCGTCGCGCTGGACGAAGGCGTCGAGCACGTCCTTGAGCATGCGCTCGACCTCTTTCGCCATGCGGCGGATCGAGGCGGTGGCGCCGTGGATCTGGCCCATCTGGCTGAGCACCGTGGTGCGCTTGGCCATGTTCTTGGCGTAGTCGCCGATGCGCTCGAGGTTGGAGGCGATCTTCATCACCGAGAGGATCACGCGCAGGTCGACCGCCGCGGGCTGGCGGACGGCGATGATGCGGGCGGCTTCCTCGTTGATCTGCTCTTCCAGCTCGTCGATGGCGCGATCGGCGTTGCGGACCTGTTCGGCCAGCTCCTCGTCGCGGGTTTCGAGCGAGGTGGCGGCCTTGAGGATGGCATCTTCGACCAGGCCGCCCATCTTCATGATGTGCGCCTGGATCGTTTCGAGATCCCGGTCGAAGGCCGAGGCGATATGTGTGTCGGTCATGTCTGCTCCTTACCCGATACGGCCGGTGATGTAGCTCTCGGTCCGCTCGTCCTTGGGGTTGGTGAAGATCTGGCCGGTCTCGCCGAATTCTACCAGATTTCCGAGATGGAAGAAGGCCGTCTTCTGGCTGACGCGTGCCGCCTGTTGCATCGAGTGGGTGACGATGATCACCGAGTAGTTGGTGCGCAGCTCGTCGATCAGTTCCTCGACCTGGGAGGTGGCGATGGGGTCGAGCGCCGAACAGGGTTCGTCCATCAGCAGCACTTCGGGTTCGGTGGCCACCGCGCGGGCGATGCAAAGGCGCTGTTGCTGGCCGCCGGAGAGGCCGGTGCCGGGGGCGTGGAGCCTGTCCTTCACCTCGTTCCAGATGGCGCCGCGGCGGAGGGATTTCTCGACGATCTCGTCGAGCTCGGCCTTGTTCTTGGCCAGCCCGTGGATGCGGGGGCCGTAGGCGATGTTGTCGTAGATCGACTTGGGGAACGGGTTGGGTTTCTGGAACACCATGCCCACCTTGGCGCGCAGCTGCACCGGGTCGACCTTCTTGTCGTAGATGTCCTGCCCGTCGAGCAGGATGTCGCCCTCGACGCGGCAGACGTCGATGGTGTCGTTCATCCGGTTCAGGCAGCGCAGGAAGGTGGATTTGCCGCAGCCCGAGGGGCCGATGAAGGCCGTGACGGTCTTGTCCTCGATGTCGACGTCCACGTCCTTGATGGCGTGGGTGTCGCCGTAATAGACCTGCACCTTTCGGGCGGAGAACTTGGTTTCGTTCTTGGTCACGGTTCTCTCCGTATTGGGGGTGTCATACATGAGGTCTGTCCTTGATTACCAGCGGCGCTCGAAGCGGCGGCGCAGAATGATGGCGAGGATGTTCATCGTGAGCAGGAAGACCAGCAGCACGATGATACCGCCCCAGGCCTTTTCGTAGAAGGCCACGTCGGCGCGGGCGGCCCAGGTGTAGATCTGGGCGGGCATGGCCGAGTTCGGGTCGGTGAAGCCGGCGACGATGCCGTCGGGGTAGCCGCGGGCGACGAAGCCCACCATGCCGATCAGGAGAAGCGGCGCGGTTTCGCCGAGCGCCTGGGCCAGCCCGATGATGGTGCCGGTGAGGATGCCGGGCATGGCGAGCGGGAGGACGTGGTGGAAGACCGCCTGCATCTTGGAGGCGCCGACGCCGAGGGCCGCGTCGCGGATGGACGGCGGGACCGCCTTGAGCGAGGCGCGGGTGGAGATGATGATGGTGGGCAGGGTCATCAGGGTGAGCACCAGCCCGCCCACCAGCGGGGCCGATTGCGGCAGGTGCATGAACTGGATGAAGACCGCGAGCCCGAGGATGCCGAAGACGATGGACGGCACGGCCGCGAGGTTGGAGATGTTCACCTCGATCAGGTCGGTGAAGCGGTTCTGGGGCGCGAATTCCTCGAGGTAGATGGAGGCCGCGACGCCGATCGGCAGCGAGAGCAGCAGCACCACCAGCATCATGAAGAACGAGCCCACGACCGAGGCGCCGATCCCTGCCCCGCCGGGGTTGTCGACGCCGGAATCGGCGCCGGTGATGAAGTTCCAGTTGAAGGCGGATTTCATGATCCCGGCCTCGTGGAGCGCGTCGACGATGTCGAGGTCGGTCTTCATCAGGAAGCGGCTGTCCTGCATGCCTTCGCGGGTGACGCGGCCGTTGAAGTAGCCGTCGACGCGGGAGGAGGCGGCGAGTTCGAAGCGGACGGGTTCGCCCAGCATGTTCGAGTTGCCCTGGTAGTACTCGCGGATCGTGCCGCCGGTCTTGCCGAGCAGGCGCTCGATGGCGTCGGCGTCGAAATCGACCTCGAGCCCGCGCTCCTGGAGCTGGGCTTCGAGCTTGGAGATGAACAGGTCCTGGTAGGCCTTGGTCTTGAAGAGCTGATCTTCGGCGGCCTCGTACTCGGCCTGGGTGATGGTGAACTCGACATCGACCACGGTCTTGGTGAAGGCCGGGATGCCGGAGCGGATGATTGTGAACGCGAGCACCACGAGGAAGAACAGCCCGATGCCGATGGCGATCATGCCGTAGGCCTGGAAGCGCTTCTCGGAGGCGTTGCGGCGTTTGGTGCGGGCGTCGCGGGCGGTGAGCGAGCTGCTCTTGCCCGGGCCGCTGCCATTCAGGGTCGCATCGGTCATTCGTATTGCTCCCGGTATTTGCGCACGATGTAGAGCGCGAAGATGTTGAGGCAGAGCGTGATGACGAAGAGCGTCATGCCGAGGGCGAAGGCGACGAGCGCCTCTGGAGAGGCAAAATCGGCGTCACCGGTGAGCTGGCTGACGATCTTGGCGGTCACGGTGGTCATCGCCTCGAAGGGATTGAGCGAGAGCCGGGCCGCGGCCCCTGCCCCTAGGACCACGATCATGGTCTCGCCGATGGCGCGGGAGGCCGCCAGGAGGATGGCGCCGACGATGCCCGGCAGGGCGGCGGGAAGGACGACCTGCTTGATGGTTTCCGACTTGGTGGCGCCGAGGCCGTAGGAGCCGTCGCGCATGGCCTGCGGGACCGAGTTGATGATGTCGTCGGAGAGCGAGGAGACGAAGGGGATGAGCATGATGCCCATGACGAGCCCCGCCGTCATCACCGCCGTGCCCGATTGCATCCAGTCGAGCCCGTTGTCGCCGAAGACCTTCAGCAGCAGCGGCCCGACCGTCAGCAGCGCGAAGAGGCCGTAGACGATGGTGGGGATACCGGCCAGCACCTCGAGCATGGGCTTGGCGAAGGCGCGGATGCGGGGGCTGGCGTATTCGGAGAGGTAGATGGCGGCGAAGAGGCCGATTGGCACGGCCACCGCGAGGGCCACGATGGAGATGTAGAACGTACCCCAGAGGAGCGGCAGGACACCGAGGTCGGAGCTGCCGCCGCGGCCCGAGAAGCTGGGCGCCCAGTTGGTGCCGAGGAAGAAATCGGCGGCCGGGTAGAGGCGGAAGAACTCGATCGTGTTGAAGACCAGCGACAGGACGATGCCGATGGTGGTGAGGATGGCGATGGAGGCGGCGCCGACGAGGATGGCGCGCACGCTGTGCTCGACCACGTTGCGGGCGCGGAACTCGGCCCGGCTTTCGCGGAGACCGTAGAGGAAGCCCAGCACCGCGAGGATCAGCACCGCGATGGTCATGATCAGGTTGCCGGTGTCGTTCATGATCCGGTACCGCTGGGCCGCGCGGAGGATCGGCTGGGTCACTTCGGAGGTGACGATCGAGCCCGCGTCGCGCAGGCGCTGGGTGACATCGGTGAAGTCGGCGCGGAGGTTGCGGGCCTCGTCATCGGTCATCAGGCCCTGGGCCACGGCGGCGTCGAGGCCGTTCGCGGCGCGGCGCACCTCGGCCATCACCAGCCCGAGGGAGGAGCCTTCCTTGACCGAGCTTTCAGGGATCATGCCGGAGATGGTGTTGCCCACGTAGATGGGCTGGATCAGCAGCCACGCGACGAGCAGCAGGAAGGCCGGCACGATGGCCTTGATGGCCACGTTGGACCCGTAATAGGAGGGCAGCGAATGCAGCCCGCGGCTGTCGCCCCCGGCGCTGGCGAGTGCGCGCTGCCGGCCAAGAACGTAGCCCGCCACCGCGATCGCGAGCACGATCAAGATGAGCCAGAGTAAAGGCATGTGCCCCCCATCCCCTTGGTTGTGAAAAATGTCCTAAAAGGCGTGGCGGGGGCGGCGAAATCTGCCGCCCCCGGTCAGGCAGAGCCTGATTACATGCTTTCGCTCATGGTCGTTTCGTTCTCGACCTTGGACTGGGTGTCGGCCAGTTCCGGATCGGCCACGAGGCCGTAGTTGGAGAGCGGGCCGCCCGGGCCTGCGATCTCGTCGGCGACGAAGAACTGGGCGTATTCCTTGAGGCCGGGGATCACGCCGATATGGGCTTTCTTGACGTAGAAGAACAGCGGGCGCGAGACCGGGTATTCGCCGGAGGCGATCGACTCGGTCGTGGGCTCGATGCCGCCCATGGTGGCGACCTTCAGCTTGTCGGTGTTGTTCTCGTAGAACGCGAGGCCGAAGACGCCGATGCCGTTGGTGTTGGCGTCGATGCGGGCCAGGGTCTCGGTGTAGTCGGCGTCGATATCAACCAAATTGCCGTCGGTGCGCACGTCGAGGCAGGCATCCTCGGCGTCGTCCTCGTTCATGCCGCCATCCATCATGGCCTGCATGGCGCCGGTGGCTTCGCAGCCTTCCAGCAGCACCTTGTCTTCGAAGACTTCACGGGTGCCGTGCTTGGTGCCGGGGATGAACATCGCGATCTCGGCTTCGGGCAGGTCGCTGTTGAAGTCGGACCAGTTGGTGTGGGGGTTGTCGACCACTTCGCCGTCGACCATCACCTTGGCGCCGATGGCGTTGAAGATGTCGGAGGGTTCGAACGCGGTGAACTCGGGGCCCGACTGCTGGCTGGCGAAGACGATGCCGTCATAGCCGATGCGGACTTCGATGATGTCGGTGACGCCGTTGTCGGCGCAGGCCTTGATCTCTTTTTCGCGGATGGCGCGCGAGGCGTTGGCGACGTCGATGGTGTTCTCGCCCACGCCTTCGCAGAAGCGCTTGAGGCCGGCCGACGAGCCGCCCGATTCGACGACCGGGGTCGGGAAATCGGTGTTTTCGCCGAAGAGCTCGGCCACGATCGAGGCGTAGGGCAGCACGGTCGAGGACCCGGCGACCTGCACGTTGTCACGGGCGGCAGCAGCGGTAGCGGAAACGGCAGCGATCGCCAGCGAGGAGGCGGTCAGTTTCACAAAGGACATGGATAGCTCCTGATTTCGGTTTTGACGGGCCACAACAGCAGATGGCCTTGCCCGCTCTGCTAGTCCCCGGGCACGACGCTTTTGTTACAGGGATGTAACGGTTTTATGACAGCGCGGAAGTTGTTGGGGAAAATCGCCGTACTGACGCGGGGTCGCCCGCCCCGGGGGCCGTGGCGGGCGGGGTCAGCGGGCCTGCTGGGCGCTGTCGCGGGGCAGGACGACGCGGAAGACGCTGCCCTCGCCGGGGCGCGATTCGATTCGCAGGCGGCCGCGGTGGCGCCCGACGATGTGCTTGACGATGGCGAGGCCGAGCCCGGTGCCGCCCATGGCGCGCGAGCGGTGGCTGTCGACCCGGTAGAAGCGTTCGGTGAGGCGCGGGATGTGGACCGGGTCGATGCCCGCCCCCTCGTCGCG
>Ga0189287_100335_pt1 | contig 11576 bp, 8 predicted proteins | sample UW86minimetaG_FD_130319 | JGI IMG/M metagenome (GOLD analysis project Ga0189287, IMG submission 130319) | Marine microbial communities from the Costa Rica Dome - UW86 mini metaG | ecosystem: Environmental > Aquatic > Marine > Oceanic > Photic zone | place: Costa Rica: the Eastern Pacific... | reverse complement strand
AGGCGTGTGCGGCTGATGTACGTGAACGCTTTCAGGTGCGCGTAATCGACAAGTCGACGCTAGACGCGTGGCGTGCTGACAAAAATCGTACGACTTATGTGCTTGATGTGCGTGATCCCTCAGAGTTCAACGACGCACATATTCCGAATTCCAGGCCAGCGCCGGGCGGGCAACTCGTGCAGGCAACGGATCGATATGTTGGCACTCTGGGTGCGCGTATCGTATGCGTTGATGATAATGGTGTTCGTGCAACCATGACGGCATCCTGGCTGGTTCAGCTTGGATGGGAGGCCGTTGTTCTGGAGCCCGGTTCTGTCGAGATGTCGGAGAGTGGCGTACATATCCCTTTGATGCCAGCAATGCCAAGTGTACCAGAGATTGACGCAACCGCGCTCGCTGCGCGCATGATCCAGACGCACGTCATTGATATCGGTGACAGCCTAAGCCATCGAACAAGTCATATTCCGGGGAGCCGCTTTGCCATCCGCGCGCACATGCCGGAGAACCTGAGCGATCTGTCAGATGATCGGCCCATCGTGTTCACGTCGAAGGATGGTGTCATTGCGACTTTTGCAGCTGCAGATCTGATGGCGGCTGGCTTCGATCGTGAAGTCATGGTGCTCAAGGGTGGATCGAACGCTTGGAAGCAGGCAGGTTTGCCGATGACAGATGGGTTCGAGAACAATCTCGATGAAAGTGTTGATGTCTGGTATCGGCCTTACGACATGGATGATGTGCAGGAAGGTGCGATGAAGCAGTATTTGAGCTGGGAGATAAACCTCGTCGCACAGATTGAGCGAGATGGCACAACCAACTTCAAGGCGTTTAAGTAATTACGAAGCCAATTTAGAACTGGAAACAATTATGAAGATTATGGTCTTGCCAGGTGATGGCATTGGTCCGGAAATTATGGACGCAACCTTGAAGGTTGTAACGGCGCTTGATGCAAAATATGGCATTGGTTTCGATCTGCAAACTCGCGAAATTGGATTGCCAGCAATTGCGAGCAAGGGCTCGTCGCTTCCAGATGATGTCATTGCGGAATGCGAGAGCGCAGCTGGCACGATTTTGGGTCCTGTTGATACCTATGCCTATCCGCCTGCGTCCGAAGGCGGGATCAATCCATCAGGCACGATCCGCAAACGCCTCGACCTGTATGCCAACATTCGTCCCAGTAAAACTTATGACGGCGTGCCATCAATGGCCGAGAAGATGGACATGGTTGTTGTACGGGAAAACACTGAAGGTTTTTATGCTGACCGAAACATGTTCATGGGGTCTGGTGAGTTTATGCCGACTGAGGACCTGGCATTATCAGTGCGAAAAATTACCCGCGAGGGAAGTCGGCGAATTGCTCGTCAGGCCTTTCAGTTAGCGGCGCGTCGCCGCAAGAAAGTCACGGTTGTTCACAAGGCAAATGTATTAAAGGTATCTGATGGATTATTTCTTCATGAAGTGATGGAGGAGGCGAAAGCCTACCCGGACATTGAAGTCGAAGAGTTAATCATCGATGCTGCAACGGCACATTTGATCCGACGACCTGCGGACTTTGATGTGTTGGTAACGACCAATATGTATGGTGATATTTTGTCCGACGAAGCAGCGGAACTGTCTGGCGGTTTAGGGTTGGGCGGATCAATTAATGCCGGTGATAACGTCGCCATCGCGCAGGCAGCACATGGCTCGGCACCTGACATCGCCGGGCAGGGGAGAGCAAACCCATCGGCTTTGATGGTATCGGTTGCCATGTTGATGGACTGGATGGGAAACAAAAACAGCAGTAATAACCTCATCGATGCAGCTGCAGCTTTGCAAGTCGCAGTCGGTGAGACTTTGGCGGAGCGTGAAATGCGCACGTCTGATCTTGGAGGGACAGGCACGACGTCAAAGTTTGGTGATGCGGTCGCTGCGAAAGTAGGTCATTAAAGGGCGAGCAAAGTCACTCCGCGGCAGCCCTAGTGTCCGGATACAGTTCAGAAATACTCGGCAATGTTTCCAGTGACCATATCTTGTTTTCAAGCGCTGACGCTCGTTCTGATCCAATAACGTCAACGGCCAGCTCACGGTATTTTTCGGAAAGTTCTGTATCGGTCAGTGGCGCGTCTGGATCGCCTTTACGGGTTGGCGAGAAGAAATTGAGTTCACGGCCATCTGTAAGCGTGATGCAGATATTAGCCGACCGCCTTTTCGGGAATGCTGCGTCACAGGCGTCATCTTTAGACACAAAAATGCGTTTGGCGAGTGTATGGATTTCTGGGTCAGCGCGACGCTCGTCCGTAAATGCTTTGGTTCGGCAACTTCCATCGAGCAATGTGACAGCAACGCAATAGGGCAGGCTAAATTTGGCTTCGAAGGCGCTCGAGACCTCCTGTGCGCCAACAATCTCGACAGCGGGACCATATGTCCCCGCTTCTATTTTAGCGATTTCCGACGCCTTGAACCCGTGTTCGTTTTGAAGATGAAGTGCACCATCAATAGCTGCATGCGCATGGCCGCAGGCCGCGTGATTTTTGACAGTCATCCGCAAAATTGTGTAGTCACTCCCCAACGTTTTCGCAGCTTTGCTCCAATCTGGCCCACCACACATGGCTTGGCCAAACCCTCTTTCGCCTTCAAGCATATCAGGAATGCCGGTCACGCCGGCACTTGCGGTGAGGGCACACATCAAGCCGGTGTCAGCCGCGTGCCCGCCGTGCATGGGTTTCGCCATCGCGTCGCCACGGAATGCTTGTTGCAAACCCGCAGCTAATGTCCCTGCATTGGCAAGTGCGTGCAGAGATTGCTCCTCGCTTAGGCCAAGAATGGTGGCTGTCGCTGCGGCAGCACCGAACGTGCCCACAGTCCCGGTTGTATGCCAGAACGCATAGTGATCTGGGTTTACAGTCTCAGCGATACGGTTTGAAACTTCATAACCAGAAATCACGCCACGTAAAAACGTTTCTCCGGATACGCCGCGCGCTTCAGCTATTGCCAGTGCTGCCGATATAACAGGTACGCCTGGGTGATAAATTCCATCGCGATAAATATCGTCAAACTCAATCGTGTGACTTGCGGCGCCGTTGATCAAAGCGGCTGTTCGCGGGTCTGTAATCTCACCATTCGGGTAAAGGCGTGCTGATCCACGCCCCAGCATATCAGCAAAAGATACTTTCATGAGTGATGCAGGGGCAATGGCACCACCAGGTAAAGTTGCGCCCATATAATCAAGCACACAGCGCTTGGCAGCATGCATAACGGTGTCAGGTAAATCGATACTGGCAGCAGATGCAGTAAAGTGTGCAAACGAAGCAAGTACGGGATCGGACATTTTTACTTACCCTTAAAATCGGCTTTGCGTTTTTCCATGAATGCGCGGCGGCCTTCGACGTAATCCTCACTTTTGAAACAATCATCAACAATGGATGCGCAAAGGTCGTGATCGCGATCTGCGTCATCTTTTAGGCATTCTTTGACAACGACTTTAACCGCTTTAATTGTCAAAGGTGCGTTACCGGCAATCGTTGAAGCATAATCTTCAACATAAGCTTCAAATTCATCGCGCGGTAATACACGGTTTGCATAATTCATACGCTCAGCCTCGTCAGCTGTGAATTTTCTGGCCGTGTAGAAAAGTTCCATCGCATAACTGGGGCCGATGATGTCAACAAGCGGTTTCAATCCATCGACACGATACCCCAGGCCAAGCTTTGCTGCGGGAATGGCAAAAATTGAATCGTCCGTGCAAATTCTCATATCGCAACAAGTGGCAATACCAACGCCGCCACCAACACAAAAGCCATCGATCTTGGCGATTGTGGGTTTGTCGATGGTGCGCAGCAGATCTGACGAGGTCTCTACCGCCTCGTTATAAATTCGAACACTGTCTTCTGACGATCGATTTTTTTCGAATTCAGAAATATCGGCACCTGCGCAAAAGGATTTTCCACCTTCGCCTGAAACGATGACCACACGAATCGCATCATCATTGGCGAAATCTTCGATCGCTTTGCCCAAGTCCTGCCACATGCCTAGCGTCATTGCGTTCCGGCGAGTCTGATTGTCCATTTTGACGCGTCCGATGGCGCCATCTTTCTCAACGATTAGGCGTTTGATTGGCGCGTCAGTTCCTGCGTCAGGCATAGTATTCTCCTCAGATGAATTCGGTCTCATTGGTAGGTTTCGTTATTTTCACCCGCTTATCGTTATCCCGCAAGACCTGCTGTCATTTACCATAAAGTTTGTGTCATTTGCGTCGCTGGATAATAATCATCGCCTACGACTTCCATCTCAGGGTAAATATCACATGATTGCGGCGTTCGAACGGTTTACAGGATTGAGTCTGCGTGATCAGGGGGCGGCATGGATCGTCGCTGCGGGCCATGGGGCAACGCACTGGATCGCCGCGACGTTCTATTTGTTGCTACCGTACCTCACCGAAGACGTTGGCCTGAGTTACACCGAAGCAGGTGTACTTGTTTCAACGCTACATATCAGCTCATTCCTGGCAAATTTTGGCAGTGGCATGGTTGTTGATGTCTTGGGGCGGCGCGTTCTGGTTCAGGCTGTTGCGCTATTCTTTGGCGCGTTCGCATTAATGCTTTTCGGTGTTTCTGGCGGCCTTTTCGTTCTGATATTGCTGGTAAGTATTATTGGTGCAACCAACAATCTTTGGCACCCAGCCGCAATCTCGTTTCTGTCGGGCCTGTATGTTAAGAACCGAGGCTACGCACTATCGATTCACACGCTTGGCGCATCTTTGGGGGATAGTCTTGCTCCTCTTTGTGTCGGCGGGTTGTTGGCCATCCTGACATGGCAGGACACAGCGGTATGGGGGAGTGTTCCAGTCCTCATTATCGCTGTGCTTATCCTGATTTCATTGGCCAGAATGGATAAAGGGTCCGATGGTCAGGTGGCACGCCGGATTTCCGTAGGCGAGTATTTCCGTGGGCTTGGCGATATGTTCACCAACAAGGCCGCTATGGGTTTGTGCCTGATGGCGGGTTTCCGCTCAATGACGCAGAACGGCCTGTTAATGTTCATCCCAATTTACCTGGCTAATGTCCTCAAGGTCGGTCCAGTTATGACAGGTGTGGGAATGTTTGCGATGCAGGTTGGGGGGCTTTTCGCCGGCCCGGTCGCGGGCGCCTGGTCCGACCGGATTGGTCGCCGCCCGATTGTGTTAGGGGCTGCAACAGGTACGACAATTGTCGTAGCATTCCTTGCGGTGGCCCAGAGCGAGTATTTATTTATTGCTGGCGTTTCAATGCTGGGATTTGTGTTATTCGCAATTCGTCCCGTTATCCATAGCTGGATGATGGACCTGACGCCGTCAAATATGCATGGAAGTGCGACGAGTGCACTATTTGGTGTGCAGTCCGGGTTGTCATTCATTGTGCCCATCGTCGGAGGATGGGTCGCAGATGTATATGGCGTAAGCGCTGTTTTCTATATGCTTGCTGGAACCATGCTGGTGGCAAATGTTTTGGTTGCAATGTTACCCGAGTCTGAGCGTCTTGAAGAATAATTAGCGCTCAGCGAGGCCTTCGTTGAGCATGCGCCAAAGTAGCATTTCAACACGGTCCTGTCCAAAGAATGTCTCCCCACGGAATGTCATGAGTGGCACACCCCAATGATCAGTTTCTTCCTGGGCAATTTGATTTTCTTCGATGATGGCGCCAAAGCGATCAGGGTCAGCTTCCACGTCTGCTAAAAGCGCACGGCCATTTAACCCGGCGGCGTTCATAGCATCGATCAGATGGGACCCTTGGTCCCATCCATCAACAGATCCATCCCATAAAAGTCGTGCTACCTTGTCCAAAAATGGCAGACCTGAATTTCGGCTTTGAGCTGCGGCACCAAGCAATGTCAATTGCCGGATATACGGTTGATCTGATGCAATCGCATTCGTTTCCATATCTTGGACAATCGGATCGGGAATTGGTCGCCGATACGGAATTCCATGGAAATCTGCAACCCGTGCGCTGTCTTGCAAATGGTAACGGCGATACTTTGGATTGATATTTTTGAAGAACTCAGGCGTACGAACAGCTAACGGGAAAACAGGTCGAACATTAACTGTGAGATCAAAATTTCGTTCGATCTCTATGATACGGTCCAGTGCCAGATAGCAAAATGGACTGCGAAATGACCAAAACAAATCAATTGAAAACTTGGTCAGGTCATCGTCTTTCATCAAAGCCCCATCAATTTGTGCATCTTTTTATTCAATGTGTGGCCAGCAGTGGCAAAATCATTCAGCACAGTAAAGTGATTCATTTCTGGAACCACAACCTCTTCACAAGGCACTCCTGAGCGCGCCCACGGGCTTGCCAAGAGTGTATTGTGTCGTTTGAATTCTGGGGTCTCAGCGCCACCAACTGCAAATACAATTGGTGAATTTACTGTTGGCGTAAGGTGTAGCGGGCTGAAATCTGCCACTGTTTCCTCTGTGAAGCCCAAGGTAGGGTTCATGTAATTCAAACGGATTGGTTCCAGATCATAAAGTCCAGAAATGGCAAAGCCGCCTTTGATCGCCGACGTTGGTACATTCCAATCAGACCAATCAGTTGCGAACATCATTGCTGTGATATGACCACCGGCCGAATGCCCGGCGATATAAAGATTATCTGGATTGCCGCCGTAAGTTGCCGCATTTTCGTATGTCCAGGCAATCGACGCACGACATTGCCGGATCAACTCAGCCATATCGACGTCTGGAATAAGTGCATAGTTTACTACCACAACCATTGCGCCTGCTGGTGCAAATCCTTCAGCTAAAAACCTAAAGTCATCCTTATGGCGAGAGAACCAATATCCGCCATGGAAGTAAATCATCACGGGCGTATTCGTATCGCCATTCGATGCCGGGTAAACGTCGATAACTTCGGCAGGTGAGTCGCCAAAGGGCAGGTCAAAGGCGTGAGGTGCTGTGGCTATAAATTTCTCACCACGTATGGCATATTCTGCCATGATCTCAACACTTGTTGGGACGCGTTCTCGATTGTTGTATTGCCAATCAAGTTCTTCTTGAGTGAACTCGCCGTAAACTTTTTCTGTAACTGACATTTCTGATCCGTGTTCCAGTGGAGCGTCTATCAAGACATCGGTAACATAACGTTTTCCTGAAAGGCGAGGCGCGCCGCAAAAGTCTCATACCATGCCTTTAAGTGCGGCAGGTCAGGGCGTTCGATATCCAGATTGTGCCAACGATAAGATGCGCATGCCAGTGGGATGTCGCCCATGGTTGGCGCGGTGCCTGTCATAAATTTATTTTTTGCTAGGTGAGCATCAACGATAACCCAGGCTTTGCCGGCTTCTGATACGGCCTTCTTTAGTGAGGCATGGTCCTGATCTTCGGGCGCTGTCCTGATTAATGTGTAATACATGGATGTCATGTGTGGGTGCAGCGTTGAGGTATAGAAGTCCATCCATTGGTTCGCATGATATCTGTCCTCGATTTTTGCAGGCCACCATGGTGACGAACCATAGACCTCAGCAAGGTATCTTACGATTGTGTGGGACTCCCAAAGGATTAACTCTCCATCTTCGAGAACAGGGATTTTGCCGTTCGGATTTTTTGCCAGATATTCTGGTGTGTCATTTCCACCAAAAGGGCCACCGATATCTTCGCGTTCAATATCAAGGCCAATTTCAGCGCCAAGCCACATGACCTTTTGCACGTTGATTGAACTCGCACGACCCAAGACACGAACCATAATGATCTCCCCTAGTATTTGTACGGCAGCAACATACCATTCAAATTTCGCGAAAGCGAGATGAGTTGATTGCTGTTTGCCAAGTCGGCTGGCAATATTTGGACATGTTTACGCGTGATATGAATTTCAAGGTTTTGAATTGATGGCTGATCAAACTTTTGATCCGCAGTCCCCCGACACCCATGTGCGAACCGCCTTTGATCTATATAAGGCGGACAATGCAAAAGCGGCTGTGGAAGCCGCTGAAAAAGGTATGGGCGAAACCAAGGATGCCGTCAGTTTACAGTTGGTTTTAGCGCTATCTTTAAGGCGTATGGGGCGCCAAAGATCGGCAGTGCCAGTGTTGGCAAAAGCTTTGGAAGAAGCGCCGGAACGGGCCGATATCTGGACTTTGTCAGGGATGTGCCACCGAGACCTGGCCGAGCGAGAAAAGGCATCTGCAGATTTTCGGCGCGCCATCAAAGCTGATCCTGGCTATGATAAGGCGAAGTACCAACTCGCTGTCGTAACTCAGGAGATGGGGCACAATCAGGAATCAGTGCCTTTATTTGAATGGTATCTGAAGACACCCGTTGGGCAAAATAACGCATTGGCCTGGAGCCTGTATGCCGTCGCTCTCAGGCGAGTTGGGCGGTTCGATGAGTCCGTGGTCGCTATTCAAACGTCAATTGATATGGCACCAGACGATATCACGTCTCGGAATGCCCTAGTGATCACGTTGCACCAATCAGGAGATGAGAAAGCGACGATCGAGGCCGCCAGAACAGCCCTCGAAATGAAGGATGCATTTGCTACAAAGCGCGCAGCTGAGATGAGCCTGAACTTGGCACTGAACGAGCGTAAACAATCCTTCGACCGCCTTGATCGTTCTAAGAACATCATCTCGTTTAGTTTATGGGGCGATGATCCAGTTTATACGCACGGGGCTATCGTCAACGCACAACTCGCACCGCACGTGTATTCCAGTTGGCGATGTCGATTTTATTGTGATGAAAGCGTCCCTGAGCACATTCTAGATGAGTTGCGGAGACTTGGGTCCGAAGTACATATGATTAGGGATCCTGAATTGGCAGAGCTAAAGCCGCTCTGGCGGTTCCTGGTTTCCGACGATGAAAATGTAGATCATTTTATTTGTCGAGACGCAGATTCGCGTCTCAATTCCCAAGAAGCCGTCGCAGTTGATGACTGGATTACCTCGGAACTGCCATTCCATGTGATGCGCGATCATCCGTATCATATGGAGGTAATTCTTGCAGGGATGTGGGGTGGGGTGGCGCGTGTTCTTCCCAACATTCGCGAACAGGCCAAAGTCGCCATGAGCTATAATCGCAATAAATGGAACGATCAGGAGTTTTTGCGCGATATCGTTTGGCCGCTGATTCGCGACCGGGCAAAAGTGCATGACAGCGTGTTTCGCTTTCGCGGTGCTGATGATTTTCCGCCTTATTGCCGTTTGCCAGGGAAAGTCCATGTCGGTGGAGCAATAAAATCAATGCCCGAGTGGCCTTTGGAGGCATGGAATTTATCCAAAAAGGGTAGTTAATCCGCCAATTGGTAGCGTTAAGAGCACTGTTCTGACCTTAGACGCCAATTTTTCAGGTTTTCAATGACTTCACCAATAAATCTCCGTATGCAAAAGGAGCTGGAAATTGCGTGTGATGGCTAAATGCGTATGTCACATGCCTTGAAAATGGATGAAAACCGATGGCTGAAGACGACATTAATCCAAATCCAAATGAATTTGGTGATGAGGAAGAGGACAACGAGGCGACCGCTGCTGAAGAGCAACGAATCCTTGATGAACTGACACAGTTCAACGACAGCGGTACAACCCTCGACGACGTCGAAGATCAGCCCGACAATGTTTTTAACGAAGACGACGACAACCCGGAGCCTGGGCTTTCACAAGGGATGTCGACAATCCATACCGGTAGTCAGCTTACCGAAGCAGAAATCAACGCCGGATTGCCACCGTCCGGTGAGGTCATCATGCCTGAGGGCGGGATTTCCGTACTTCAAGAAGATCCTAATGCCGATCCGGAACCCATCGCACCAGCATTCGATGACCCGCAATATGACCGTCGCGGCGAAGAGCCAGACCAGGGCCGTGATGCGCCTCGAGGCCCCGGTCGAGATGATGAAGGTGGCCCAGAGCGGGCGCCGAGAGCTGATGAAAATGAAGAAGAGCGTCGTGGCGACGATGATCGTGAAGATGATCAAAACGAAGAGATTGCTGCGGCGGCCGTGCCATCTGCAGGATCAGCGCCGACAGAAGCTACAGTCCCTACAGAAGCAACTGAGGCAACAGACGCCACCGAAGGAACTGATCCGACAGAAGTAACGGTTCCTACCGAGATAACTGTGCCAACGGAAGTCACTGTTCCAACTGATGCAACAGATGCGACGGATGCAACTGACGCGACCGACGCAACTGACGCGACCGACGCGACGGATGCCACTGATGCGACAGATGCCACTGATGCCACTGATGCGACAGATGCCACTGACGCGACAGATGCCACTGATGCGACAGATGCCACTGATGCGACAGATGCCACTGATGCCACTGATGCGACAGATGCCACTGACGCGACAGACGCCACCGACGCGACTGATGCAACGGACGCAACTGACGCGACTGATGCAACAGACGCCACTGATGCGACTGATGCGACAGATGCCACTGATGCAACAGACGCGACAGATGCAACCGATGCGACCGATGCAACAGATGCCACTGACGCGACCGATGCGACGGAGCCAACGGAACCAACTGACGAAGCTGATGACCCATCGTTGCAATCAGGCAGTGTAACTGGTGCAGAGGACTCTGCAGTTCCATTGGATATTACGGCGTCTTTGACCGATCTCGATGGATCGGAAACCCTCTCTCTGACAATTTCGAATATCCCTGAAGGTTCTGAATTGAATTTCGGAACCGACAATGGCGATGGCACGTGGACAATTTCCGCAGAAGACTTCGCCAACAATGCCGATTTGCTAGACAATCTGACGATCACGCCGCCACGGGATTATTACGGTGATTTCAATCTCGAGGTTAGCGCAACATCTACAGAAACCAGTAGTGGTGATGAAGCGACAGTAACATCTACTTTTGGAGTCACTGTGACGCCGGTTGTCGATAATCCGACACTCGAGACCGAAAATGTTATGGGCACCGAAGATACTGACGTCGAGTTGCAAATTCAGGCATTTATGGATCCAGGTGCCGTTGAATCTGTTGATACGCTTATCTTGAGCGGCATCCCGGAAGGGGCCGTTCTTAACAAGGGAACGAACAATGGTGACGGAACCTGGTCTCTGAGCGCAGGTGAGTTGTCCGGTATTATCATGACACCACCAACTGATTATGAAGGATCCTTCACAATTCAGGCAACGGCGATCTCAACGGATGGTGGCATTGATGTCAGTACTTTTGATGTAGAGATTGAAGGCACACTTGATGTTGATAACGCTGTTGGTGACGAAGATTCAGCAATTACTCTGAGTATCGATCCAGGTGCAGCTGATGAAGTCATTATTGATGGTGTTCCCGATGGTGCGACCCTGACAGGCGCGACGCTCAACGATGATGGCAGTTATACAGTCACTGATTTCAACAATCTCACGATCACGCCGCCTGAAAACTCAGATACTGACTTCACATTGTCAGTGCGTGCGGATGATGATGAACCTGTAGAACTTATTGTTCAGGTTGATGCTGACGCTGATGCACCGACACTTGTGCTTAGCGATGCGTCTGGTTCTGAAGACACGGCGATTGGGCTTGATATCTCGTCTGCGCTGACGGACACGGATGGTTCTGAGAGCCTTTCTATTACGATTTCTGACGTGCCGGACGGGGCTGTTCTGTCAGCGGGT
>Ga0189287_100334_pt1 | contig 11719 bp, 12 predicted proteins | sample UW86minimetaG_FD_130319 | JGI IMG/M metagenome (GOLD analysis project Ga0189287, IMG submission 130319) | Marine microbial communities from the Costa Rica Dome - UW86 mini metaG | ecosystem: Environmental > Aquatic > Marine > Oceanic > Photic zone | place: Costa Rica: the Eastern Pacific... | reverse complement strand
CGGGCAATCTTGTTCTAAAGACCCGCGATACCCGGCAGGCCATCCCGGCGGCGGAGATCTTCTTCTAATGAATTTGCCTGACGATTCCTGGAACAGGTTCGTTTTGCGCGCTATCGAAGAAGCGCCGCAAATCGAGGCTGAAAAGCCGCTCTACGCGCTCTTTTGGTATCAGACAGAGGTCAATAACGGCGGGCATCTCCAGTACTTCCTGAATGTGACCGAGCCCGGTGAATGGCATATTGCAGTAGATGCTGCGCGAAGCATCGGGCAGGACGAGGTTGCCGCCAATCTCGCCCAGTCCGTCGCGCTTTGGGAAAGCGTCGACCGAACCGCACCGAATTCGACGGAACAATTCGTGGACGCGGCTCTCGAGGACGAATTCGGGCACTTTGACCGAAAGTTCTACGAGCTTGAAGGCCCATTCCGGCAGGCCTTTGAAAACGCGATAGAGTGACTTAAGGAGGCGCTCATGCTACTGGCCATCGACTGCGGCAACACCAACACTGTCTTTTCCATCTGGGATGGGAAGGAATTCCTGTGCACGCTCCGGACCTCGACCCACCATGCCCGCACGGCGGATGCTTATTTCACGTGGTTCTCGACGCTGGTGAAGCATTACGGGATCGACATGGACATCACCGACGTGATCATCTCGTCGACCGTGCCGCGGGTGGTGTTCAACCTGCGCGTCTTTGCCGACCGGTTCTTCGGCTGCCGGCCGATCGTGGTGGGCAAGCCCGACTGCGCCCTGCCGGTTCAGCCGCGGGTCGACGAGGGCACGCAGGTAGGGCCGGACCGGCTGGTGAACACCGCCGGTGCCTTCGACCGGCATGGCGGCGACCTGATCGTGGTGGATTTCGGCACCGCCACCACGTTTGACGTGGTGGCCCATGACGGGGCTTACGTGGGCGGCGTCATTGCCCCCGGCGTGAACCTGAGCCTCGAGGCGCTGCACATGGCCGCCGCCGCCCTGCCGCATGTGGACGTGACCAAGCCGCAGAAGGTGATCGGCACGAACACGGTGGCCTGCATGCAATCGGGCGTGTTCTGGGGCTACGTGGGGCTTGTGAATGGCATCACCGAGCAGATACGGGCGGAATACGAGCGGCCCATGCAGGTGATCGGCACCGGCGGGCTGGCACCCCTTTTCGCGCAGGGTGACCTGCTTTTCGATCATATCGAGGAAGATCTGACCATGCATGGGCTGACGGTGATCCATGCGCATAACGAGAAAGGCTGAGGCAGCATGAGCAACGAGCGGCTGATCTACCTGCCCCTTGGCGGGGCGGGCGAAATCGGGATGAACGCCTATGTCTACGGCATCGGTGCGCCGGGGAAGGAGCGGCTGATCCTGGTCGATCTGGGCGTGACCTTTCCGGACATGGACGGCACGCCGGGCGTCGACCTGATCTTTCCCGATATCAGCTGGCTTGAAGAACGGCGCGATAGGCTGGAGGCCGTGTTCGTGACCCATGCGCACGAGGATCACGTGGGCGCAATTTCGCATTACTACGACCGGCTGGGCGCGCCGATCTATGCGCGGGCCTTCACCGCCAACATTGCGCGCAAGAAGATGGAGGAGCGGGGCCATCCGGAGAAGGCGGTGATCACCGCGAGCCCGTGGCCGGAGGTGATCGAGGCGGGCCCGTTCAAGGTGGGGTTCGTGCCGATTTCGCACTCGATCCCGGAAAGCGCGGGGCTGGTGATCGACACCAAGCTCGGCCGGGTGGTGCATTCGGGCGACTTCAAGATGGATACCGGCCCCGTGGTGGGCGAGGCGTTCGACGAGGAGCTCTGGGCGTCGTTGTCGGAGCCGGGGGTCCTGGCGCTGATGTGCGATTCGACCAACGTGTTCAGCCCGCATCCCGGGCGGTCGGAAAGCAGCCTGGGGCCGGAAATCGAAAGCCTGATCGCGGGCGCCAAGGGCATGTTCGTGGCCACCACCTTTGCCAGCAACGTCGCACGGGTGAAAACGCTGGCCGAGGCGGCAGAGCGTGCGGGCCGGTCGATCTGCCTGATGGGGCGGGCGATGCGGCGGATGATCGAGGCGGCGGTGGAAACGGGTGTGCTGACCGGGTTTCCGCGCACGGTGAGCCCGGAAGACACCAAGAACATCCCGCGCGAGAACCTGATGCTGATCGTCACCGGCAGCCAGGGCGAGCGGCGGGCTGCCAGTGCGCAGCTGGCGCAGGGCAAGTATAACGGCATCGAGCTGAAGCCCGGGGATACGTTCCTGTTCTCGTCAAAGACGATTCCCGGTAACGAGCGCGGCGTCATCCGGATCATGAACCAGTTCAGCGAGATGGGTGTCGACGTGGTCGATGACGATGGCGGGCGCTATCACGTGTCGGGCCATGCCAACCGGCCCGATCTCGAACGGCTGCACAAGCTGATCCAGCCAAAGTACGTGGTGCCGATGCATGGCGAGCACCGGCATCTGCGCGAACACGTGAAACTGGCCAAATCCAAGGGGTTCGGGGCCGTTCTTGCCCCGAATGGCACGATGATCGAGCTGTCGGGGGAAAGCCCGTCGGTGGCCGAATACGTGGAGACGGGGCGGGTCTATCTCGACGGCAACGTACAGGTCGGCGCGCTGGACGGGGTGGTGCGCGACCGGATTCGCATGGCGCTGAACGGGCACGTGTTGGTGAACGTGATCCTCGACGAGCAGGACGAGCCGCTGGGCGAGCCGTGGTGCGAGCTGAAGGGGCTGGCCGAGGAGGGCAGCAGCCGGGCGCCGCTGGTCGACGTCCTGGAGGAGGATCTGAGCCAGTTCCTTGGCCGGGCGGGCGACAGGACGCTGACCGATGATGACAAGCTGGAAGACGGGCTGCGCAAGATCGTGCGGCAAGTGGCGCAGGCCGAGATCGGCAAGCGGCCCGAGGTGACGGTGATCATCAGCCGGCTGACGGCCTGAGGCTCAGTCGCCCCGGCGGATGGCCAAGCCGAGTTCGGTGTGCATGACCGTGTCGTTGCGCGCCCATGAGCCGCTCTTGACCTCGTGAATGCGGGCGGAGGTGTTTTCCTTCATTCGCCCGCCCGCGGCCTCGCCGAAGGCGTCGATGACCTTGAGCAGGATGCGTTCCTTGTCTTCGTCGGTGAACACATCTTCGAGCACGTGAATATCGATGAGGGGCATGGCTGTCTCCCGTCCGTTGGCGTCCCCCTGATCATAGGAGGTGCGGACGGGAGGACAAAGGTCTAGCTTACGCGGCGCTGGTCGAAGCTGAGGGCGATGAACTGGGGCAGGTGGTCGCCCATGCCGACGGTCTTGTTGTCATCGCTCTTGCCGCGCCGGCTGCTGCCGCCACGGGAGGACGAGGAGGAGGATTTCGGCTTGTCGTCGCTTTTCTGCGGCTTGCTGTCCTGCGCCTCGGGCTCTTTCGCGGGGGTGTCCTTGGCGGGGGCGTCGTCGGATTTCTTCGAGCGGCTGCGCGAGCTGCGCTTGGGCTTCTCTTCCTCTGTCGCCTCTTCGGCGGCGGGCGCGTTGCCCAGCGGGTTCTCGGCGCGGGGGATTTCCTTCTGGATCAGCTTTTCGACGGCATCGAGGGCCTTCTCGTCGCGGGTGCTGCAGAGCGTGATCGCCTTGCCGTCACGGCCCGCGCGGCCGGTGCGGCCGATGCGGTGCACGTAATCCTCGGGGTGGCCGGGCACGTCGAAATTGAACACGTGGCTGACCGAAGGCACGTCGAGCCCGCGCGCGGCCACGTCGGAGGCCACCAGCAGCTTCAGCGAGCCCGAGCGGAAGCCGTCGAGCGTGCGCGTGCGCTGGCTCTGGTCGAGGTCACCGTGGATGGGGGCCGCGTCATAGCCGTATTTCTTCAGCGATTTCGCGACGATATCCACATCCGTCTTGCGGTTGCAGAAGATGATGGCGTTCGTGCATTTCTCACCCTCGCCGTCGATCATCGCCCGCAGAAGCGCGCGCTTCTCGCCATCGGCCTTGTCGCGGCGGGAGGGTTTGAACATCACCACTTCCTGCTTGATCGTCTCGGAAGCGGTGGCCTGTCGGGCGACCTCGATCCGTTCGGGGTTCTGCAGGAAGGTGTTGGTGATGCGTTCGATCTCCGAGGCCATCGTGGCCGAGAAGAAGAACGTCTGGCGGGTGAAGGGGGTGAGGCCGAAGATACGCTCGATATCGGGGATGAAACCCATGTCGAGCATGCGGTCGGCCTCGTCCACCACCATGATCTTGACGTCGGAGAGGATCAGCTTGCCGCGCTCGAAATGGTCGAGCAGGCGGCCGGGCGTGGCGATCAGAACGTCGACGCCCTTGTCGATGATGGCTTCCTGTTCCTTGAAGCTGACCCCGCCGATCAGAAGGGCGCGGGTGAGCTTGAGATACTTGGAATAGGTGTCGAAGTTCTCGGCCACCTGCGCCGCGAGTTCGCGGGTGGGGCAGAGCACCAGGCTGCGTGGCATGCGTGCCCGGGCCCGGCCACGGGCCAGCAGCGATAGCATCGGCAAGGTGAAGCCCGCTGTCTTGCCGGTGCCCGTCTGGGCGATGCCCAGAACGTCGCGTCCTTCGAGGGCCGGGGGGATGGCGCCGGCCTGGATGGGGGTTGGGGTTTCGTAGCCGGCTTCTTCTACGGCCTTGAGGACCTTCGGATTGAGGTTCAGATCAGAAAATTTGGTCATATGTGTCCATGGTTTGCGGACACAGTCTTGGCCCGCCGTCTCGTCGTATGTGGAGGTGAAAGCTCTCGTATGGTTCAGCGCACCCCCATGCATGCGCCAGCCTTTATCGAATCAATGGGGGTGTGGTCAATGCAAGCTTGGCCGAAAGGGACGGTAGCGTACCGGATTCACACAGGTTTGTGTGATTGTTCGCGCCTTTGCAACAATCAGACGGCCTCGGGGAAGTGTTTCCGGCGCTTGGCGTCGAGATCGAGGCGGACGGCATAGAGCTGGCCGTGGCGGTCGAGCCGGGCGCGCAGCTCGGGCGTGGCGGTGCAGACCTCGCGGTAGAAGGCGCGGAGCGCGGGTTCGCCGCCGTCCTCTTCCAGCATCGAGAAAAGCTGGTTCATGGTGAGGGCCACGCCGTCGGGCATTGGCGCGGCGCGAAGGCTTTCGCGGTAGCTGCCCTGGGCCATGCGAAAACGGAAGGTCTCCTGCCAGTGGGCCCAGCTATGGGCGTGGAGGTGGACGAGGGGCGTGTCGTCGAGCGGGGCGGGGTCGGGATCCTGCTGGCGGTCAAAGAAGGCGTTGTGGATGCGCAGGGACACGCCGTCGAGCCCGGTGCGGGCGAAGACCTTGCCGGCGACGTGGCTGAGGAAACCGCCGTTCAGGTGTTCGCCGTAGGTGGGGTAGATCTCGTTGGTCTGGGCGCGGCGTGGCCCTTGCTGGCGGGCGTGGCCCTTGCACCAGAGCTGGCCCTCGGGCGGCGGGTCGTCGGGGTCGGGGGCGAGCGCCTCTATGGGGTGGACGCGGGCGCTGCGGACCTCGGGCGGCAGGGTGGCGAGCTGTTCGGGCAGGGGCGTGGCGGGCCAGAGGAACTCGTCGACGTCGATATGGGCGAGCCAGTCGACCTGGGGGCGGCGGTTGTAGCAATGGGTGGCGTTGGCCGTCTGTCGTGGCTGGTGGGTATCGGGACGGCCCTTGCCGCGGCGGCGCCAGTAGGCGTCATCGGTGACGGTGACGCGGCACTTGGGGTGGGCGGAGAGGTGGGGGCGGGCCTGGGGGTTGTCCTCGTCGAGGTAGAGATGCACCCGGTGGGCGCCCAGATCGAGGTGATGGGCGGCGAAGTTCAGGATGTCGGTGGCCGGGGCCTTGATGGTCGAGACCACGCCCCAGGTGGGAAGGCTGTTCATGGGGGGACAATGCGGTGTGGTGCCGGGGGGCGCAAGGGGGAGGTGTGGCACCTTTGGCAGGCGTGGGACGCCTCCGGCGGGAGTATTTGGGGAAAGATGAAAGGGCGGGGTGCGAGGGGCCTCAGCCCATCATTTCCTTTGTGGCAGAAAGGGTTACGTCCGGATAGTCGCGTTCGATACGGTCGATGTCCCACTGCAGGCGGGTGAGGTAGACGACGTCGCCGTCATGGTCGTGGGCGATGTGCTGTTTGTTAACGGCCATAAACTTTTCGACGGCGTTTTTCTCCCCCGTGACCCAGCGGGCGGAGGTGAATTGCGAGGCTTCGAAGCGCACGGGCAGGCCATACTCGAGCTCGATCCGGGAGCCGAGCACCTCGAATTGCAGGGCGCCGACGACGCCCACGATGTAGCCCGACCCGAAGGTGGGCTTGAAAACCTTGGCCGCGCCTTCCTCGGCAAACTGCATGAGCGCCTTTTCAAGGTGCTTGGCCTTCATAGGATCGCCGGCGCGGCAGGATTGCAGCAGTTCCGGCGCGAACGAGGGGATACCCGTAACACGCAAAGGTTCCCCTTCGGTTAACGTGTCGCCGATGCGCAACTGGCCGTGGTTGGGGATGCCGATGATGTCGCCTGCCCAGGCCTCTTCCGCCAGTTCGCGGTCGGAGGCGAGGAAGAGGACGGGGGCGGACACGGTGAGCGGCTTCTTCGAGCGGACATGGGTGAGCTTCATGCCGCGCTTGAAGTGGCCGGAGGCCATGCGGACGAAGGCCACGCGGTCGCGGTGCTTGGGGTCCATGTTCGCCTGAACCTTGAAGACAAAGCCGGAAACCTTTGTTTCTTCAGGGGAAATCTGGCGCGGCTCGGCCGATTGCGGCTGCGGTTCGGGGCCGTAGGCGCCGATGCCTTCCATCAGTTCCTTGACGCCGAAGGAGTTGATGGCGGAGCCGAACCAGATGGGGGTCATGTGCCCTTCGAGCACCGACTGGGGGTTCAGCGTAGGCAGCAGTTCGCGGGCCATCTCGACCTCTTCGCGGAGCTGGTCGACGAGGTGGTCGGGCACGTGCTGGGCCAGCTTGGGGTCATCAAGTCCTTTGATTTCAATGGTTTCCGCGACCTTGTTGCGGTCGGCGCGGTCCATCAGCTCGAGCCGGTCGTTGAGCAGGTCGTAGCAGCCGACGAAATCGCGCCCCACGCCGATGGGCCAGCTGGCGGGGGTCACGTCGATCGCCAGATTTTCCTGAATTTCGTCAATGATTTCAAACGTGTCCCGGCTCTCGCGGTCCATCTTGTTGCAGAAAGTCAGGATCGGCAGGTCGCGCAGGCGGCAGACCTCGAAAAGCTTGCGGGTCTGGCTTTCGACGCCCTTGGCGCCGTCGATTACCATGATCGCCGCGTCGACCGCGGTGAGGGTGCGATAGGTATCTTCGGAGAAGTCGGAGTGGCCGGGCGTGTCGACAAGATTGAAGCGGAAGTGCTTGAAATCGAACGACATTGCCGAGGCGGAGACGGAGATGCCGCGATCCTTCTCCATTTGCATGTAATCGGAGCGGGTGCGCCGTGCCTCGCCCTTGGCGCGGACCTGTCCGGCCATCTGGATGGCGCCGCCGAAAAGCAGGAACTTCTCGGTCAGGGTGGTCTTGCCGGCGTCGGGGTGCGAGATGATCGCGAAAGTGCGCCGGCGGGCGATTTCGGCGGGCAATTCCGGGCGGTTATGAGAGGCGTCTGGCATGTGCGGGCATATAGAGAGGTGCGGCGAACGGCGCAAGCTGGCACGTCGGTATCACGTCGGTATTTTGTCGGTATTGCGTCGGTGCGGCAGCGGGGGGTGACGGTTGTCAAAGGGTGGCCGGGCTTTACGTGGAGGGAGGTAACCGAAAGGAGGACCCATGGCTTCCAAGAGCCGAAACCCGAATTTCGCGCGTCCCGACCGGGACGACGACCCCGCGACCCCGGTGCCGGAGCGGGAGCAGGGCGAAACCGCGAAAACGAGCAACCCGGTGAAGGCGAAGGACGCGTTCGGCAAGCCGCGCAACGAGACGCAGTGGACGCGGGAATCGATCAGCGCGCATAACGCCAAACCGGCGCTGGAAACGGACGGCAAGACCGCCAAAGAGCAGGCGCGAAAGTTCCGCGGCTGAGGTTCAGCGCGTGGAGGCGCGCTTGAGCAGGCTGGCGGCGTCGGGGTGTTTCAGAAGCGCCTCGCTGACCTCGTATTCGAGATGGCGGCGGCCGGAATGGCCGGCGAGCCCCTCGTCGAGCGTACGGGTGAGCTCGGCGGGCAGGGCATCGCGCGTGCGGGTGTCGACGAGGAAGGTCTCCGCGGCGATGCCTTCGGCGAAGATGATGTGGTGCCGGTCGAAGAGCAGCTGGAAATAGTCGACGAAGCCGCCGGACTGGCGGGTCACGGTGTCGCCGTTCACGAGATGGCGGGCGCGCACCAGCACCTCGTGCCGGCCGGCGCCGAGCGCGTCGAAGCGCTGGTAGATGAAGAGCCGGTGATCGGGGCTGACCAGCAGGTCGTTCTCGTTATGCAGTGTGCCGGCCTTGATGCGGATCGGGGCGAACTCGCCCACGGCGCGGACGGTGGACTGGCCGATCCAGCGCACCGCCTGGGGCCCGTCGTCGCGGGTGAGGACGATATCACCGATCTCGAGCTGTTCGATGGGCTTCTGGGCGCCGGAGGCCATGGTGATATGGGTGCCGCGAGAGAAGGAGACGCAGGCGACCTGGGCGAATTTCTGGCGGGCGGTGTCGCGGTCGATGCCGACGAGGGAATAGCCCATGCGCGGCGTGAGCTGCGCCAGCGGCAGGGCGTAGACATTGTCGACATTGCCCTGGTCGTCGACCTCGACCAGCACCAGCAGGTCGGCCGTCTGCCCCGTCGAGGACATCATGGTGAGGCTGCTGTCGAGGTAGAGCGTGGCGCCGGGGCGGCCAAGGGCCGTGTCGGGCGAGATGGTGAAGGTGCCGTTCTCGGCCGGGGTGATCGACAGGCGGCGCAGGCGGGCGTTGAGGCGAAGCTCGTACGTGTCGTCGAGGTCGAGCTCCATCGCGAAGGAGAGCGGATCGCCGAGATTGGCGCCGCTGACGACCGTCAGGTCTGCGGCCTGGAAGACCGGAATGGATTGCGCGGCGTTCTGGGCGGGTGTCTTCATTTACCTGTCAGTCATGCTTGGAATGTCGGCGCGTCCCCCCAGGGGCGCACGGGGCGTTGTCTAGCCGGGCTTTGTGGCAGCATGTGGCCGAATCCCCGGTGTTTTGCTGGCAAAGCGGGCACAAGCAGTGGTACGCCTTTCGGCAGGGAAATGGGAGAGTTTTGATGGACCTTGGTATACGTGGAAAACGGGCGCTGGTCTGTGCGTCGTCGAAGGGGCTGGGGCTGGGCTGTGCGCGGGCGCTGGCGGAGGCCGGATGCGACCTGGTGATGAATGCGCGGGGCGCGGAGGCGCTGGAAGAGGCGGCGGCGCGGATCCGCGAGGAATTCGGGGTCGGGGTCAAGACCGTGGCGGCGGATGTGACCACGCAGGCCGGGCAGGCGCAGGTGCTGGAGGCCGCGGGCGATGTGGATATCCTTGTGACCAATGCCGGGGGCCCGCCGCCGGGAAGCTGGCAGGACTGGGAGCGCGAGGACTTCATCAAGGCGCTGGATGCCAACATGCTTACGCCGATCGCGCTGATGAAGGCGCTGTTGCCGGGGATGATGGAGCGCGGCTGGGGCCGGGTGGTGAACATCACCTCGCAATCGGTGAAGGCGCCGATCGCGGTGCTGGGCCTGAGCAATTCGGCGCGGGCCGGGCTGACCGGTTACGTCGCCGGGACGGCACGGCAGGTTGCGGGAAAAGGCGTGAATATCAATAACCTGCTGCCCGGTATTCACGCGACGGACCGGGCCGATTCGCTGGACAAGGGCGTGGCAGACAGCCAGGGCATCACGATGGACGAGGCGCGGGCGCAGAGATATGCCACGCTGCCCGCCGGGCGGTACGGCACGAAGGAGGAGTTCGGCGCGGCCTGTGCGTTCCTGTGCAGCCAGCGCGCGGGGTTCATCGTCGGGCAGAACATCCTGCTGGATGGCGGCGGCGTGAACGCGACGCTGTGAGGGGCTGACCGGGTTGGGCATGGGTTTCGGGGTTTTCGACGGCAGGGCCGGGAGCCGGGTGGCGGCGGACGTGGTGTTCGGCCATGCGCCGCTGGGCGGGCAGGAGGTGGCGCTGCGGGCGTCGGTCTACCTGCCGAAGCCGGGCGGGCGGCCGCCACCCTTGCTGGTGTGGATCCATGGCGGCGGGTTCCGGGACGGGAGCCACGACCAGCTGCAGATCCGGCGGCTGGCGCGGCAGTTGACCATCGAGGGGTTCGCGCTGGCGACGCCGGAATACCGGCTGGGGGCCGAGGCGGCGGATCTGACGGCGACGCGCGAGCGGCTCGAGGCGTTGGAGGCTGTGCCGGCGGCGGGCGAACCGTGGATGGCGGGCGCGGCGGCGATCGCGGCGACGGAGGACGTGGCGCGGTTCCTGGGCTGGCTTGAGGAGCAGAGGGGAGAGCTGGGCTTTGCCGGGCGGCCCGTGCTGGGCGGCAGCGGGGCGGGGGCGGTGACGGCGTTCAACGCCGCCTACCTGGCGCCGTTCCTCGGGTTGGAGCGGCCGGAGCCCGGGGGAATCCTCAGTTATTCCGGGGGGTTCGCGTGGCCGGAGCTGTACGAGCCGGGGAAGTACCCCGTCTTTGCTCTGCACAGCCCGTTCGATGTCACGCTCGGCATCGGCCCGGTCCGGGCGCTGTCGCAGATGGACCCGGCCTTGGAGCTGATCGAGGCGTGGGAGCAGGAGCACGGGCTTCTGCGGGTGCATCCGCAAGAGACCAAGCCCGTCACCTTCGGGCGCATCCGGGCGATGCTGGAGGCCTGGGCGGCCGCCTGAAGCGGGGCTGGCAGCGTCCTATCGTCTCAGCCGCGGGGCCAAGGAGCGCCGAAGCCGCCAAAAAACAGTGCGCGAGGGCCCATTGGTGCTTTCATCCTCCCGCGCGAAGGCTTAGATACGGTTGACGAAATTGCGAGGGTCGCGCAGAAAAGTGGCCCGAGCTATGGGAGAGAAAGCATGCTCAACAATATCGGCCTTCCGGGCCTTCTTCTGATCGCCGTCGTGGTGCTGGTGCTGTTCGGCCGCGGCAAGATCTCGTCCCTGATGGGGGAGGTGGGCAAGGGCATCACCTCGTTCAAGAAGGGCGTGTCCGAGGGCAACAAGGAGATCGAGGACGCCAGCAACGAGGCGTCGCACGACCCCGTGACCGAGAACGACAAAGAAAAAGACAAGGTCTGATCCCTTAAATGTTCGATCTTGGCTGGACCGAGCTTCTGCTCATCGGCATCGTGGCGCTGATCGTGGTGGGCCCGAAGGACCTGCCCGGGATGTTCCGGACGGTGGGCAATTTCGTCGGCAAGGCCAAGCGCATGGCGCGCGACTTCTCGAAGGCGATGAACGATGCCGCCGACGAGGCCGGGGTGAGCGACGTGAAACGCTCGCTCAACGCCGCGTCCAACCCGATGAAATCGGCGATGGACGAGGTGAAGAAGTCGACAGACAGTTTCACGTCCAAGACGATGGCGGGCCCCAAGAAGGCCGAGCTTGACCCGGAACGGGCCGCGCAGGCCGAGAAGATCCGTGAGCGCGCGGGCAAGATGGCCCAGGAGCGCATGGACCGCGAGGCCGCCGAGGCCGCCGCGAAGGAGGCCGACACGGCGTCGGGCGGGGCCGTGGCCAAGGCCGGGGCCAAGACGAAGCCAGCGGAAAAGACGACGACGGCCAAGGCGACCACGGCGAAATCGGGAACGACGAAATCCGCCGCGAAACCCTCCACCGGTTCGAAGACTGCGGCGAAATCCGCCACGACGGCCAAGAGTGCCGCGAAACCGGCGG
>Ga0189287_100333_pt1 | contig 11736 bp, 10 predicted proteins | sample UW86minimetaG_FD_130319 | JGI IMG/M metagenome (GOLD analysis project Ga0189287, IMG submission 130319) | Marine microbial communities from the Costa Rica Dome - UW86 mini metaG | ecosystem: Environmental > Aquatic > Marine > Oceanic > Photic zone | place: Costa Rica: the Eastern Pacific... | reverse complement strand
GGCGTCATCTTGCGCCGCCCGAACCGGATCCACTCCATCTCCAGAAGCTGGTCCACCGTCCCCCGGCTGACCGACACGCCGCGAATCTCCTCGATCTCGGCGCGGGTGACCGGCTGGTGATAGGCGATGATCGCCAGCGTCTCGATCGCCGCCCGCGACAGCTTGCGCGTCTCCACCGTTTCCTTCTGCATCAGGTAGCCCAGGTCGGGCGCCGTGCGCATCGCCCAGGCATCGCCCACCTTCACAAGGTGCACCCCGCGCCCCTCGTACCGCTTGCGCAGATGCACCAGCGCCTCCGCCGCGTCGCTGCCATGGGGCATCCGCGCCTCCATCTCGCGCACGGTGATGGGCTCGGCCGTGGCAAAGAGGATCGCCTCGCACATCCGTTCCTGCTCGGCCATGGGCGGGGCCGCGAACAGGCTTTCTTCCTTGTGTTCCGTCTCTTCCGTCACGACCCTGACCCAAATTCCCGGCGCCGACGATTTCTTGAAAAGAAATCGACCCGAAATCTTTTCAAGATTTCGACACCGCCCATCCTACTGATCCTTCCGCCGCAACTGAACCGGCGCGAAATGCTCCGACTGGCGGATCTCCACCTTGCCTTCCTTCACCAGCTCCAGCGAGGCCGCGAAGGTCGAGGCCGTGGCCGACCGTCGCCGCCCCGGATCGGTGGTGAACCCCTCCGGCAGGTAGCTGACGATATCCGTCCACGTGCCCGCGAACCCGATCAGCCCGCGCATCCGCTCCAGCGCCTGTTCCAGCGTGAAAAGCGCCTCGCGGTCCATCGCGTAGGGCCGGAACTCGTCCTTCGTGCGGATGCGGGCATAGCCCTGCATCAGGTCCAGAAGCGTCGCGGTGTAATTCACCGTCTTCACCCGCGTCACGTCCTCGGGAATGCCGCGGGCAAAGAAATCCCGCCCCAACCGGTCACGCCCCATCAACTGCGCCGCGCGCTCGCGCATCGCCTGCAACCGCTCCAGCTGGAACGCCAGGTGCGCCGCCAGCTCCTCGCCCGATGGCCCCTCATCCTCGGGATCGGGCGGGAGCAGCAGGCGCGACTTCAGGAACGCCAGCCACGCCGCCATCACGAGGTAATCCGCCGCCAGCTCGATCCGAAGCTGCTTGGCCTTCTCCACGAAGGCCAGGTATTGCTGCGCCAGTTGCAGAACGGAAATCTGCCGCAGATCCACCTTCTGCGTCCGCCCCAGCGTCAGCAGAAGGTCCAGCGGCCCCTCGAACCCGTCGACATCGACGATAAGCGCCTCGGCCGCCATACGGTCGGCCACGCGCTCCACCTGTCCCGGTCCCTCGAAGTTCTCATCCACCATAGACGCGCCCGTTCATCAGCGCCTCAAGCTTTGCTTCCATGGCCGGAATGTCAACCTCGTCGGGCTCCCGCCGCGCCGCCAGCGCGCTTTCCGCCCTGGCCTGCACCTTGTTCGACAACCGGCCCGCGGCCTCGGCCACCGCCCGGCGCTCGTCCAGCGTGCCGTTGCAATGCAGGACCACGTCGCACCCCGCCGCCAGCGTATCGAGAGCGATATCCGTCAGCGACCCGTCCAGCGCCTTCATCGAGATATCGTCGCTCATGATCAGCCCGCCGAACCCGATCTCCTCGCGGATGCATTTCATCACGATGTTCGAGGTCGTGGCCGGCAGTTCGTCCAGCGCCGAATAGACCACGTGGGCGGTCATCCCCATCGGCAGGTCGTTGAGCGCCCGGAACGGCGCGAAATCCACCGCCGAAAGCTCCTCGTGCGGCACGTCGGCCACCGGCAACTCGTGATGGCTGTCCACCAGCGCCAGCCCATGCCCGGGGATATGCTTCACCACCGGCAGCACGCCACCGGCCAGCATCCCGTCTGCCGCCGCCCGGCCCAGCCGCGCCACCGTATCGGCATCGAAGCCGTAACAGCGGTTCTTCAGGAAATCATGCGTCTCCTCGCGCGCCACATCCACCAGCGGCGCGCAATTGCCATCCACCCCGACCTCGCGCAGCTCATGCGCGATCAGCCGGTACCGCAGGTACATCGCCTCTTCCGCGCCCTCCCCGGCGGCCTCCACATGCTCCAGCGGCGGCAGCCACTCGCGCCAGCGGGGCCCGCGCAGCCGCTGCACCCGCCCGCCTTCCTGGTCGATCAGGATCGGCGCCTCGCGCCCCACCGCCGCGCGCATCTCCTCGCACAGCCCGTAAACCTGGTCCGGCGTGTCGATATTCCGGGCAAACAGGATGAACCCGAACGGGTCATGCTCGGCAAAAAGCGCCCTCTCCGCCGCCGAAAGCCGCAGCCCCTCGGCGTCGAGGATCGTCGCGCCGAACCGGCTCACCGCGTGACCACCGGGATGCATTCCGCCCGTTCCGCCACCAGCGCCGAACAGAACCGCCGCGCGTCGGACAGGTCGGCAAACCCCATGGCCCGCAACCGGTAGAACGTGCGCCCGCCGCTCGTCGCCTTCTCGATCACCCGGTCCTTGTCCTCGAGATACTCGTCGAACCGGTCGGCCAGCTTGTCCCACTCCTGCACCGCGATCTCGTGGCTGGCAAAGGCGCCAAGCTGCGCCAGCCGCGTGCCCACGGGGATCTTCGACGGATCCACGTCCCGCGCCGACGCGTTCGCCACCGAGGCCAGCGCCACGCCCTCGGGCGAGGTCACAAGGCTCGCCGGCCGCGTCTTGGGCCGCAAGGACCGCCCGATCCCGCCTTCCACCGGCGGGCTGTCACGCTCTTCCAGTTCTTCTTCCTCCACCGGCTCGGCGGCGGGCAGCTCCTGCAAGGGCGCCACGCCCTCCGCGAGCGACTCCGCCAGCGCCTCGACCGAGGCGAAGCGCATCGTGCCGTCGTCCTGTGCCCCCTGGTCGCCCTGCTCGGCCGCGCCGATCGTGACAGGCTCGGCCGTGGCGCCCCGCGCCTCCAGCCGGGCCAGCTGCGTATCCTCCAGCGTCAAATCCAGCGGCTCCGGCGCCAGGATCAGCCGGTCGGCGGGCCGCGCCGCCGTGCCCTCGGCCGCCACGTCGTTCACCGACAGCCCCTGGTGCAGCGCCTGCCGCCCGCCCGGGTCCTCGGGCGCCACCCGCATCGGCCCCTCGGCCGCGCGAATGACCGGCACGCCGCTCACGTCCCGCATCACCAGCTTGTACCCCCAGACGCCCATGCCAACCACAAGGGCCAGCGACGTGACTGCCCCAAGCAGATTGACGACGTTCGTGATGGATCTGGGCTGCCTCTCGGCACCGTCACGGTGCCCCTGCTGCATCTCTGCCATGTCTCGCCTCGCCACTTCCGGCGATGCATCGCCGCCGGACTTTCTGATATCTGCCTCTAGCGCCCGGCGGTTTGTTTTATGTCTCGGATGCGGCTCAGCGCATCTCCTCTGCCGGGACTACGCCGAGAATACCAAGACCGGCAGAAATAACAACGGTTACGGCCCGTGCGAGGGCGATTTTTGCCTGCGAGGTCGCCGGATCGTCCTCCTGCAGGAAGCGCAAGCCGGGTTCGTCATTGCCCCGGTTCCACAGAGCGTGCAGATCGCTCGCCAGGTCGTAGAGGTAGAACGCCACCCGGTGCGGCTCATGCGTGCGCGCGGCGATCTCCACCAGCCGCGGCCATTCCGCCAGCTTCTTGGCCACCGCCAGCTCCGCATCGTGGGTCAGCCCGCTGATATCCGTCTGGCCTAGCGTGGCATCGCTCACATCGATCCCCGCACCTTCCGCCTTGCGCAGCACCGAGCACACCCGCGCATGGGCATATTGCACGTAAAAGACCGGGTTTTCCTTCGACTGCTCCAGCACCTTGTCGAAATCGAAATCGAGCGGCGCGTCGTTCTTCCGCGTCAGCATCACGAAGCGCGTCACGTCCGAACCGACCTGGTCGACCACGTCCCGCAGCGTCACGAAGGTGCCCGCCCGCTTCGACATCTTGAAGGGCTCGCCGTTCTTGTAGAGCTTCACAAGCTGCGTCAGCTTGATATCCAGCGGCACCCGCCCGTCGGTCAGCGCCCGAACCGCCGCCTTCATCCGCTTGACATAGCCGCCGTGATCGGCGCCCAGCACATCGATAAGCGCGTCGAAACCCCTGGAAACCTTGTCATAATGATAGGCGATGTCGGGGGCGAAATAGGTCCAGCTGCCATCCGATTTCTTCACCGGCCGGTCGACATCGTCGCCATGCTCGGTCGACTTGAACAGCGTCTGCTCCCGCGCCTCCCAATCCTCGGGCACCTTGCCCTTGGGCGGCTCCAGCACGCCTTCATAGATCAGGCCCTTGTCCTCCAGCGCCTTCAGCGCTTCCTCGATCCGGCCCGTGCCATAGAGCGACTTCTCCGAATAGAACACGTCCATCTCGACGCCGAGCGCCTTCAGGTCCGCCCGGATCAGGTCCATCATCCTGTCGGTAGAGAAATCCCGCACCTTCTCCAGCCAGACCGACTCCGGCTGATCGACATAGGCATCGCCCACCTCCGCCTTCAGCGCCTCGCCCACCGGCACGAGGTAATCGCCCGGATAGGTGCCGTCCTCGAAGGCCACGGCCTGCCCGTGCGCCTCGAGATACCGAAGGTAAACCGACCGCGCCAGCACATCGACCTGCGCGCCACCGTCGTTGATGTAATACTCCCGCGTGACGTCATAGCCCGCGTAATCCAGCAGGCTCGCCAGCGCGTCGCCGAAGACCGCGCCCCGGGTATGGCCCACGTGCAAGGGCCCGGTCGGGTTGGCCGAGACATACTCGACATTCACCTTCTGCCCCTTGCCCATCTCCGAGCGCCCGAACGCCTCGCCCTCGCTCAACGCCTTGCGGATCACGCCCTGCCAGACAGATGCCGACAGCCGCAGGTTCAGGAACCCCGGCCCCGCCACCTCGGCGCTCTCGATCCAGTCCTCGCCCGACAACCGCTCCGCCAGCGACCCGGCAATATCGCGCGGCTTCATCCCCGCGGGCTTGGCCAGGACCATTGCCGCGTTGGTCGCCATGTCGCCATGCGCCGCATCGCGCGGCGGCTCGACCGTCACGTTGGCGGTGTCCAGCCCCTGCGGAAGCTCGCCCGCCTCCTGCATCGCCTGCAGCGTGTCCAGAACAAGGGCCCTGATGTCGGTGAAGAGGTTCATATCCGTTTCGTCCTTCCAGCGTTGGCGCCGGTTTACCACCGCCAGCCTTGGCGTCAATCGGCCTGACCAGCCGTCACCCGCGCCGCTCGCCGGCACCGCCCGGCCCGCCCAGCAGCCGCGCATGGCTTTCCAGTGCAAACCGGTCCGTCATCCCGGCGATATAGTCGCAAACCAGCCGTGCCAGCGCGGTCTCGCCCTCGGCGCGCGCCACGTCCTCCTGCCAGCGCTTCGGCAGGAATTCGGGCTTGCCCATGTAGAACGGAAACAGCTCCTCGACCACGGCCGTCACCTGCTTGCGCATCTCCACGACCGAGGGCGCCCGGTACATGTGCCGGAACAGGAACGCCTTGATCTCCTTCATGTGCCGCCAGACATCATCCGAGAACGCGATCGCCGGCCGGCCCAGATGCCTGACCGCCTCCACGCTCTCCGGGTCCGCCTCCTCCAGCACCCCCCGCGAGGTCTCGATCACGTCGGCCACCATCACCCCGAACACCCGCCGCAGCGCCTCGTGCCGCCGGCGATAGTCATCCAGCCCCGGATACACCCGGTCGACCTCGTCGTAACAATCGCCCACGATCGGCAACCCGCGAATATCCGCCTCGCTGAACAGCTTCGCCCTGAGCCCGTCATGCAGATCGTGGTTGTTATAGGCAATGTCATCCGACAACGCCGCCACCTGCGCCTCGGCACTCGCATGGGTGTAAAGCTCCAGGTCGTGCCGCTCGTCATACTCGGCCAGCGCCCAGGGCAGATCTCCCGTCACCGGCCCGTTATGCTTGGCGATCCCCTCCAGCGTCTCCCATGTCAGGTTCAGCCCGTCGAACCCGGCGTAATGCCGCTCCAGCGCCGTTACGATCCTCAAGGCCTGCGCATTATGGTCAAACCCGCCATAAGGCGCCATCAACTCGTCCAGCGCATCCTCGCCCGTATGCCCGAACGGCGTGTGCCCCAGGTCATGCGCCAGCGCCACCGCCTCGGTCAGCTCCTCGTTCAGCCCCAGCGCCCCGGAAATCGTCCGCGCCACCTGCGCCACCTCGATGGAATGGGTGAGCCTTGTCCGGAAATAATCCCCCTCGTGTTCCACGAAGACCTGCGTCTTGTGCTTCAGCCGCCGGAAGGCGCTGGAATGGATGATCCGGTCGCGATCCCGCTGGAAACAGGACCGGAACGCGCTCTCCTCCTCGGCCACCAGCCGGCCATGCGTCCGCACCGGGTCCGCCGCGTATCGCTTCTGCATGACCACTGTCCTTGTCGCCTGTTCCCCAAGCCCATATATTGCAGCCAAGCGAACAAGGAAACCACGAGGGTTTATCGACAGATGGAACTGCCACCGAAAGTCACCGACCGCGCCTTTGCCCGGCTGGCCGAAATCGGCGCCGGCGATCAGGGGCAGGCCCTGCGCATCGCCGTCGAGGGCGGCGGATGCTCGGGATTCCAATACGATATCAAGCTCGATCAGCCCGCCGATGACGACCTCGTGCTCGAGGGCCAGGGCCAGAAGGTCGTGGTAGACAGCATCTCGCTGCCCTTCCTCAACGGCGCCACCATCGACTTCGCCGAGGAAATCATCGGCGCCCGGTTCACCATCGAGAACCCCAACGCCAGCAGCTCCTGCGGCTGTGGCACGTCATTTGCCATGTAATCCAGATACTTGAAGGGCGCCCTTCCCGCTTATTCCGCCGGCACCACCCTCGGCTCTTCCCGCCGTGGCCTTGTCTGGTCCCAGACCAGCCAGCTGCCCGCCGCAATGACAATCGCCGCCCCCACGAACACGCCTGCCCAGGGCACCTCGCCGAAGGCCACGAAGCCGATAGCGACCATCCACAGGAACTGCAGGTTCATCAGCGGCGTCACCACGTAGGCCGGCAGCATCCGCAGCGCCGCCACCAGCACCCAGCGCGCCCCGAACAGAAACACCGCGTAGGCCACCGCCCAGCCCAGGTCCGCCAGCCCCATCGGCTGGAACACGAAGGGCAGCGCACAGGCCATCACCGCCATCAGCGCCAGGTTCGGATAGAACACCTGCGACAGGATATTGTCGTCCCGCTGGCCGATATAGCGCGAGGCCACCATCGACACCGTGCCCAGCAGCACCGCCGCCAGCGCCACGAGATGCCCCAGCCCCACGCTGCTCAGGCCCCCGGGAAAGAGGCACATCACCCCCACCGTGCCCACCACCAGCGCCGCCCAGACCTGCGGCCGCACCGGCTCGCCCAGGACGGGCCCGGACATCAGCGCCGCCACCAGCGGGATAAGCGCGATGAAAAGGAACACCTCGGCAAAGGGCAACAGCCGGAACGCGTAATAGAACGCGATCGAGCCCAGCACCGTCGCCCCGGCCCGGATCGCCATCGCCTTCGGGCACGCGGTCCGCACGCCCCGCCACTGCCCCGCCTTCCGGTTCGACACCAGCGCCAGCAGCGCCACGATGCCCCCCGACAGCGCGAACAACTGCGGCGCGGCATAGGAGGTGGCAAACAGCTTGGTGATCGCGTCCGCCGTGGAAATCAGCAGCGTGTAAAGCGCCGTCAGCCCCACGCCCACAAGGCACGCGCTGCGCGCAACCGACCCGATCATGAAAGGCCTCCCGGCCCGCCGGCCCTGGCGAACCCCTTGAAAAAGGCCCCGAAATCAACCGCCTGCTCGGCGGCCGCCAGCACCGTGCGCGCCTCGTCCGACAGCCGGTCGCCCACCCGGTCGCGCATCTGGCCCCAGTCCGGGCTGCGCGCCTCGGTCATGTTGTACATGCAGTCCGACAGCTCCCGCAGCGGGCCGGAATTGGGCTCCGGCGCCGCGAACACCACGGCCCCCTCGGGCATCTCGTGGGCAAACCCGCCCCGGCCCGACAGGTCCATGAACCAGTTCACCATCAGCCATGTATGGTAATCATCCATTCCCCCCGGCCGGTCAGCGGGCATCACCTGGAATCGCATCATCTGGTCCGACAGCCACCGCTCCCACACCGGCGGCGGCGTCTTGCCGGCAAAGCGCAGCGCGATGCACACCTCCGACAGCAGGTCGATGTTCAGCTCCAGGAAGGCCAGCGTGCCCGCGTAACACAGGCTGTCGATCATCTCCGGATCGGCGCAGGGCGACTTGCGGCCATATTCCGAGAGGTAGAAAACGATATGGGTCAGCTCGTAAGCCGCCTTCTTGTTCGGCAGCGTGAAGGTCTCCGACCGCCGCGCAAAGGCCCGAAGCCGGTCGTCCAGCTCGGGGTCCGCGCCCACCGGGTCGACCCCGCGCCGCAGGCACAGCCGCCGCGCCTCGGCCCGCTGCAGGTCCGACAGTTCCGCCCCGGCCAGCCCCTGGCGGGCCACCCATTCGGCCAGCGCGGCGCCCTTGTTCCCGGGCATCCCGAGGTCTTCCAGGTCAAGGCAGATCGACAGGAAGAACCGGTAATACTGCGGAAAGAACCCGATCCGCTTCTCGATCTCCCGGTAAATCCCCGCATAGGCCTCAAGCGCCGCCTCACCCGGGCGGGCGTCGGCGGTCTCCAGCACGTTCAGCAGCTCGGCATTCTCCTTGAGCCAGTAAACGTCTTCATGCGGCCGGCGCTCCCGCGCGACACGGTCGACAAGCGCTGCCTGCCGTGCCGCGCGCGTGCGCTGGCGAAACGGAACGTCGAGATGAAGTATGCTAGCCATCGTATTGATTTCCCAAAGCTTCGTCAGATATTCCGTTTCGTGCCAACCGGCTTACATGCTCGAGGTGAACATCTCGCAGCCATCGCCCTCTTCCGCGGTCACGGCACGGGGGCCCATCGAGGAGGTGAAGGCGCCGACGGCCTCGCCGGTTTCGGCGGCGCTGGCGGTCACGGGCGCCATCGACGAGGTGAACAGCTCGACCGCGTCACCGGTTTCCGCGCGGGCCGACGCCACCGGCGCCATGGACGAGGTGAAAAGACCGGTCGCATCGCCCGCGCCGGCCTCGGCCACGGTCAGCGGACCCATGGAGGAGGTGAACATCTCGACACCCTCGCCAAGCCCGGCATCGGCCCGGGCCACCGGGCCCATCGACGAGGTGAACGCGCCCACGGCCTCACCGTCGTGAAGGCTGGCGAAGCCGCGCGAAGTGGAGGTTTCAACAGATTGATCAAACTTACGAATTGCAGACATTAGGTAACTCCCGTGTATGACGTTGCCGGGAGACGCTTGCACGTTAAACGGGTCTTGCCAATATAGATTTCCCTCATAGCGAGTTATCCACAGGCGGTTCCCAAACCCACCAATCGGACAAATCTTTGAATTTCCGTCGGGTTTCTCGAGTCCTGAGTAAACTCAAAAAAAGTTATCCACAGGTCTGATTTTGAACACGTTTCAACTTTAGGGTGCATCACGCTCGGCGAATCAATCGAACCCTCTCCCGGTCCCGCCAAGGGATTCCCTTGTCAGCCGGAACCGGCTGGGCGATAGAAGGGGCCAGTCAAGCGCGGAGGGCCCGATGAAAATCGCCAGTTTCAACATCAACGGCATCAAGGCGCGCGCGGCCGCCCTGACAGACTGGCTGGACGAAGCGCAGCCCGATGTCGCCCTCTTGCAGGAGATCAAGTCGGTCGACGAGAATTTCCCCCGCGAGATCTTCGAGGAGCGTGGCTACAACGTCGAAACCCACGGGCAGAAGAGCTTCAACGGCGTCGCCATCCTGTCGAAACTCCCGCTCGAGGATGTCACCATCGGCCTGCCCGGCGACGACGGCGACGATCACGCCCGCTGGATCGAGGCGACCGTCATGGGCGAGCGCACCGCCGTCCGCGTCTGCGGGCTCTACCTGCCCAACGGCAACCCGGCGCCGGGGCCGAAATACGACTACAAGCTCGCCTGGATGGAGCGGCTGAAGGCCCGCGCCGAAGCGCTGATCGCCGCCGAGGAACCGGCACTCATGGCGGGCGATTACAACGTCATTCCCCAGGACGAGGACGCCAAGCGCCCCGAGGCCTGGGCCGAGGATGCCCTCGCCCTGCCGCAGACCCGCGCGGCCTTCCGCCGGGTGGTCAATCTCGGCTTCACCGAGGCCTTCCGCGCCCGCGTCCAGGGCCCCGGCCACTACACGTTCTGGGATTACCAGGCCGGCGCCTGGAACCGCGACGACGGCATCCGGATCGACCATTTCCTGCTGACCCCGCAGGCCGCCGACCTGATGACCGACTGCCAGATCGACAAGGACATCCGCGGCCGCGAAAAGCCCTCCGACCACGTACCCATATGGGTGAACCTCGACGCGTAAGCCTCCGTTTTCTCTACAAAAACGCCGCGTCTCCCAAAACCACCCGCCCCGAGCCCGACCCGGGGCCTCGCCATCCCCAATCACGCAAGATAGCCCCGCCGGGCGAGCGCCGGCCCGTGGGGAGGCGCTGCAACGGATGTGGATGGCATTTTATGGTGCCGAATACATCTTACCTACCAACGTAACGCAACACCCGCCAAAGCGCCTGCCCGTGGGGACGGGCCGGCGCTCGCCCGGCGGCCTTCGGCCTCGATTCCGGGCGTGTGCCACCTCACACACCACCCAAAAACAACCCCGTCCCGATCAGAGGCCCCGGGTCAAGCCGCGGGCGGCCACTCATCCGCAAGCGAACACACCCTACCCGCCGCTCACCACGTCATGCTCGTAAATCCAGTCGAACTGGTGCAGCAACTTGCCCGGCGCGACCGCCCCGCCGACCCGCAAGGCCGCATGCGCCGCCCACCGCAGCGGCGGGAACGACAGGTGATATTTCCACGCGTTCGAACTGGCGGCGTCCACCACCTTGCGCACACGCCCCTCCCGCCGCGCCTGGTAAGCGGCCAGCCGCGCCTCCAGCGCGCCCGGCCCCGCCAGCGCCTCGGCCAGAACCCAGGCATCCTCCAGCGCCATCGACGCCCCCTGCGCCATGAACGGCAGCGTCGGATGCGCCGCATCACCCAGCAGAACCGTCCCTGCCCCGTGCCACGCCCGCGCCACCGGGTGCCGGAACAGCCCCCACAGGTGCACCGTCTCGACCCGGCCCAGCATCTCCTGCACCTCCGGCCCGAAATCGGCGAACGCCGCCTGCAGGGCCTCCGGATCGTCCCGCTGGCTCCAGCTTTCCTCCTGCCAGTCGGCCCGCTCCTGCACCGCCACAAGGTTCAGCGCCGACCCGTCCCGCAACGGATAGCTCACCACGTGCCGGTGCGGGCCCATATGCACATGCACCTCCGGGCCGCGCCCGTTTACGTTCGGCACCACCGCGCGCCACGCCACCTGGCCGGTAAAGAACGGCGCCACGCTCCCGTTCAGCGCCTGCCGCACCACCGAGTGCAGCCCGTCGGCGCCGACCACGAGGTCCGCCTGCACGTCCACCCCCCGGGCCAGCGTCACGTCCGGCCGCGCGCCGGGGCTCACCCGCTCGGCATGCTGCAACAGCCGGATCTTCACCCCCGCCTCCCGCGCCCCCGCGGCCAGCACGTCGACCAGGTCGGCCCGGTGCACGAAATGGTAATCCCTGCTCCCCAGCCCACCCAGGTCGAGCCGCAACACCTCCCCGCCCCGGTAATCCTTCAGCCGCACCGCCCGGCCCTGCATCGACACGGCGCGCAGCGCGTCGCCCAGCCCCAGCGCCTCCAGCACCCGGAACCCGTTCGGGCTCACCTGCAGCCCGGCGCCCACCTC
>Ga0189287_100332_pt1 | contig 11756 bp, 18 predicted proteins | sample UW86minimetaG_FD_130319 | JGI IMG/M metagenome (GOLD analysis project Ga0189287, IMG submission 130319) | Marine microbial communities from the Costa Rica Dome - UW86 mini metaG | ecosystem: Environmental > Aquatic > Marine > Oceanic > Photic zone | place: Costa Rica: the Eastern Pacific... | reverse complement strand
CCAGCAGTTCAGCGTGACCCGCGAGCGGATCCGCCAGATCGAGGCCAAGGCGCTGCGCAAGCTGAAACACCCGAGCCGGTCGCGGAAGCTGCGGTCGTTCCTGGATCAGTGAGCGGGCGACACAGCCCGGACATGGATAGAGCGGGCCGTCGGGAGACGGCCCGTTTTGCGTTCAGGACCGGCAGCTCCTGAGACCTGGGAGGGTCGAGAATTTGTTTGAGATGGACCACGGCGGGGCGCCGCGATGATCGAATATCGGATTTATATCCATGATTTCGACGGGGATGCGAAGGAGGTTGCAGAGTTCCTGGACTTCCCCGATGCATGCCACGCGAACCGAGGTGAGCGAAATCCGGAGATGGTCGTCCCCCGACGGAACAGCGTGATGTTCTCTGTCGATGACCCGACGGGAAAAGACGCAAGCCGCCTGACGGCCTTTGCGAAGGAAGTGACGAACAGGCGCGAAAAACTGAGAAAGCTGGGAGGCGAGACGACATACAAGATCGCGCTGATCGTCACGGGGCGCGGGGCCGAGGAAAACGTGCATGTCACCATTCCAACGGAGATTTCCAAGATAGCCTGCGAGCTTGGCTGTGAGATCGACGTCTTCGTTTCGAGCTTGGATTGATCCGGCGGACCGGTTTTGCAGGTTTCGGGTCGGGCTCAGGAACCGCCGCGGGAATTCCCCCAACCTTGACACCACTCGCCCCCGCGCCCACCCTTTGAGAAGCTCGGCGCCTGTCCGGGCCTGTGCTGCAAGGAATGGAAAGGCTGCCCATGTCGCTCTTGTCACGTCTCTTCGGGTCCGGCTCCGGTTCGGACAATGGATCGGGCAAGGGCTCGGCGCCTGCCCATGACCCGGTCACATACGAGGGCTTCACCATCCATCCCGAACCGATCAAGGAGGGCGGCACCTATCGCGTGGCCGCGCGGATCGAGAAGGAGGTGGCGGGCGAGGTGAAGGAGCACCAGCTTATCCGCGCCGACATGGTGAGCGACCCCGACGGCGCCGCCGCCGAGTCGGTGCGCAAGGCGCAGCGCCTGATCGACGAGCAGGGGGAGCGGCTGTTCGACCGGCCCCGGTGAGGGAAAGTTTGGCAGTCCCGAACCGGCGGCGGCTCCGATACGGTGCCATGGGAGCCCGCCGGGCGAGCGCCTGCCCGTCACGCCAAAGGCGTGCCGCGTATACACGGCGCACCTGCGGTGCGACGGGACGGGCCCCCTATCGGCGATTGCAAGCAATCGCCGATAGCCCGGCGCCGCGCCTTGGCGCGGCTTGACTCCGGGCGGGCGCGCGCGTCGGCCGGCCTCGGTAAGGGAGGATCAGGGGTTGGGTTGTGCCGGGGAGGTGCCGGGCTGAAGCCCGGCCTACGCGCCTACCGCGCCGCCAGCCACTCCGCCACTGTCATCCAGACCGGCAGGGTCGCCGCGCTGAGGATCGTCGTCTGGGCAATGAGCGTCGCCGCCAGCCGCCGGTCGGCCCCGAACCCTGAGGCCAGTACATGCGCCGCCGAGGCCGTTGGGAGCGCGGCGAAGACCACCAGCACCGGCACGATGGGCGCCGAGGAGCCGAGCGCCAGCGCCACCAGTGTCACCGTCAGCGGCAGGATCACCAGCTTGGTCGTCACGAGGATGCCGGTGAACCGGTTCATCCGCCCCAGCGCCCGCCAATTGAGCGTCGCCCCGATGGAGATGAGCGCCACCGGGATCGCCGCCTCGGCTAGAAGCGTCACCGGGGCCAGCACCGGTGCGGGGATGGTGAGCCCGGTAAGGCCCACGACCACGCCTGCAAGGCTTGCCAGCAGGAAGGGGTTGAGCGCCACCCGGCGCAGCATGGCCGCCGCCGTCAGCCCCTCGCCGCGCGACAGGGCCGAGACGGCGAAGATGTTGGCCAGCGGGATGCCGAGGCCGATGGTGACCGAGTAGAGCCCGATATCGGCCGAGGGCAGCGCCTGCACCAGCACGAAGCCCAGTGCCGTGTTGAACCGCCACGCCGCCTGCCAGCAGCCGGCGAAATCGAGGAACCGTTCGGGCCCGAAAGGCCGCGCGAGCCAGCCGAGCGCCAGCCCCAGCGCCAGGACCGCCCAGACGAGCGGGCCCACGATCAGCAGGCTCGCCGGTTCGATCGGCCGGGAGGCGGCGGCGGTGAAGATAAGCGCCGGAAACAGGATCTCGAAATTCAGCCGGTCGAGCCCGGCCCAGGCGTTCTCGCTCAGCCGGTTGCGCACCAGCCCGCCCAAGAGGACGAGCAGGACGACGGGCAGAAGGCCGGTGACGAGGATGAGCAGCATCGCGGGCAAGGGTCCGGTGGCGGGGTTCGCCCCCTCATGCCCGCTGGCGGCGGCGGGGTAAAGGCCCCGGCCGGCGATTGCGTCATCGCCGTTGCCGGGTGCGGGGCGCATGGCGTATGTCTGTTGGCAGTTGGTTGATGTCATTCCCGGAGACCCCGATGCGCCTGTCCCTCGTTGCCGCCTGCCTTGCCCTCTCGCCCCTTCCCGCGGCCGCGCAGTCGGGCTGCGCGGGTATCCCGCTGTTCCAGTGCCAGTCGGGCAGCAAGGTCATCGATCTCTGTCTTGCCGGCGACGTGGCGGTCTATCGCTACGGGCCTGCGGGCCGCGCGGCGGAGCTGGTGCTGGAACGCCACGTGACCGAGGTGGACCTGCAGCCGTGGAACGGCGTCGGGCGCTACCTGTGGGAGGAGCTGACGCTTTACAACGCCGGCTATTCCTATGCGCTCAATTACAGCGTCGACCGGATGGCGCAGGGCGATCCGCAGGTCACCGGCGGGGTGACCGTGGCACAGGGCGGCCAGGTGCTGGCCGAGGTGCAGTGTAGCCCCGGCACGGTGGGCGCGCATGATTTCTACCCGGTCTTCGAGCGCAAGGAAGCCAACGGGCAATGCTGGAACCTCGACAGCCGCGCATGGCAGCGGTGCTGAGGCCCGTGCAGACCAGTTTCGGCATCGAGACGCGCGGGCAGGGGCTTTACGAGTTCACGGGCCAGGTGGAAAGCTGGCTGCGCGATGCGAGCGCGGACGAGGGGCTGCTGACGCTCTTCATCCGCCACACCTCGGCCAGCCTGCTGATCCAGGAGAATGCCGACCCGGACGTGCAGCGCGACCTGCTGGCCTATTTCTCGCGCCTCGTGCCGCCCTCGGACGACCCCGCGATGGGCTACCTGCGGCACACGATGGAAGGCCCCGACGACATGCCCGCCCATATCAAGGCGGCGATTATGCCGGTAAGCCTGACGATCCCGGTCAGCGGCGGGCGCATGGCGCTTGGTACCTGGCAGGGTTTGTACGTGTTCGAGCATCGCGATCGCCCGCATTTCAGGCAGGTGGCCGCGCATCTGGCCGTGTCCGGCTAGCCAAACTGGCTCGATTTCGCTGCAGTGCAAGAAACAAACGTTGCGAGATTTCCACGAAAGCGGATAAAAAACGAATCAGGGCAAGATCGCCCGTATCGGCCGCGGCGCAACCCGCGCCCGGTCACAGTCGAAAGGACTTTAAAATGGCTGAAGCCGAAACCAAGACCCCGCTCACCGAAGAGCAGAAGAAGCGCCGTTGGGCCGGCCGCAAACTCGCGTTCCTGCATTTCAACCAGCAGTACCGCGTCGACAACCCCGAGGCCAGCAAGGAAGAGCGCAAGGCCGCGTGGAAGGAGGCGAAGAAAGCGCAGACCAAGATTGCGCTGCGTACGCTAACCCAACTGGAACGCGAAGGCTTCGGGATCTCTGTCCCGGAGAAAGCGGCCGAAGCCGCTGAATAAGCTTTCTCATTGACGACGCGCCCGGCCCTGCCGCCCGTCATGGGCGTGCCCGGGGCCGGCCGCAACACGAAGCCCCCCTTTATATAGCGCTGCAAAATCTCCTCTACCCAAAACTTTGCGGCTGCCCTATAGTGGCTGTGGATAAATGGGCCAAAGACCCATAACCAACGAGGCAGAGAAGAAAAGGGGCTGGGGCGATGCGGTGCCCGTTTTGCGGAAACATTGATACACAGGTGAAGGACTCGCGTCCGGCGGAAGACCACGTGTCGATCCGGCGGCGGCGGTTCTGTCCGGCCTGCGGGGGCCGGTTCACCACCTACGAGCGGGTGCAGCTGCGCGACCTCGTGGTCGTCAAGACCAACGGGCGGCGCGAGGATTTCGACCGCGACAAGCTGGAACGCTCGATCCGGATCGCGCTGCAGAAGCGCCCGGTGGAACCCGAACGGGTGGAGCAGATGATCTCGGGCATCGTGCGGCGGCTGGAAAGCCTTGGCGAGACCGACATCCCGTCGAAGACGGTGGGCGAGATCGTCATGGAAAGCCTGGCCCGGATCGACACCGTGGCCTACGTGCGGTTTGCCAGCGTTTACAAGAACTTCCAGGCGGCGGATGATTTCGACAAGTTCGTGAGCGAGCTGCGCCCGAACGCCGCGGAAGACGCGCCCGCGGACGAGTGAGCGACACCGACACAAGGTACATGCGCTTCGCGCTGTCGCTCGGGCGGCGCGGGCAGGGGCAGTGCTGGCCCAACCCGGCCGTGGGCTGCGTGATCGTGCAGGGCGACCGGATCGTCGGGCGCGGCTGGACCCAGCCGGGCGGGCGGCCCCATGCGGAGCGCGTGGCGCTGGCGCAGGCGGGGGCGGCGGCCAGGGGGGCGACCGCCTATGTCAGCCTTGAACCTTGCGCGCATCACGGACAGACGCCGCCCTGTGCCGAGGCGCTGATCGGGGCGGGCGTCGCCCGCGTCGTGGCGCCGCTGGAGGACAGCGACACACGGGTCTCCGGCCGGGGCTTCGCCATGCTGCGCGCGGCCGGGGTCGAGGTGGTCACGGGCGTGCTGGCGGCGGAGGCACAGGCCGACCTCGCCGGCTTCTTCCGGAAGGCCACCGAGGGCCGGCCGTGGATCACCCTGAAACTCGCCAGCTCCTTCGACGGGCGCATCGCCACCGCCAGCGGGCACAGCCAGTGGATCACCGGGCCCGAGGCGCGGCGGCTTGTCCACGGGCTGCGGGCCCGGCACGACGCGGTGATGGTGGGGGCGGGCACGGCACGGGCCGATGACCCGATGCTGACCGTGCGCGGCCTCGGCGTGGCGCGGCAGCCGGTGCGGGTGGTGGTTTCGCGCAGGCTGGACCTGCCGCAGGACGGCAAGCTGGCCCGCACGGCGGGCGAGGTGCCGGTGTGGCTGTGCCACGGGCCGGATGCGGACGAGGATCGCAAGGCGGCATGGCACGGCTTCGGTGCCAAGTTGCTACCCTGTGAGCTGACGGGCAGGCAGATCGACCCGGTCTCGGTCTGCGCGGCGCTCGGGGCGGCGGGGCTGACGCGGGTGTTCTGCGAGGGCGGCGGCGCGCTGGCGGCCTCGCTCCTGTCGGCGGGGCTGGTCGACGAGCTGGTTGGGTTCACCGCGGGCTTTGCCGTGGGGGCCGAGGGGCTGCCCTCGGTGGGGGCGATGGGGATCTCGTCGCTGGACGAGGCGGAGCGGTTTGACCTGGCCGAGGTCCGGCAGGTGGGCGGGGACGTGATGCACCGGTGGGTGAGATCCGATTAGGACGGCAACAGGTCTTTCTGATGGATGCCTCCGGCGGGGATATTTTCAGCCAGAAGAAGCACGGGGTTAAGTAATCGGGCGGGAGCTCAGAAGGGCAGGTCGCGCCCGTCCCACGTGCGGAAACAGCCGGTGGTGTCGAGGGTCAGGCGGTCGAACTCGGCAATGAGGCCATCGGCGCTGTCGCCGACGCCGACCTCGCCCTTCTCGCCGCCCATGTCGGTGCGGACCCAGCCGGGGTGGTAGATGCCCACGGCGATATCCAGTTCCTTCAGGTCGACGGCCAGGTTGCGCCCCAGGTTGAGCGCGGCGGCCTTCGAGGCCCGGTAGCAATAGCTGCCCCCAGCGGCGAGCTCGTCACTGCCGAGGCGGCTGGAGAGGATGGCGATCTTCGGCTGTTTCGCCAGCTGCAGCCCGGTCATCAGGGCCTGGACCGTCAGGAAGACGCCGGTCACGTTGGTGGCCATCACCTCGGCCCATGTCCCGGGCGCGAAGCCGCTGGCGAGCGACTGGCCCTTGTCGGGGTAGATGCCGGCGTTGCAGACGAGGAGGTCGACGGGCTTGCCGTCGACATGGGCGGCCAGCGCCTCGAACTGGTCGGGTTTCGTCACGTCCAGCTCGACCTCGGCCCCGCCGGATCGGGCGGTGCCGGTCACCTCGTGGCCCATGCGGCGGTAGCGCTCGGCAAGGGCGTGGCCGATCCCCCGGCTGACCCCGGTGATCACGACATGCATTGCCGCCTCCTCAGTTGGATTTCCGGTTGGGCAGGAATGGCAGCGGCGCGACAGGCACGCCGTCTTCGAGAAGCTTGCGCGCCTCCTCGGGCTTGGCCTCGCCGTAGATCGAGCGCTCGGGGGCGGTGCCCTCGTGCATCTGCCGGGCTTCGCGGGCGAAGTTGAGGCCCACGTATTCCGAGTTCTTCTCCACGTGGCGCTTCAGTTCGGCCAGCGCCTGTTCGGCGGTGGTCGCGGGGGCGGAAAGCGGGCGCTGGCGGGGGGTATCGGGCGCCTCGGGCGCTTGCGGGCGCTTGCGGCGGCTGTCGCGTACGCTGGGCGCCATCAGCGCCTTTTCCACGTGGGTCGAGCCGCAGACCGCGCAGGCCACCATGCCTGCCGATTGAAGCTTGTCGAAGGCCGAGGCCGACTGGAACCAGCTGTCGAAGCGGTGGTCCTTGTCGCATTTGAGGGTGAACTGAATCACACCGTCTACTCCATCACACGATTGCGTAACAGTTATACCGTCCGGGGCGGTTTTCAAGCGGCCTGCCGCGCGTTCAGGACCGCAGCAGCTTGGGGTCGAAGCGGCGGATGATCTGCGCCAGCTCGGGCTCGTCGACCTTCGCCGCGGCCTTCTTGCGCCGCATCCACTTGCGCTTGCGCTGGTCCTTCTCGGGATAATCCTCGGCCAGCGCCCGGACCCGCACCGGGTAGACCATGGCGACACAGGGCAGCCCGCCTTCCTGCGGGGCCGACTTGTGGTAGGAGAAGAGCCCCAGGCACGGCCCGGCCACCCGGCCCAGCACGCCCGCCTCCTCCCACGCTTCCTGGAGGGCGGCGTTGGCGGGGGTGTGCCCGTCGAGCGGCCAGCCCTTGGGAATGATCCAGCGCTTGGTCCCGCGCGAGGTGACCATCAGGAATTCCGGCTTGTCGTTGCGGATGCGGTAGCACAGCGCGGCGAACTGCGTGCGCAGGTCGGACTTGTGTCGCGAACGAAGCGCGATGGGCACCTGTTTGAGATAGTGCTGGGACATCGGGTTGTCCTTCTCCCTTGCGCCCGGGCTGCTCGGCCAGATTGTATATACAGTCTGCCAGAGAGGCGCGCGCAATGCGAGTCCTGATTGCCGCCGGGTCACATTTTCCGACAGGCGCCGTGGCCGTCCTGCGCAAGGTCAGAAACGCCCCCCCGTGACGCCCGCGCGCGCGGGCGCGTGCAGGAGAGCATGCAGGAGTCCGCGCGCCGCGATCCGATGGAAATAATCAGGATTGACAAAGCTGAGTGAAAAAGTCAGAAATGTAATCAGCCAACCGGACCCGGTCAGCCATCAGCCAGAACACGAGCAAAGGAGCGACGGATGATTGCTGAACGGGTAAGCCGCGATACGGCGCCGGTGCGGGGGGCCAGCCCGACGCGCAACCAGGCGGCGGAGATGGCCATGGCGGGGCTGCTGACGCCCGACATGGTGCTCGAGCATCTGCTCGACCGGATCGAGGGGCGCCCGGCATGATGACGCTTCGCAAATCCCCCGATGGCGACGCGGCCACGGCACAGCCGCAATACGATGCCCGCGAGCTGATCGGCGAGGGCGCCACCGCGACGATCACGCTGGACGGCCAGATCTACACCCTGCGCATCACCCGGATGGGCAAGCTGATCCTGACGAAGTGACCCCGATGAAACATCACAGCGACATGCGCGGCGGGTTTCCCGTCGCCGGGTTCGACACCCTTTCCGGCGCCGAGCGCGTGCTGGTCCGGGCGATGCGCCACTGGTCCGACGGGCCGGAGGGGCAGGACCATATCGCCCGGCTGCTGCTGGAGGTGATGGGCGAGGCGCGGGCGAAGACCTGCCAGCGGGCGCTCAACGACGTGATGGGCCTGATCGGGCGGCACGGGCGGCGCAAGCTGATCCGGCACCAGCCGCATTGTTCCTGCGTCGGCGCAGACGAGGCCGTGTTCGCGCATTTCATCATGCTCGCCGCCACCGGCGAGCGGGAAGACGCGATGCTGGTGGGCTCGCTGATCGTCGAGGGGCCGCTGCTCCTGCCGCTGACCGAGGCGGCGCGGCAGGCGGGGCTCTACCTGCACCGCTCGACCCTGTCGGGCATGGTGCCCTCGACGGACATGGCGGGGGTTACCGTTCACTGATGCGGGGGAACCTGCGGCAAAGCCGCGCGTTTCCCTGTATCTGACAGAAAAACTCTGGTTTTTGCCGGCGAATCGTGCAGAAATCGAGAACAGGATGGATCCAGGCGATCCGAAGACGAGGCCGAGATGATAATCTGCCATTGCCAGTCGATCACAGACCGCGATATCCGCGCTGCCGTGGACTGGATGCGTGCGGCCGACGAAGACACGCTCATCACCCCCGGCAAGGTGTACCGCGCGCTCGGCAAGAAGGCCGATTGCGGCGGCTGCCTGCCGCTCTTCCTTGACACCATGCATCAGTGTGACACCTTTGTCATACCCATGCAGCGGCGTGACAGGCGCCGCGAGGAATCAAAGGAAGCGAGCGATGAAGGGCGACGAAAAGGTTATCGAGTACCTTAACAAGGCACTGCGGAGCGAATTGACGGCGGTCAGCCAGTACTGGCTGCATTACCGGCTTCAAGAAGACTGGGGCTATGGCAAAAACGCCGCCAAGTCGCGCGAGGAAAGCATCGAGGAGATGCACCACGCCGACAAGCTGATCACGCGGATCATCTTCCTCGGCGGCCACCCCAACCTGCAGAAGCTCGACACGCTGCGCATCGGCGAGACCCTGCGCGAGACGCTGGATGCGGATCTTGCCGCCGAGCATGACGCCCGGACCCTCTATATCGAAGCGCGCGACCATTGCGAGAAGGTGGGCGACTACGTCTCGAAGAACCTGTTCGAAGAGCTGATCGCCGACGAGGAAGGCCATATCGATTTTCTCGAGACGCAGATCGACCTGTTCGACAGCCTTGGCGCCGAGCGCTACGGGCTGCTGAATGCAAGCTCTGCGGACGAGGCAGAATAGGGGGCTCTGCCCCCGACGTTGAAATCCTGAGGGATTTCAACGTCTCCCCCGGGATATTTCCGGCCAGAAGAAGCACAGGGGCGCCCCTTTTCCGGGGTCGCCCTTCTTCTATTCCGCGAAGTGGCAGGCGGCCTGGGTGCCGTTGGCGAGCGTGCGCAGCTCGGGGCGGTCCTGGCGGCAGATGGCCTCGGCCATGGGGCAGCGGGGCGCGAAGGGGCAGCCGGGCGGCGGGTTGACCGGGTCGGGCAGTTCGCCGGGCTTGCGCGGATTGTCGAAGGAGCCGCCCTCGAGCTTCGGGATCGCGTCGAGCAGGAGGCGCGTATAGGGGTGCTTCGGCGTGGCGAAGAGATCCTCGGCGCGCGCCAGCTCCATGATCCGGCCCAGGTACATCACCGCGACGCGGGTGCCGAAATGCTCGACCACCGACAGGTCGTGGGTGATGAACAGGTAGGTCAGCCCGCGCTCGGCCTGCAAATCGGTCAGCAGGTTGAGGATCTGCGCCTGGATCGAGACGTCGAGCGCCGAGATGGGCTCGTCGGCGACGATGAAGGCGGGGTTGGTGACCAGCGCCCGGGCGATGGCGATGCGCTGGCGCTGGCCGCCCGAGAACTCGTGCGGCAGGCGGCGCTGCCAGCTCTGGTCGCAGCCGGTGGCATCCAGCACCTCCTCGACCCGCTGGCGCACCTGCTGGGCGTTCATTTCCGGCATCAGGTGGCGCACCGGCTCGGCCAGAGTGTCGAACACGTTGCGGCGCGGGTTGAGCGAGGCATAGGGGTTCTGGAACACCATCTGCATGTCGCGGCGCACCGGCTTGCGGGCGGCCTCGTCCATGGTGTCGATGCGCTGGCCCTGGAAGTGGATCTCGCCCTCGGTGGGGTTCAGCAGGCCGATGATGGCGCGGCCCAGCGTGGTCTTGCCACAGCCCGACTCGCCCACGACGCAGAAGCTTTCGCCGGGCTCGATGGCCAGGTCGACGCCGTTCAGCGCGTGCAGCACCGGGGTTTCGCGCGACAGGAAGTGCGTCGGCAGCGCAAAGCGCACCTCGACGCCCTTGGTTTCGACGATGGGCTGGCTCATGAGGCGGCCTCCGCCGGGGTCAGGGGGTGGAAGCAGGCGGCGTGGCCGCCCGCGCGTTCGGGGATCTCCTGCCGGCAGCGCTCGGTCGCGCGGTTGCAGCGGGGGTGATAGGCGCAGCCCTTGGGCAGGGCGGTGATCGGCGGCATCGAGCCCGGGATCTGGTAGAGCCGCTCGCCCCGCGCCGCGTTCTGCGGCAGGGCCTGCAGCAGGCCGTAGGTATAGGGGTGCTGCGGGCCGCGGATGATCTCCTGCGTGGGGCCTTCCTCGACGCATTTGCCGGCGTACATGATCATGATCCGCTCGGTCACCTCGGCCACGACGCCAAGGTCGTGGGTGATGAGGATGAGCGCCACGTCATTCTCGCGGCAGAGCTTGAGGATGAGCGCCATGATCTCGGCCTGGATCGTCACGTCGAGCGCCGTGGTGGGCTCGTCGGCGATGATCAGCTCGGGGTCGGTCAGCAGCGCGATGGCGATGACGACCCGCTGGCGGAGGCCGCCGGACAGCTCGTGCGGATAGGACGACATCCGGTTCTCGGCCGAGGGGATGGCGACCATGCGCAGCTTTTCCACGCAGAGCTTGTGGGCCGCCGATTTCGAGATGCGGCGGTGCGCCTGCAGCGTCTCGATCATCTGGGCGCCGATCGTCATCACCGGGTTGAGCGTGACCATCGGGTCCTGGAAGATCATCGAGATGCGGTTGCCGCGCAGCTTGCGGATCTTCCGCTCGGACAGCTCCAGCAGGTTTTCCCCGTGGAAATTGATCGTACCGCCCGACACCCGGCCGGGCTCGGCGATGAGGTTCAGGATGGCGAAGGCCAGCATTGACTTGCCGGCGCCGGATTCGCCCACGACGCCAAGGCGTTCGCCCTTCTCGAGCGTCAGGTCGACCCCGCGCAGGGCCTCGACCTCGTCGCGCTTGCCGCGCGGAAAGGCCACGTGCAGGTCACGCACTTCGAGCATTGCCATCAGTCCTCTCCCCGCCGCAGTTTCGGATTGAGCACGTCGCGCATCCAGTCGCCCAGGAGGTTCAGCGCCAGGATCAGCACCACCAGCACGATGGCGGGGTAGAGGGTGATCCACCACGAGCCCGAGAAGATGAACTCGAACCCCGAGCGGATGAGCGAGCCCAGCGACGGCCGGTCGGTCGGCATCCCCAGCCCGAGGAACGAGAGCGCCGCCTCGGTCATGATCGCCTCCGCCACCTGGATGGTCGAGATCACCAGCACCGGCGTCAGCGTGTTGGGCAGGATATGCCCCCACATCACCTTGCGCGCCGGCAGGCCGATCACGCGGGCGGCGTCGACATATTCCTTGCCCTTCTCGCCAAGGACCGAGCTGCGCACCGTGCGGGCGAACTTGGGCCATTCGGCGACGCCGATGATCAGGATCAGCATGAAGATCGCGTAATCGGCATAGGTGTTG
>Ga0189287_100331_pt1 | contig 11843 bp, 10 predicted proteins | sample UW86minimetaG_FD_130319 | JGI IMG/M metagenome (GOLD analysis project Ga0189287, IMG submission 130319) | Marine microbial communities from the Costa Rica Dome - UW86 mini metaG | ecosystem: Environmental > Aquatic > Marine > Oceanic > Photic zone | place: Costa Rica: the Eastern Pacific... | reverse complement strand
TCTACGCGCTCGACGACGGCGACAGCTGGACCCTCGTCGATTCGGGCATGAAGACCGACCACAGCGTCGCCTTGTGGGAGGGCCTGCTCACCGGGCCGCTCAAGGGCAAGCCCGTCTCGCGCATCATTCTCACCCACCACCACCCAGATCACGTCGGCATGGTGGGCTGGCTGATGGAGCGTTTCGGGGCCGAGCTGATCACCACCCGCACCGCCTGGCTCTTCTCCCGGATGCTGATCCTCGACACCGAGGAAAAGCCTACCCCGCAGGCGCTCGACTTCTGGCGCGCCGCCGGCATGGACCCCGAGATCTACGAGGCCCGCAAGGCCGAACGCCCTTTCAACTTCGCCGATGTCTGCCACCCCCTGCCGGTGGGCTACACCCGCGTCAAGGAAGGCGACACGCTCCGCGCCGGCGGCCGCAAGTGGGACATCCATATCGGCAACGGCCACGCCCCCGAACACCTCACGCTTTGGAGCCGCGACGACAACCTCGTCATCGCCGGCGACCAGATCATCTCCTCCATCAGCCCCAATATCGGTGTCCACCCCACCGAGCCCGAGGCCGACCCCGTTGCCGACTGGCTGGAAGCCTGCGGCCGCTTCCGCTCGCTCGCCCGCGAACATCACCTCGTCCTCAGCGGGCACAAGCGGCCCTTCCTCGGCCTGCCCATGCGGATGCGCCAGCTCATCGAGAACCACCACGGCGCACTCGACCGCCTCCGCGCCCACCTGGCCGAGCCCCGCACCGCCGCCGAATGCTTCCCCCCGCTTTTCAAGCGCCCGATCGACGCGGGCATCTACGGGCTTGCATTGGTCGAGACGGTTGCACATCTCAATCATCTCCACCACGCTGGCGAAATCACGCGCCGCCGCCGCGACGATGGCGCCTGGCTTTGGCAGAGCAGCCCGGAGTGAGCAGACACATGGACGACGAGATCAGAACCGCGGCCGAAGCCGCCGAAGACGCCGCCATCCCGCGCTGTCACGAGGTCCATGCCGACCCCGAGACCTGCAAGGGCGGGCGCGACGTGACCGAGGGCGTCCGGCTCACCCCCGTCAAGGAAAAAAGCGAGGCGCAGTGGGCCTATGAACGGCTGATCCTCTACATCCAGAACTTCGAGAAGACCCTCGACAACGAGCACGAGATCGCCATCGGCTTCGCCGGCGGCGACACCGGCGTCATCCGGATCGAGGGGATGGGCTTTTTCGACCCCGATATCGTCACCTTCTACGGCAGCGACGCGGGCGGCGTGAAAACCCAACTCATCCAGCACGTCACCCAGCTCAGCGTCATGCTGCGGGCCCTTCCGAAGAAGATCGACCACGTCGAACCCAACCGCATCGGCTTCCGCCTGGTGGAAGACCTCGAAACCGCCTGAGCCCCGCGCCTTGCGACATTTCGGGCCACGGAGCGCACAGGGTGGTGACAGCCTCCTGCAAATGCGCTATCCACACCTCCGACCGCGTAATTTCCAAGCAGGGAACGACCCCAGATGGCTGACCACAAACATGGCGAAATGGATATCGAAACCCACGAGAAGACCTTCGAGGGCTTCATCCGTTTCACGGCCTGGAACTGCGTTCTGATCGTCGTCGTGCTGATCTTCATGGCGCTGGTCAACGCCTGAGGCGCCACCGGCCCTTTCCTGGAAGTCCTGCCCGCGGCCCGCAATCCGCCGTGACTTGACCTCGCTCCCGCGCTATACTCGGCCAAACGGCGCCGCGAAGAGCGTGAAGAGGCACAAAGGCATGGCAACAGCGGAAAAGCTGACCGCGCGCTGGACGCGGTTCCAGAACCGGGTCGCCGCCCGCAGGGCGGTGCTGGGCCGGCCCGCCACGGCCTTCGTCTCCCGCCCCGAACCCCGCACCATCGGCAGCTATGCCCGCGGCCGCCAACTGGCCGCCGGCAATTTCCTCTTCGCCGGCCACCTGCTCCAGCAGCCCGATACCGACATGTGGGAGCTCACCCCGCCCGACCACGCCTTCGCCGAGGCGCTGCACGGGTTCGGCTGGCTCGACGATCTCGTCGCCGCCGGCGACGCCACCGCCCGCGCCCGTGCCCAGGAGTGGCTCCGCGGCTGGATCGAGCTCTACGGCCGCGGCCGCGGCCCGGGATGGACACCGAACCTCACCGGCCGCCGCCTGATCCGCTGGATCAGCCACGCCTTCTTCCTGCTCAACGGGCTGGGCAGCGAACACTCCCACGCCTTCTACCGCTCGATGGCGGCGCAGACCGTCTTCCTCGGCCGCCGCTGGTCCGCCACCTCCCCCGGCCTGCCGCGCTTCGAAGCGCTGACCGGGCTGATCTATGCCGGCATCTCGCTGGAAGGCATGGAAGACCAGGTCGACCCCGCCGTCACCGCATTGGGCCGCGAATGCACCGAGCAGATCGATGCCCAGGGCGGCCTGCCCACCCGCAACCCCGAGGAACTGCTCGACGTCTTCACCCTTCTCACATGGGCCGCCGTCGCGCTCGGCGAATCCGGCAAGGGCGTCAGCAACGCCCACTGGTCGGCCATAGAACGCATCGCTCCCACCCTGCGCACCCTGCGCCACGCCGATGGCGGGCTGGCCCGCTTTCACGGCGGCGGCAAGGGGCTGGAAGGGCGGCTCGACCACGCGCTCGCGAACAGCGGCGTGAAAAGCCGCGCGGCGAACGGCCTCTCCATGGGGTTCCTCCGGCTCAGCGCCGGCCGCACCAGCGTCATCGTCGATGCCGCCCCGCCGCCGCAGGGCAAGGCCTCGGCCGAGGCCCACGCCTCCACCCTCGCCTTCGAGCTGACCTCGGGCCGCCGCCCGCTGATCGTCAATTGCGGCTCGGGCGTCAATTTCGGGCAGGAATGGCGCCGCGCCGGCCGTGCCACCCCCTCGCATTCCACCCTCGTCCTCAACGAACAGTCCAGCGCCCGGCTCGGCGCCCCCCGCGACGGGTTAGACTACCTCGTCAGCGCCCCCCGCCGCGTCCCGATCGAGATCAGCCACGCCTCCGACGGGCTGCGCTTCGAGGGCGGGCATGACGGCTATGTCCGCGATTACGGCCTGACCCACGTCCGCAAGCTTGAACTCACCTTCGACGGGCGCGGGCTGGCGGGCGAAGACATGCTGGTCACGCTCGACGACGGCGACAAGGAACATTTCGACAAGGCGCTCGACGCCTCCGGGCTCGAGGGCATCCCCTTCGACATCCGCTTTCACCTTCATCCGGATGTCGACGTCTCGCTCGACATGGGCGGCGCCGCGGCGTCTATGGCGCTGATGAGCGGCGAAATCTGGGTCATGCGGGTCGACGGCAACGTCGAAATGTCCATAGAAGGCAGCGTTTACCTGCAAAAAACGCGGCTCAAGCCCCGTGCGACCAAACAGATTGTTCTCTCCGGCCGCATGATGGAGTATGCGACCCGCGTGAGATGGTCACTGGCCAAGCCGCAGGACTCGCCGATAGGCATCCGCGATCTGGCGCGCGACGGGCTCGACCCGGTGACCGAATACTGACCTGAACCGACCAAGGACATGCTGCCGATGACCGATCTTGCGCCCCTTCGCCGCGCCCTGCTTTCCGTTTCCGACAAGACCGGGCTGGTCCGGCTGGGCAAGGCCCTGTCCGAACGCGGCGTCGAGCTGCTCTCGACCGGCGGCAGCGCGAAAACCCTCCGCGAAGCCGGGCTCGAGGTGCGCGACGTGGCCGATGTGACAGGCTTCCCCGAGATGATGGATGGCCGCGTGAAAACCCTGCACCCGATGGTCCATGGCGGCCTTCTGGCGCTCCGCGACAACGCCGATCACGTGGCAGCGATGGAGCAACACGGCATCGGCCCGATCGACCTGCTGGTCGTCAACCTCTACCCGTTCGAGGAAACGGTCGCCAAGGGCGCCGATTACGACACCTGCATCGAGAACATCGATATCGGCGGCCCGGCCATGATCCGCGCGGCGGCCAAGAACCACGCCTTCGTCTCGGTCGTCGTCGATGTCGAGGATTACCAGCCCCTTCTGGAAGAACTCGACGCCAATGACGGCCAGACCACCTACGAATTCCGCCAGCGCCTCGCGCTGACCGCCTATGCCCGCACCGGCGCCTACGACGCCGCCGTCTCAAGCTGGATGGCACAGGCGCTGGGCGACAAGACCCCCCGCCGCCGCGCCTTCGCCGGCACGCTCGCGCAAACCCTCCGCTACGGCGAGAACCCACACCAGTCCGCCGCCTTCTACACCGACGGCTCCGCCCGGCCCGGCGTGGCCACCGCCACCCAGCACCAGGGCAAGGAACTCAGCTACAACAACATCAACGACACCGACGCCGCGTTCGAACTGGTCAGCGAATACCCCACCGAAGAGGGCCCCGCCTGCGCCATCATCAAGCACGCCAACCCCTGCGGCGTGGCCCAGGGGCCGACATTGCGCGACGCCTACAGGCGCGCCTTCGACTGCGACCGCACCAGCGCCTTCGGCGGCATCATCGCCCTCAACCAGCCCCTCGACGGCGAAACCGCCGAGGAGATCGCCAAGATCTTCACCGAGGTGGTCATCGCCCCCGGCGCCGATGACGACGCCAAGGCCATCTTCGCCGCCAAGAAGAACCTCCGCCTGCTGACCACCGAGAAGCTCGCCAGCCCCACGGCCTCCCTTCTGGCCATCAAGCAGGTCTCCGGCGGCTTCCTCGTGCAGGACAAGGACACCGGCCAGGTCGACGTGACCGACCTCCGCGTCGTCACCAAGCGCGCGCCGTCGGACCGCGAGATGACCGACATGCTGTTTGCGTGGAAAGTGGCGAAACACGTCAAGTCCAACGCCATCGTCTACGTCCAGGACGGCGCCACCGTCGGCATCGGCGCGGGCCAGATGAGCCGCGTCGACAGCTGCCGCATCGCCGCCCGCAAATCGCAGGACATGGCCAGGGAGCTCGGCCTCGACGCCCCCCTCACGCAAGGTAGCGTCGTCGCCTCCGATGCCTTCTTCCCCTTCGCCGACGGCCTGCTCACCGCGGCCGAGGCCGGGGCGACCGCCGTGATCCAGCCCGGCGGCTCGATGCGCGACGACGACGTGATCGCCGCCGCCGACGAGGCCGGGCTCGCCATGGTCCTGACCGGCATGCGCCACTTCCGCCACTGACACCGGCGCCACGCGGCAAGGAGAGCCCCATGCGCACGCTCATCATCGCAGGCATCCTGACCTTCCTGATCGACCAGGTGTCGAAATACTGGGTCGTCCACATCCTCGAACTCGACCGCGTGCGCGAGATCGACATATTGCCGCCCTTCCTCAACTTCCGGATGGCGTGGAACTACGGCATCAATTTCGGCCTGTTCCAGGGCGACACCGACACCACCCGCTGGATCCTCATCGCCATCGCGGTGGTGATCTCGGGCGTCGTGCTGTGGTGGATCCGCCGCGAACCCGGCGGCCTCTGGCAGCACATCTCCGCCGGCCTGCTGATCGGCGGGGCGATGGGCAACGTGGTCGACCGGCTGGTCTACGGGGCGGTCGCCGACTTCCTCAACATGTCCTGCTGCGGCATCGACAACCCCTACGCGTTCAACGTGGCCGATATCGCGGTTTTCGCCGGGGCCCTCGGTATGGTAATATTCACGGGCGAGAAAAAGGCCGCGTGACCTTTGCCGCGTGATGCGTTAGACACGGCGCGACGAGTGTGGGAGATTGGCAAGATGATGTTGCCGAGAAAGATCATGATGGTTGGGCTGGTGCTTGTGGTGGCGGCGTGTTCGCGCGACCGCGATATCACGCTGACCCGGTTCAAGAACACCGGCAACGGGCCGGACGAGTTCGCGATCGCCCCCGGCAAACCGCTCGAGGCCCCCGAAAGCTATTCCGCCCTGCCCACGCCGCAACCCGGCGCCGGCAACCGCACCGACCACAACACCAAGGCCGACGGCATCGCCGCCCTCGGTGGCAACCCGGCCGCCACGGCCGATACCGGCGTGGCCCCGGGTGACGCGGGCCTCGTCCGCCACGCCGGCCGCTACGGCACCGACCCGGCGATTCGTCAGCGTCTCAGCGTCGAAGACCAGCAGATCCGCCGCAACTACGGCCGCCGCAACATCCTGCGCATCGGGCCGCGCGACAACTACACCGACGCCTACAAGCGGCAGTGGCTCGATTCGGAAGCCGAACAGCGCCGCATGCGCAACGCCGGTGTCATCACCCCCACCGCGCCGCCGCCCTCGCGCTAGGCTGGCGCGGCCATTCACAACCCGTTCAGATGGATTGAATTGCGATGGTACGCCCGTATCTTCGCTAGTATAGCCATGGGGCAAAGGAATTTGATGGCAGGGAGGCAGGCCATGACGAGATTTCTGGCCATGCTCGCCGTGGTTCTCACGGCAGCGGGCGCGGCACGGGCCGACGAACAGGTAACGTCCTACATGCTCGACAACGGGATGGAGGTCGTCGTGGTCGAGGATCACCGCGCCCCCGTTGTCGTGCACATGGTCTGGTACAAGGCCGGCTCGGCCGATGAAGAGCCCGGCGTCTCCGGCGTGGCGCATTTCCTCGAACACCTGCTCTTCAAGGGCACCAAAACGGTGGCCGACGGGGAATTTTCCGCCACCGTGGCCCGCAACGGCGGGCGCGACAACGCCTTCACCAGCTACGACTACACCGCCTACTTCCAGCGCGTCGCCGCCGACCGTCTCGAACTGATGATGAAGATGGAGAGCGACCGCATGGTCAACCTCCAGCTCGACGAGTCGGTCATCGCCACCGAACGCGACGTGATCATCGAGGAACGCAACATGCGGGTCGAGAACAACCCGGGCGCCCTCTTCCGCGAACAGGCCACCGCCGCGCAGTATCTCAACCACCGCTACGGCGTGCCGATCATCGGCTGGCAGCACGAGATGCGCGACCTCGACCTTCAGGATGCGCTGGCCTACTACCAGACCTATTACGCCCCCAACAACGCCGTGCTGATCGTCGCCGGCGACGTTCAGCCGGACGAGGTCAAGGCGCTGGCCGAGCAGTATTACGGCGCCCTGCCCCGCAACCCCAACCTGCCCGAACGCGCCCGCCCGCAGGAACCCCGCCAGATGGCCGAGCGCCGGCTGATCTACGAAGACCCCCGCGTCGGCCAGCCTTACGTGATGCGCAGCTACCTCGCCCCCGAGCGCGACAGCGGCGACCAGGACGAGGCCGCCGCCCTCACCGTGCTGGCCGAGATCCTCGGCGGCGGGATCACCTCGCTTCTCTCCGAGAAGCTCCAGTTCGACGAAAGCAAGGCGGTCTACACCTCAGCCTATTACAGCGGCAAGTCGCTCGACGACACCACCTTCGACCTGATCGTCGCGCCGGCCGCCGGCGTGACCCTGCAGGAGATCGAGGACGCCATGGACGAGGTCATCGCCACCTTCCTCGAAGAGGGCATCAACGAGGAACAGCTCGAGCGCATCAAGATGCAGCTCAGGGCCGACGAGATCTATGGCCGCGACGACGTCAACCAGGTCGCCAACCGCTATGGCCGCGCCCTGACCCAGGGGCTGACGGTCGAGGACGTGCAGGCCTGGCCCGGCGTGCTCCAGGCGGTCACCGCCGATGACGTGCTCGCCGCAGCCCGCAAGGTATTCAACCGCGACAAGGCCGTCACAGGCTGGATGAAGGCGCCGGAGGTGACCCAATGAGCTTTGCAAGAACCCTTTTCGCCCCCGTGATGCTGGTGGCGCTCATGGTCGCCGCCCTGCCCGCGCGGGCCGATGTCGACATCCAGGAAATCACCACCCCCGGCGGCATCGAGGTCTGGCTGGTCGAGGAGCATTCCCTCCCCTTCGTCGCGCTGGAACTGCGCTTCCGCGGCGGCACCTCGCTTGACGCCGAGGGCAAGGACGGCGCGATCAGCCTGATGACGTCCCTGCTGGAGGAGGGCAGCGGCGACATGGATTCCCGCGCCTTCGCCCGCGCCGCCGAACAGATCGCGGCCGAGTTCTCCTACCGGGCCGGCGACGACGCGGTCAGCGTCTCCGCCCGTTTCCTGACCGATACAAGCGACGAGGCCGCCGACCTCCTGCGCGCCAGCATCGTCGAGCCCGCCTTCAATCCGCCGGCCCTCGAACGGGTCCGCGCCCAGATGGTCTCGATCCTGCAATCCAGCCTCAAGGACCCCGACGAGATCGTGCGCAACGCCTTCTCCGAGCTGGTCTTCGGCGACCACCCCTATGGCGGCCCCGAAGACGGCACCATCGAATCCGTCAGCAGCCTCACGCGCGAGGATATCCAGGCCGCCCACAAGGCCGTCTTCGCCCGCGACCGGGTCTTTGTCAGCGCCGTGGGCGACATCACCGCCGACGAAATCTCGACCCTCGTCGACGACCTGCTCGGCGACCTGCCCGCCACCGGCGCGCCCCTGCCGCGACCGGCCGACACCAACATGCCCGGCGGCGTCAAGGTGATCGACTACGAGACCCCGCAATCCGCCGTGATCTTCGGCCAGCCCGGCATCGAGCGGGACGACCCCGACTTCTTCGCCGCCTACGTCCTCAACCACATCATCGGCGGCGGCGGCTTCTCGTCCCGGCTGATGACCGAGGTGCGCCAGAAACGCGGCCTGACCTACGGCGTCTATTCCTATCTCTCCCTCAAGGACAACGCGCAAACCTGGATCGGCTCGGTCTCCTCGGCCAACGACCGCGTGGCCGAGGCCATCGAGGTGATCCGCGACCAGTGGACCCGCATCAAGGAAGAGGGCGTGACCGCCGAGGAACTGGAAGACGCCAAGACCTACATCACCGGCGCCTACCCCCTCCGCTTCGACGGCAACGGCCCCATCGCCGACATCGCGGTCGGCATGCAGGTCGACGGCCTGCCCCGCGACTACATTGCCACGCGCAACGACAAGATGAACGCCGTGACCCTGGAAGACGTGAACCGCGTCGCCCGCGAATGGCTCGACCCCGCGAAGCTCACCTTCGTGGTCGTGGGCCAGCCGGAAGGGCTCGAGTCGACGATCAACTGACCGGTTGCAGGGGCCGTTTTCCGCGCGGAAAACGGGGTAGAAAATTCGAATTTTCTACCCCGGAATTTTCTAAAATTCCGGCGACGCCCCTAAAGCGTCGCCGCCAGCCTCTCCCCCAACGCCGGGTCCGCATTCTCCAGCGGCGGCCGCAGGGTCAGCCAGCGCCGGTCCCCCGACTGGTACGCCTTCAACGCCTTCAGCGCCGGGATCAGCCCGCCATCCTGCACCGCCTTGCGATGCAGGTTCACGGGCTCCAGCGCCGCCTCGGCCGCCTCCCATTTCCCGGCCTCGACAAGGTCATACACCCCCCGGATCGCCGCCACGTTCGAATTGCAACTGGCCGAGATACACCCGCCCCCGCCCAGCTTGCCCGCGTCCACCAGGAAACTCTCCGACCCCGGGAACACCGAGATCCCCGGCGCCGCCTCGATCACCGCCTTCGTATTCTCCCAGTTGCCGGAACTGTCCTTGTAGGCCACCACCACCTCCGGAAACGCCGCGTTCAGCCGGGCGGCCAGCGCAGGCGAAATCCCGATCCCCGCCATCTGCGGAATGTGATAGAGACACATCTTCAACCGGTCCGACCCCACCCGCTCGATCAGCCCGCTGAAATACCGGTACAGCCCCTCGTCCCCGGCATTCACGAAGAAGAACGGCGGCAGCACCATCACCGCCGCACAGGCCAGTTCCACCGCGTGCCGGCAGAGCGTCGCCGTCTCCTCCATGTTACACAGCCCCGTGCCCGGCATCATCTGACCCGGCCTTGCCGTGCCGGAGCTCGCCAGCAGCTCCACCATCGCCATCCGCTCCCGCATCGACTGGCTCAGCGCCTCCGACGTGGTGCCGAACGGCGAGATGTAATGCGCCCCGCCCTCAAGGCAGGCGCCGGCATGTTCAAGGAATAGATCCTCGGCTATGCTGAAATCGTCGTTATAGGGCGTCAGGATCGGCGTAATCACGCCGCGAAACCGCTCTGACATGGGCCTGCCTCCTCAGTATCCGCGCCCGGGGTCGACCACGTTCCTCAATCCCTCGCCCCGCTGCCACCGCTTCAAATTCTCGATGAACATGTCGAAGGAATTCAGATCCCACCCCTCGTAAACGCCTGAGCTGTGCGGCGACAGGATGATGTTGTCGAGATCCCAGAACGGGCTCTCCTCCGGCAACGGCTCCTCGGCGAACACGTCGAGCCCCGCCCCGGCGATCCGGCCCTCCTGCAACGCCTCCAGCAGCGCCGCACCGTCGATCACGCCGCCGCGCGACACATCCACCAGCACGGCCGAGCGCTTCATCGCCGCAAAATCCTCCGCCCCGATCATGCCCCGCGTCGACGGCAGCAGAGGCACGGCGACCACGATCATGTCCGCCCGCCCCCACAAGCCCGGCAGATCATCCGCCGCATGTACCTCGTCGAGGTTCTCCATAGGCTCCGGCCGCGCCCGCGTGCCGATCACATGCATCCCGAACGCCTGCCCCCGCGCGGCCACCGCCTGCCCGGTCTGGCCCAGCCCCACGATCAGCAGCGTCTTGCCCTTCAGCGAGGTCATCATCCGCGACCCGCGCCAATGCCGGTTCGCCTTGTCCCGTGCCAGCCCCTCGATATCGAGCGAGAAATGCAACGCGCACCCAAAGGCATATTCCGCCATCATATGCGCCGCCACGCCCGCGGAATTCGTCACCGTCACCCGCCCGGCATCCCATGTCCCGAGGTGATCGCACCCCGACCCCCCGACAGAAATCCAGCCCGGCCCCTCCGGCCCGAACAGCGCCTCCACCGGAAACCCCTCGTTCCCGGCGAACTTGATCGAATACACCACGTCCGGCCGAAATTCCGCCAAAAGCGCTTCGGTCTCCTCGTACCGCGTCAGCTCGGCCACCTCCGCCTCCGGGAGGGCCTCGCGCAGCCGCGCCACCATCGGCCCGGCAGTGTCGTTCATGATGATGACTCTCGGGGCGTCCTTGGTCATGCGTCTCCTTCCGGGGTGACCAACCGAGCCAGCTCGGCCAGCGTCACCGTATCGTCCAACATCGCGTCCCGCATCGCCCAGATGGCCCGGATGCGGGCCGGGGAGAGCACGCCCTCGCAGAAATCGTGGAACTTCGCCTCGACCTCGGCATCGGTGCGCCACGCGCCGGGGCCGCCACTGGCGGGCACATCGCCCGAGTGCAGCTTGCGCCCATCCCTCAGCGTCACCTCGATATCCGACCAGCGCGCCGCGGGAAAGCGGGCATTGTGCTTGTCCGTCGCCACGGCTGTGATCCGGGGGATGATCGCGGCCACGTCCGGGTCATCCAACCCCTCGTCCGCCACGTGCCGGGGCGCCAGCGTGCCATGCTGCAACATCACCGCCACCACGTAATGCAGCGAATACTGCGCCTGCGTCGTCGTCTCCGGCATCCCCGAATAGAGCCGCGCCGCCTCGTCAAACGTCCGCACCTCGACCGCCGCAACCTGATCGGCCGTCAGCCCGTGCTCTTCCCGCAATTTCCGCATCGCATCCACCGCCGGATGGCCCCAGCGACAGCTCGGATAGGGCTTGATGTAATTCTCCGCCACCGTCCACTCGGCCCCGAGGTCGTCCCAGTACACCGCAACCTCCGGCGCCTCGGCGGTAATCGCCGGCGCCCCGGTAAAGCCCCGCATCGCCAGAAGCGCCGCGTTCACCCCCACCAGCGCCCCCATGCCCGAGCCATCATGCAGCATCGTGGGGTTGTCGATCTCCCGCATCATCTGGCTGCGCGGCCCGTGATACTCCGCAATCCCCAGCGCGTGCCGCAGCACCTCTGTCCCGGCATTCTCCAGGTGACAGCCCAGCGCCGCCACCCCCAGCCCGTTCCACGCGCCCGACGTATGGTAATCGCTCACCGTCTCGTGCAGCGAC
>Ga0189287_100330_pt1 | contig 12155 bp, 11 predicted proteins | sample UW86minimetaG_FD_130319 | JGI IMG/M metagenome (GOLD analysis project Ga0189287, IMG submission 130319) | Marine microbial communities from the Costa Rica Dome - UW86 mini metaG | ecosystem: Environmental > Aquatic > Marine > Oceanic > Photic zone | place: Costa Rica: the Eastern Pacific... | reverse complement strand
GTTTGGCGAAAGCTCGGTCGCGGCAGAGCTTGATCGGCATGCACAACGGCGCGCGATCGAAGTAGATGCCGACGTTGCGAATGGGTACACGCTTAGAGATGCCATTGAGGCGGTGCGCGCGGTAGCTTCAGATCAGCTTGAGGGAGATGTCGGTCTGATTTTCCTTGGCGAAGCAAAGACCCTGAACGAGACATCGCATGATCTATTGATCACGTACTTGATTGCATTCCTTGTTGTCTTTTTGGTGCTGGTTGCGCAATTCGAATGTGCCGCCAGCGCAATGGTCGTGATGGTGACAGTGCCGTTTGGGATTTGCGCGGCGGTATTCGCGCTTTATATGACCGGCACATCGATCAATATATATTCGCAGATCGGCGTTCTGATGCTGACGGGCATCATGGCCAAAAACGCGATCTTGATGGTTGAGTTTGCTAATCAGTTGCGCGAGACCGGCGCGACGCCATTGGCGGCGGCGAGAGAAGCATCGCTGGTGCGCCTGCGCCCGATCATGATGACGATGATCTCAACGGTGTTTGCCGGTCTGCCGCTTATTTTGGGATCGGGGCCAGGGTCTGAAGCCCGCGTGGCGATCGGCTGGGTGATCTTTGGTGGCCTTGGGATGGCGGCGATGATTACCCTGTTTCTGACTCCGGTGCTTTATTCAAGATTTGCGTGCCTGACCACGCCGCGCAGTGAAAGCGGCGATCAGTTGCGCGAGGAAATGCGCGCTGCTGAACAGCAGCGCACGCCCGCCGAATAGTATGGCTTCGCGGATTACGCGTCTTCAGGAATGTCGACGAGGCTCAGGATCGCGCCGGTCTGCACAGGATCAATGGGCTGCAACTCATCTTTCTCTTCATTCGCCCATTCGGCAATCTGAATGACTTCAGCCAAGTTTTGCGTGCCGTCTTCGACTTCGGTTGGTTCCAGGACACACAGGCCGTTTTGATCTGCGTAGTATGTATGATCGCCGAAGATCTCAACAAGCGCGGTGTTGGCTTCGTTATCTTCCGGAATTGGCAGCGCACCGGTTTGCGTTTCGATGATATCGATTTGCTCGGTCGTCAATTTCATAAAGTGTCCTGACGGTCAGGGTTTCTATTTATTCGCTAAGCGGCAGACTCGCAAACGAGGTTCGGCATTGCAAGCGGCGAAAGGTCGCCCTTCGTATGCCAAGCCCCGGTGAACACCATGAAGTATCTGAACGACCTACATGTTCGGATAGTTCGGGCCACCACCACCTTCTGGTACGACCCAGTTAATATTCTGGGTCGGGTCCTTGATGTCGCAGGTTTTACAATGCACGCAGTTCTGCGCATTGATCTGCAGACGCATGGCATCGCCACCCTTGTCCTCGTCGGCCACATACTCGTAAACACCGGCAGGACAGAACCGAGCTTCGGGTCCATCGTAAACATTGAGGTTTGTTGCCACAGGGACGCTGTCATCTTTCAGCGTCAGATGGATTGGCTGATCTTCACCGTGGTTCGTATTCGAGAATGATACACTTGTCAGCTTGTCGAAGGTAATCACGCCGTCTGGCTTTGGATACGCAATCTTGGGCATGTCCTTGGCAGGCTTGAGGCTCTCGTGATCATGATGATTGTCAAAGGTCCAGGGCAGCAAAAAGCCCAGCCCGATATTGTTCATCCACAGATCAAATCCTGCGTATATCGTGCCGAGCGTCAGGCCGAACTTTGACAATGCAGGACGGGCGTTACGGACTTTATGCAAATCTTTGTACACCCAGGAAGCCCGAAACGCTGGCTCGTAATCGCTCAGTTCGTCATTGGCGCGTTCGGCCTTCAAGGCGGCGAACGCACTTTCAGCAGCTAGCATGCCGGTCTTCATCGCGTTGTGAGAGCCTTTGATCCGAGGCACGTTCACAAACCCAGCCGAGCAGCCTGTCAGACAACCGCCCGGGAAAGCCAGTTTTGGTACCGATTGCAGGCCACCCTCGTTAATCGCGCGGGCACCGTAGGCGACGCGTCGACCACCTTCCAGCATCGGCTTGATCGCCGGATGGGTCTTGTAGCGCTGCATTTCCTCGTAAGGTGACATGTGCGGGTTTTCGTAATCCAATGTGACGACGAAGCCGATGGCGATCTGATTGTTTTCCTGGTGATAGATAAAACCACCCCCGGCGCAGTCGCTGAGCGGCCAGCCCTGCGTGTGGATCACTGTGCCTTCTTTGTGATTTTCGGGCGGCACGTCCCAAAGTTCCTTGATGCCAATGCCAAAGGTTTGTGGCTGACGGCCTTCGCGGAGATTAAATGTTTCCATTAACGTCTTGGAGAGATGCCCTCGGCAGCCTTCGGCAAAGAATGTATATTTAGCGTGCAGTTCCATACCGCGCTCAAAGTTCGGGCCTGGCTTGCCATCTTTGCCGACGCCCATGTCACCTGTCGCGATCCCTTTCACGGCTCCATCATCGTTAAACAGAACCTCGGCCGCAGCGAAACCTGGATAAACTTCGACGCCTAATGCTTCGGCTTGTTCCGCGAGCCAGCGGACAAGATTGCCAAGCGACAATGTGTTGCAGCCGTCATTGCTCATCAGCGGTGGCATAAAGATATGCGGGAGTGACGTCTTTCCAGATTCGGACAACACCCAGTGCTGGTTATCGGTCACCGGCACACCCATCGGTGCGCCGCGATCTTTCCAATCCGGGAGCAACTCGTTCAAGGCAATCGGATCAACGACCGCGCCAGAGAGAATATGCGCACCAACTTCGGAGCCCTTTTCGACGACACAGACTGTGATCTCGTGTTCTTGCTCCTGGGAGAGTTGCATCAGACGGATTGCAGCGGACAGACCGGATGGACCCGCGCCGACAATAACGACGTCGAATTCCATACTTTCGCGTTCAGCAAGTTCGATTTCTTGAGTGTCGTCGCTCATTTTCTTCTCGTCCCCATATATGTGCCTTAGATTGCCATGCTTTATATCATGCTGTTTTATCACTTTCACGGATCAATTCCGAAGCCGACTTATCTATAAACGTCAATTTATGATGCTTAACACGGGATGGCGTGACCCGTGACAGGCGTGATACAATATCATCATGGAGACACACGCAGACCTCGCAGCAGCCTTGCAATGGCACATTGATGCCGGTTGTGATGAATGCATCAGTGACGAGCCGATCAACCGGTTCGAACTCATTGACGCCGCGCCAGCCCTGCTCAAACCCCCGCAAACTCAGGCACAGCCAGATGCCGGTGCATCTGCGCAGGCCTCTCCAGGGGTATCTCGCGGCACCAAAGTCGACCCCCGCGAGGTCGATAACAACCAGCAGGTCCGAAGCGCGGTGATGCTCGCCGCCCAAGCGAAAACTGTCGACGAATTACGTCAGGCGCTGGAGTCTTTTGAAGGCTGCATCCTCAAAAAAACCGCAACCAATCTCGTCCTATCGGACGGTCCAGAGGACGCGAAGCTGATGCTTGTCGCTGAAGCGCCGGGGGCCGAGGAAGATCGTCAGGGCGTGCCTTTTGTGGGTCCCAGCGGTCAGTTGATGAATGCGATCCTCGCCAGTGTCGATATCGCGCGTGAGGACGTTATGATCTCAAATACCGTTTTCTGGCGCCCCCCGGGTAATCGTACGCCGACAACCCAGGAGGCTGCAGTCTGCAAACCGTTCATTGAACGCCTGATCGAAATCGTCTCGCCCAAGGTGTTGATCTGCGTGGGCGCACCATCGGCCCATACCTTGCTGGGTGAAACCCAGGGCATCAGTCGATTGCGTGGCAAGTGGTTCAGTTTTCAAACGCCAAACCTGTCGCATCCGATTGACGCGACAGCGCTATTCCACCCGGCGTATCTGTTACGGACACCGATAAAGAAACGTGATGTCTGGAACGATATCCGCATGATCAAACGCAAGCTGGACGAAACATAACGTCCTGATCACATCTAAGTGAGAGACTGTGATTTTCGTATCTTCAGACCCCGTGGCATAACTTTTTTGCGGTCGTTGAATGATCGCAACAGGGATTCTTACTCACAGGAGATACAAATATGAATATTAAACGTACGTTCGCGAGCGCCGCAGTCGTTGCCGGTGCACTTGCTGTTGCTGGTGCCACAACAATTTCTTCACCCGCACACGCAGGCGGCAATGTGAAATGCTATGGCGTTTCCAAAGCCGGGCAAAACGACTGCGCAGCAGGCCCAGGCACAACTTGTGCTGGCACCTCCAAAGTCGACTATCAGGGCAATGCATGGAAGCTCGTTCCTAAGGGAACTTGCGTAACGATGGAACTGCCTGGTGATCGCAAAGGTTCGTTGGAAGCCCTTAAGCGCGATATCCCAAGCTAAAGAGCGAATTTGGGTGGAGGGGGCCGTGACGCATTCAAGAACTGTCCCGCTTCGTGCAGGGGCCAGTTTCAAAGCTGGCTACTTCGCGGAAATTCTCGAGACCAAACCGGACGTCGGGTTTTTCGAAGTCCATGCCGAGAATTACATGGGCGCAGGCGGCCCTCCTCACGCTCAACTTGAACGACTTCGTCGCGATTATCCCATCTCGGTTCACGGGGTGGGATTATCTATTGGTGGTGCGGACGGCCTTGATACAGAACATCTGGACCGCCTGAAGCGTGTCGTAGATCGCTATCAGCCTGCACTTTTCTCAGAACATCTGGCATGGTCAACGCATCAGGGCGCTTATCTGAACGATTTGCTCGCCGTGCCTTATACACACGAGACATTGAAACTCGTAACCGAACATATCGATGAAGTGCAAACCCATGTCGGTCGAATGGTGTTGCTGGAGAACCCGTCGACATACATCGCGTTCGCAGAAAACGATTTCGATGAAGTTACATTTATTTCAGAAATTCAGCGCCGCACCGGATGTGGGCTCTTGCTTGATGTGAACAATGTGTATGTCTCATCAATGAACCATGCACAGGATGCCCAGGAATATATTGAACGTTTCCCGATGGACCACGTCGGCGAAATTCATGTCGCGGGCCATGCAACGACCCAAGACGCGGACGGCCATCCTTTGCTGATCGATGCCCATAATGGCGTGGCCTCGGCGCCGGTGATGGCATTGCTGTCGCAAGCGTTGTCCCACAAACCAGACGTTCCGGTCCTGATCGAATGGGACAATGACCTGCCGGATTGGTCCGGGCTTTACCGCGAAGTTGAAAAGGTCTCATCCACCCTTCGCGCAGCAGCGTCAGGCTCGGAGATGACGGATGTGGCATGACATTCAATCTGAGTTTAGTGACGCGATTTCGGATGCGACAGCACCGACGCCGCATGGGATTATCGCCTCCACTGAACAATTTAACATATACCGGAACAATGTCGCCGTGAGCTTGAACGACGCATTGGCGCAAACCTTTCCCGTAGTAAAAATGCTGGTTGGTGATGAGTTCTTCACAGGCATGGCGCAGGTTTACGTGCAACAGAACAAGCCAACATCACCCTTGCTAATGGAATACGGCGATACGTTCAGCGACTTCATTCAGGCCTTCCCACCGGCCGCAGGCATCGCATATCTCAGCGATACCGCTGCACTGGAATTCGCATGGCTTAGGGCATATCACGCCCGGGATGCGAACCCGCTCGCCATTGATGTGTTGAGCACCGTGCCCGAAGACGCACTGGATGACTTGACGTTCAAGATGCATCCGTCGTTATTTTTGATAACGTCAGACTGGCCTGTTGCCTCAATCTGGCACGCGCATCAGAACTCAGCGACCCCGGATTTATCCGAGCTCGTCGCGGCCCCGGAATTCATCATGATCGTTCGCCCGGAAATGGACGTGAACGTTCTGGGTTTGACAGAAGCATCGTTTGCGTTCGCTGACGCACTGGATTCGGGCATGTCATTAGGGGCGGCATGCGAAGCCCTTGAAGAGATCGACGGGTTCGATCCTTCGCAGCATTTAACCGAACTCTTTATGGCCGGTGCCATCACCGATGTCATAACCAACACTTGATTGAGGGGATAGACTTATGGGGATCGTTAAACTTGTAACTGGATTGCACGACCGTGTTTTTGCCGCCATCGAAGGACTGGCAGGCAACTGGTTTATGGGACTAGCTGCACGGGTGATCTTTTCATCCGTATTGATGGTGTTCTTCTTGAATTCCGCCGCAACCAAAGTTGGCAGCGGATTTCCTGACATGTTCATCCCTCAAGTGGGTGCATATGCGCAGATACTGCCGTCAATAGCTGAGGCCGCAGGATATGATACGTCAGCAATCGCGCTGTTTCCCTGGAAGATCATTGTGCTGGCTGGAACCTACGCCGAGTTTGCATTACCGATCATGTTGCTGCTGGGCATCTTCACACGCTTCACCAGCGTCAGCCTGATTGGCTTCATCTTTGTGATGAGCATCGTCGACATTCAGTTCCATGGACTGGACGCTGAAAGCATCGGCGCGATGTTTGATCGTGTGCATGATTCAGTTATTTTTGATCAGCGACTGCTCTGGATTTTCCCCCTGATCTATCTGGCCGTGAAGGGTGGCGGACCGGTCTCAGTGGATTCAATCTTAACAAAAATGCGGCCCTGATTTTTAGCCAAGCGCAATCAGAACAACCGAAGGCATGACGATCAGAACTGCGACCAACACCCGCAGGCTGATCGTTTCACGCCTGAAAATGAAGATGCTCAGCAGCATTGAGAACACAGGTGCAGCCGCAACAATGGGCACGATGGTGATAATGTCACCGTCCAGTAACGCCGTATTCAAAGAGAACGTCGCGAGACAAAACAGCCCGCCCGCCGCCAAGAACCAGTAAGTTCCGGATTGTCGGAAACTGATTTTTGTGCGCTCACCTTTGCGGACGTGCAGACCTGCCGTCAGCATCAACGAAACCGTGAAGGCGACAAGCCCCGCATAATAAGGATCAGGGATTGTCTCCATGCCTATCTTGGAAAAACCATGACCAACTGATCGGATGATGGCGGCACCTACTGGCAGTGCCAGCGCCCACAATGGCCACGTCGCCGGCACTTTTTTATCACGCCGGGTTAACGCCAGAACCGAAAGTATAATCCCAGCCGTCCCCAGTGCGATCTGCCAGGTCAGCATTTCACCGAGAATAAGGATGCCAAACATCGCACCGAACAACGGTGACGTGGCACTCAGAGTTGCGGTGAGCGTCGGCCCCAGATGCCGGATCGCCGCGACAGAGAGGTTTGCTGACAATGCCGGACGGACAAATCCCAATGCCACAAATATCAGCGTGGCTGGCACCAAAAAATTAGAAACATTGAGGAGAAACGGTGCTGCGAGCCAGTAGATCCCGGCACTCGATCCGATCGACAGCATGGTGCCAATGCGAGGCTCAATGGTTTGCACGCCGACATGTTGAAACTGCGAGCCCAGGGCAAACAGAAATGACGCGATAAGTGCCAGACCGTATGTCGGTATTTCTGGAATGATCATTGGCCTTTTTAAAATTTGATGGCGCATACGTAAGCGACACCTTGATTACATCACATGGGACGCATGCACAAAACCATCAAGACACACCCCGCACCATCACAGATTTGACGCGCTTGCGGGAAACGTTTGGTCTTATTTATTGAGCGCGATCAACACCACGGAGGGCACCATAATTGCGACCGCGAGCACGATGCTGAAATTGATCGTCTCACGCCTGAAAATAAAAATACTAAGCAGCATTGAAAACACCGGGGCCGCCGACACAATCGGCACAATTGTAATGATATCCCCATTCAGCAACGCGACGTTGAGCAAAAAGGTCGCAACGCAAAATATCGCCCCCGATGCCAGGAACCAGTACGTGCCTGATTGTTGGAAACTGATTTTTGTGCGCTCTCCCTTTCGGACGTGAAGTCCTGCGGTCAACAAGAACGACACGGTCATCGCAACAAGGCCAGCGAAGTAAGGGTCGGGAATATCTTCCATGGCGATCTTTGTAAACCCATGGCCAAAAGATCTGATAATCGCAGCACCAATTGGCAGCGCCAGCGCCCAGAGTGGCCACGTGGCTGGCACTTTCTTGTCGCGCCGGGTGAGCGCAAGAACAGAAAGAATTACCCCCGCGGTGCCCAATGCAATTTGCCAGGTGAGCATTTCGCCCAAAATGAAAATGCCAAAAGCGGCACCAAATAACGGTGTTGTTGCACTTAGCGTCTCAGTCAGTGTGGGACCGATATAGCGGATTGCGGCGACGGAAAGGTTTGCAGACAATGCCGGGCGAATGAACCCCAAGGCGACAAAGATCAAAGCTGCCGGGATCAGAAAATATGAAACGTTCAGAAAGAATGGGACCGCGAGCCAATAGATCACAGCGCTGGCGCCAATCGAGAGCATGGTGCCCAGACGTGGCTCTATCGTGTGAACGCCGACGTGCTGGAACTGTGAGCCCAGGGCGTACAGGAACGAGGCAATCAACGCCAATCCATATGCGGGGATTTCGAAAATGAGCTTGGGCCTTTAAAATTTCCGGTGGCGCAGGGTCGCGCGGCACCCTACCTACAATACTTGGCGTATCTACGCAAAATGTTCAGAATGTGCGGATGGGCTCAACGACCAAACAAGCGAGGACAATATGATCGAAACACGTAATGCTTTAATCGTTGGTGCCGGTGCCGGGCTCAGCGCATCCCTGGCCCGCAAGGCGCGCGCCGAAGGTATAATGCCTCTGCTGGCGGCGAGAAATACTGAAAAGCTCGGAGAGCTTGTCGGCGAAGTTGAAGGCGATGCCCATAGCTGTGACGTTACCGACCCGGATCAGGTGAAAGCCTTACTAGAATGGGCGACAACGACTTACGGGGTGCCAGAACTGGTGGTCTTCAATGCATCATCGCGGGTTCGGGGCGCGAGTGCTGAAATTGACCCGATCGCCGTAAAGGACGCCATTACAATTACGGCATATGGTGGGTTTCTCGTCGGCCAGGCTGCCGCGCAAGCGATGTTGCCGAGAGGTTCCGGCTCCATTTTCTTTACCGGCGCATCGGCCAGTGTGAAGGGATATGTCAACTCAGCGACTTTTGCGATGGGGAAATTCGGCCTTCGGGGCATGGCTCAAAGTATGGCCCGCGAACTGGCACCGCAAGGCATCCATGTCGGCCACTTCATCATTGATGGCAGCATCAGCAAGGTGCGACCCGTTGCGACGCATGAACTTGATCCGGATGCAATCGCTGCATCTTATTTTCATGTCCACAACCAGCCGAAATCAGCATGGACCTGGGAAATGGAACTGCGTCCGTTCGTTGAGAATTTCTGATTTAGAGCGTCAGCGCGTTCATCAATGCAGACATGTCCTGTTGGTTCTCAAGGTCATCAACGATGGCGATAACGTCGTGCATCGCATCCTCGCTCAGGACGCTTGCGGCCAACGTCTGAAACTTCGCGACGATGTCTGCACGTGAAATAGGGTTTTCGGGGCTGCCTCGCCGATCCGTGACGACCTGTTCAAAAGTTTGCCCGTCCGTTGTCTCGACCTGTACGCGGGCCATATGACGGTAGGCATGGCCACGTCCTTCAATATCCGGATCAACACTTGCTGATATCCGCTTGGTAAATGCCAGAGTTGCCGGATCGTTGATCTGCGCTTCGCTAAACTGCTGGACGAACGCTTCACCGAACAACGCGATCATGGCGAGGCCATAGTAAATATTCATTTGCGCGGCCGTGATGCTTTGGGCTTCGTAAGGCCAGGCACAATGCACATGCGTTGGTTGGCTCACACCCGCATGAATGCGCGTGATACTGTCAGCGCTCAAATCATGATCGCGCATGATCATGGCGAGCGCATCAAGTGCGGCGTGAATGCTGGTGACGGTCGCATGAGGTTTGAACCCTGTCGCCAGTGTCTCCCACCTGGTGCCCAATCCATCAATTGCCCGCTCAGCATTTACCGCGCCCGAGAACGATGACAAGAAACCGCCATACGACGCCTCAACCACGTCCGAGATTCCGCTAAACCCGCTTTGTGCCAGCAACGCGCCACGGACGCCGGCTTCGGCGGCATGCCCTGAGTGCAGCCGTTTGACCATTGCGCCTTCTTGCGCGGCCATTAACCCAGATCCAAATGATCCTGCAATGCCAAGGGCATCTTGGATCTTCGCTGCATCCAGGTGCAACATGTGCGATGCCGTCGCAGCACCGCAAAAAGGCCCCACCGCGCCTTGAGGATGAAAGCCTCGTAAAAGAAGGTCTGTGCCTGCCGCGGCACCAACCCGGTTTCCCACCTCATATCCGGCAACGATTGCGGTCAGGATATCCTTGCCCGTCGCGCCCCCCAGGTACTCCGCTGTGTTCAGCGCAATCGGCACGGCAATTGAGTTTGGATGCAAAATGGCTTCGCGGTGGATGTCATCAAGCTCAAATGCATGGCCTGCGGTCGCATTCACAAGAACAGCACTGCTCAGCGATACTTTATCGGATGTACCAAGAATTGACGCCACAGGCTTGGCTCCATCCGCGCTGACCATATCTTTGACTTTGCGCGTCCAGGGTAGCGTGGCGCCAACAAGGCAACATCCAAGCCCATCTAGAATGGACAGTTTGATATGCCCGATCACCTCAGCTGGAATGTCTTCAAATTTCAGATTTGCGGCAAAAATTGCGAGTTGCGCGGACACGTTCTTGGCAGCGGACGATGATGAGGCGGTCATGGTTTGCTCAGGCTGTTTAGTTAAAGATCAAGTTTATCAATCTTCCCTCAGTTTCCAAGTGTGGCTGAAATCTTATGAAGTCTTCATGCGAGTTGCGGCGATTCCTTGGATCGGGTATAGACAGAACGTGGTGTGACTAAGGGGTTTCGTCCAGTGTTTAAGACGAGGAACGGGTTTCAGTTGCTGCGCGCTGTCGTGGCAACTTGTGGGATTCTGATGTTTGGTGCGGTGTTGTTAACGCATCCGGCAAATGCGTCCTCTGGCGCGTCGCAATCCATCACGCTTCCAAGTGTCCTCGGTGAAGAGGATATCCGCCTCTATCAACGCATTTTCGAGCTTCAGGAAGATGGAAACTGGCGCGCGGCTGATAAGCTGATCAAGCGGCTGGACGACGAGATCCTCTTGGGGCATGTGCTGTATCAGCGTTATATGCATCCCACAAAATACCGCTCCAAGTACAAGGAATTGAAGGCGTGGATGGCGAAGTACGCTGACCACCCCAAAGCCGGCATCATTTACAAGCTCGCCAAAAGACGTCGCCCATCCAACTGGAAACATCCTGCACCGCCTAAAGTTATGAAAGCGTCCGGCATTGTCCAAGTGCGCCCATCGTTCAAGCGCATTCATGTGCCAAGCCGTGCGTTGTCTTCATCGCAACGCCGCGAAGCGCGCAACCTTCGCAACCGCATCAAGCGAACATTGCGGCGTGGGCACACGCTGGTTGCCAAGCGCCTGATCACTCAAAAAGAAACCAAGCGCCTTTTGTCTGCGGCCGAGTATGATGAAGCCCGCGTTGGGCTCGCCAAGGGATACTTTATCGATGGTCGCGATGACTGGGGCTTGGAATGGGCGCTTCCGGCACTCAAGCGTTCGGGTAAGTATCTCCCCGAAGGGCATTGGACTGCGGGTCTGCTTTTATGGCGCGCAGAAAAATTTGCGGATGCGGCAACGCACTTCAAAGCAGCGACGAACAATCCAGGGGTCAGCGAGTGGATGGCTTCATCTGCGGCATTTTGGGCGGCACGTGCGTCCATGGCTGCACGTCAGCCGGAGGGTGTCATCGATCTTCTGGAACGCGCTGCAGAACATCCGCGCACGTTCTATGGTATTTTGGCGGTGCGCCTTTTGGGCAAGGACCTGCCCTTCAACTGGGCACCCCCTGCATTCAAGGGAAACACCCTCGAGCAACTCATTCGTCATCCGCGCGGCAAACGTGCCGTTGCCTTAATGCAGATCGGTGATGATACGCTTGCCGAAGCGGAGCTTCGGGATTTTGCTCGCGGTGCTAATCAGGAAATGCTTGAGGGCATTCATGCCCTGGCGTCACGTGGCAACATGGCATCACTTGCGGTTCGTCTTGATACCTTCCTGTATCCCAATGGTGGCGGCTATGACGGGGCAGCGTACCCCATTCCAGATTATATTCCCGTTGATGGATTTAGTGTCGACCGGGCGCTTGTGTATGCGCTGATCCGCCAGGAGAGCCGCTTTAACCCGAATGCCAAAAGCTGGGCAGGGGCGCGCGGGCTTATGCAGTTG
>Ga0189287_100329_pt1 | contig 12234 bp, 10 predicted proteins | sample UW86minimetaG_FD_130319 | JGI IMG/M metagenome (GOLD analysis project Ga0189287, IMG submission 130319) | Marine microbial communities from the Costa Rica Dome - UW86 mini metaG | ecosystem: Environmental > Aquatic > Marine > Oceanic > Photic zone | place: Costa Rica: the Eastern Pacific... | reverse complement strand
GATCCTGTTCGGCTACGGCGCGGTGGGCAACGACCACCCGATCGGGCAGGGGCAGCGGTTCTACAATTCCGAGATGGAGCAGCGGGAATACGACCCCGACAAGGCGCGGCATTACCTGAAGAAGGCGGGCATGGAGAATGTCAGCGTGGAGCTTCTGGCGGCGGATGCGGCCTTTGCCGGGGCGGTGGACGCGGCGACGCTCTACCAGAATTCGGCCAGGGAGGCGGGGATCGACATCACGCCGGTGCGGGTGCCCAATGACGGGTACTGGACGGATGTGTGGAACGTGAAGCCCTTCGTCGCCGTCTACTGGAGCGGGCGGCCGGTGGAGGACCTGATGTTCTCGACCGCCTACCAGAGCGGCGTGCCGTGGAACGGGACGAAGTGGTCGAACGAGCGGTTCGACGAGCTGCTGATCGCGGCAAGGGCGGAGCTCGATACAGAGAAACGCAAGGCGATGTATTACGAGATGCAGGAGATCCTGAGCAACGATGGCGGGCTGATCGCGCCGATGTTCGCCTCCTATGTCTTCGGGACGCGCGACAAGGTCGGCCTGCCCGAGACCTTCGCGTCGAACTGGGACATGGATGGCGAGCGCTGCGTGGAGCGGTGGTGGTTCTCGTGATCGGGTGAGCGACTGGTTCCGGAAGAGTGGAGGCCGTTCCCCTGGGGGGGAGCGGCCTTTTCGGTTGGTGATGTGGCGGGGGGCAATGGCCCTACGGGACGGGCCGGCTGCCGGTTCAGCGCTCTTGCAAGGCGAGACGAATGCCGAGTGCGCAATAGATGCTGCCGACGACCTTGCCCTGCCACTTGAGAACCGTCGGGTTGCGGCGGAGGAAGTTGCCCAGCCCACCCGCTGCGACGGAGTAGACGATCGTACTGAGGAAGCCGATGAGCGCGAAGATGATCCCTAGAACGGTAAGCTGTGCGACCACGTAGCCTTTTTCGGGGGCGACGAACTGAGGCAGGAAGGCAAGGAAGAACAGGGCGGTCTTGGGGTTCAGCACCTCGGCGAGTATTGCCTGCCTGAAGGCTTGAGGTGCCGTGATCGGAACGCGACCCTGGCCAAGATCGACCGACGCCTTCTCGAAGATCGCCTTCAAACCAAGGAAAACCAGGTACGCGGCGCCCAGGTATTTCACGATGGTGAAGAGAGTGGCCGACGTGGCGATGATGGCCGAGATACCGACCACCGCCATGATGGTGTGTAGGACGTCTCCCGCCGTGATGCCGGCGCCCGTCGCAATACCAACCCTCGTTCCGGACGTCGTGGCCCGGGCAACCGTCAGAAGGGTCGCGGGCCCGGGGATGAAAACGAAGCCGAGAACGATCAACGAATAGGTGAGCAGCAAGGCAGGGTCGATCATACTGCTTTCTCCACAATCTTTGCAGATTGCAGCAATGCACAGGCGGAGACCGATAACAAGCCCCGCAACCAGGCTTTCCTGCGTCCTGACGAATGAGCAGGATAAGCTCGAGGCGGTCCTTGCGGTTTCGGCCCGACCCCGGCTTGCAAGTCGCCGATACCGCATCGGGCCGTTCCGATCGTAGAGCGGCCTTCTTAGCGCGCGTTTTCCAGCGTCGTGCGCAGGTGCTTGGCGCTGACCGGTTTCTGGCAGGTCTCGGCGCCGGGGTAGCGGTTGCGGACGTCTTCCTCGAAGATGTGGCCGGAGTGGAAGACGATGGGCACGCCGAGGTCGACGAGCTTGTCGGCCAGCGGGAACACCTCGCCATCCTTCAGGCGCACATCGAGAAGGGCCACGTCGGGCAGGCCCTTTTCGAGGATTTCAAGGGCGTCGGACCGCTTCGCGAAGGGGCCCATCACCTCGAAGCCGAATTCTTCGATCAGGAGTTTGAGGTCCAACGCGACCACGAATTCATCTTCACACACAAGCACCGTTGCTCGATCAGTTTTTTCATTCATTGTTTTCGGGCTCATAAACCAAAGTCATCTTACGTTCGTTATCGTCGAAGGAAACCGTTACGCTTCCGCCAAGCTGTGCGGCTGCCAGCTCGACCAATGTTGAGCCAAAACCGGTACCGTTTTCGTCAGGAATAACTCTCCGATCGTGGATCTCGTTCCATATTAATTCCACCGATCCGTTTTTATGCGTCTTCCATGCCACATCGAGCGTGCCGGTGGCGGGGCCAAGCACGCCGTATTTCGCGGCATTCGTGGCCCATTCGTGCAGGAGCAGGGAGAGCGAGGTAAGCTCCTGGCTGGTGAGCAGGACTTTCGGGCCCGAGACGCTGGTTTCGGCCTGGCCGTCATAGGGTTCGAGCGCGGCGCGGATGGCGTCCTCGAGGCGGAGGCGCTTGCCCGTGCGGGAGCGCTGGGTCATGTCGTGGGAGCGGGCGAGCGCGTTGATGCGGGCCTGCACGCCTTCGACCAGGTCGTCGATGCTGTCGGTCGTGCGGCCGGCCATGCGGACCATGCTGGAGATCACCGAGAACATGTTCTTCACCCGGTGGTTCATCTCGCGGAGCATCATCTCGCGGACGGTCTTGGCCTCTTCCTCGGCGGTGACGTCGAAGAACACGCCGAGAATCCGGTCGGCGCGGTGGCCGTTGATGCGGCGGCCGACGAGGCGGACATAGCGCTTGGTGCCGTCCTTCAGCGGGGCCGAATAGGTCAGGTCGATGCTGTCGTCGTCCTCGTCGGCGTTGCGGAAGGCGGCTTCGATGGCGGCGCGGTCCTTGCTGTTGAGCTCGTCGAGGAAATCGCCGAGGCGGAGCACATTCTCGTCGGTGCCGATCATGGCGCGGCCGGTATCGTCGAGCTTCAGCTCGTCCGAGCCGGGATCGAATTCCCACACGCTGAGCGAGGTGACGTCGAGCGCAAGGCGCAAGCGCTCGCCCTCGTGCTTGAGGGCCTCCTCGAGGCGCAGGGCGTCGGTGACCTCGGTGAAGACCAGGGTGGCGCCGTCGACGTCGCCCACGCGGTTCTGGTAGGGGGTGATGACCAGCGACCAGGTGCGTTCCTCGGCCCGGTCGGTCACCCGCAGGTAGCGGACCTCGCCATCGTCCATGACGTCGCGCGCGGCGGTCAGCACCTCCTCGTTGTTGCGCAGGCTGCTGGTCACCTCGCTGAGCGGGCGGCCACGGTCCGTGCCGCGGAAGGGGTAGATCGACTGGATCGCATCGGTGAAGTTGCGGATCGACATGTCGGAATCGACGACGACCAGCGGCAGGGCGGTGGAGGCGAAGAAGTTGCTGAGGTCGGCATTGGCGACGGACAGCTCGTCGACCTTGCTTTTCAGCTCGTCATTGACGGTCGAAAGCTCCTCGTTGGTCGACTGGAGCTCTTCGTTCATCGACATCATTTCTTCGTTGGAGCTTTTCAGCTCCTCGTTCGCCGTCTCCAGCTCCTCGACGGTGGTGTGCAGGCGGACGCGGGTGCTGCGCAGCTCGTCCTCGAGGCTTTGGACGTGGCTGTCCATCGGGTCGAGATCGTCGAAATCCTCGTCCTGGAAGGTTTCGAAGCGGTCGCGGTCGCGCAGGATCAGCAAGATCGAGCCGTCATCGAGCGGCTCGGCGATCAGGTCGAAGGCCTGCTGGCCGAATTCGGACTTCGCGACGAGATCGCGGGAGATGGTGCGCTTCTTGTTCTTGCCGACCTGGCGGATGATGGCCGACACGGCCTCGCGCACGCCGGGGCGGGCGATGGACGGGGCGAAGCGGTTGGTTTCCTGGTCGGTGCCGTAGTCGAGATACTTGCCGAGCCGGCCCGTGGTTTTCAGGATCTCGCCCGAGGTGGTCACCTGGAGCGTGGCGGGGGCGTAGGTGGACAGGATGCGCTGGACCGCGTTGTCCTCGCGCCAGTCGGGCTGGAGCCGGGCGGTATCGTCCTCGTGGATGCCGGGGCGACGCGGGGTTTCGGGCCGGGACTGGCCGCGCAGGTGGAGGGGGTATTCGGGGCGGCCATCGTTGCGCTGGAAGATCCGCGCGGCCTGGTCGACCTGCCGGAAGGCGTGGTCGTGACGGCCGACGGTTTCGGACGGCCCGAGGAACAGGATGCCGTCGGGCTTGATCGAGTAGTGGAAGATCGGCAGGGCGAGGTTCTGGAGCTGGTCGCCGAAATAGATCAGCAGGTTCCGGCAGGAGACCAGGTCGATATTCGAGAAGGGCGGGTCGCGCACGATGCTGTGCACGGAAAAGCGGATCATGTCCCGGATGCGGCCGGAGATCTGGAAGCGGCCGTCGCGGGCGATGGTGTAGGCCTCGCGCATTTCCTCGGGGATGTCGGCGAGGGCGGATTGCGGGTAGGAGGCCTCGCGCGCGATGCGCAGCATCTGCTCGTCGATGTCTGTGGCGAAGATCTGGACCTTGGGGGCGCGTTTCTGGGCGCGCGCCTCCTCGGCGAACATCATGGCGATGGAGAACGCCTCCTCGCCGCTGGAGCAGCCGGGGATCCAGACGCGCAGCTCGTCCTCGTTGCCGGCATGTTCGATCATCGGCCTGATCGCCTTGGCCCGGAGGGCCGCGAAATGCTCGGGGTCGCGGAAGAAACGGGTGACGTTGATCAGCAGGTCGCGGAACAGCACCTCGCATTCGAGCGGGTCGGACTTGATGTGCTGGAGGTAGGCATGGGCGTCGGCGAGGTTGAGCACCTGGATGCGGCGCTGGACCCGGCGGACGAGGGTGGATTTCTTGTAGCCGGAGAAATCGTGCCCGACGAAGTTGCGCACGACGCCGCAGATGTCCTTGAGGTTTTCCTCGACCGTGCTGGCGAGCTTGCGGTCGACCGTGTCGACGAAGGAATGGGCGTAGAACTGCTGGATCGCCTCGACGATCTCGCCGGGGCGGCGGACGAAATCGACCAGCCCGGTGCCCTGGGCCGAGGTGGGCATGCCCTCGTACTTGGCGGTGCGGGGATCCTGGACGACGCAGAGGCCGCCATGTTCCTTGATCGCGCGGAGGCCGGCGCTGCCGTCGGCGCCGGTGCCGGAGAGGATCACGCAGGCGGCGAAGCGGCCCTGGTCCAGCGCGAGGCTTTCGAAGAAGTCGTCGATCGGGCGGCGCAGCCCGCGGGGCTGGGCGAAATCGGTGAGGTTGAGCACCGAGCCCTTGATCGAGAGGCCGTGGCCCGGCGGGATGATGTAGACATTGCCGGCCTCGACCTTCTCGCCGCCGGAGACCTGCCGCACGGTCAGCTCGGTATGCCGGGAGAGCAGTTCGGCCAGCAGGCTTTCGTGGTTGGGGTCGAGGTGCTGGATGACGACGAAGGCGAGGTTGTTCTCGGGTCGCGCCTCGGTCAGCATCTCGCGGATGGCCTCGAGCCCGCCGGCGGAGGCGCCGATGCCGACGACGCAGAGCCGCTTGCGGTCTGCTTCCCGTTTCTGGGCCGGGGTCTGATCTTCTTCTTCGGAATCTTTCATGTGACGATGAGCCGGCCGCGGGGTTAACGGGAGTCCGAGAAGGACATGCGCGCGAGGGTCGCGACCGAGTCGGCGATGAGCTGGGCCGATCCCATCATCGCGAAGCCATATTCGCGGCCGATCTGTTCCACGTCGGTCAGTGCCTGCGAGAGCTTGGCGTCGTTCTTGGCGATTTCCGAGCGCTGCATGGCCGAGGTCATGTCGAATTGCGAGGCGAGGATCAGCTGGGCCTTGCCGTGGGCGTCGTAGAGGCGGGACATGAAGACGAAGTTGCGGAACTCGCTGCCATCCTTGCGGTAATTGGTGATCGGGAAGCGGTCGCTGTCGCCGCCCTGGCCGTGGACGAAGTCATGCAGCGGCTGGCGCTCTTCCTCGGTGGTGTTGGGGCCTTGCAGGAAGCGGCAGTTCTTGCCGGTCACCTCGTCCTCGGAATAGCCGGTGAGCTTGCAGAACGCCTCGTTCACGGCGATGAGGGGGGCATCGCCCCCGGTTGTGGAGACGGCCAGCGCGACGCCGGACTTCCGGATATAGTCGCCCAGGGCGGGCGGCAGGTCAGTCTGAGACGGCATCGGGTTCAACTCGCTTTCAAACAACAATGACACGCATATATTGGTGCTTCTGCGTATGCAGACAATGGTTTACTTATCTTTTGATCCGAAGCGATACAATCCGGTCAATAGGCTGGCGGGTTGACGCCAAGTCAGGCGACGCGGGAATAACGCCGAACATGCGGCCGGGGTTTCATGACTGCGCAATAGGCAGGCATTTACAGGGCCTCAGCCGGCCGCGGAGAGGGTCATCTGGGTCTGGATGACGATGGCGGCGGGTTTGCCGTCTTCGCGCAGCACGGTGGTTTGCCAGATCGTGGTGCGGCGGCCGCGGTGCAGGGCCTCGCAGCGGGCCGTGGCGGTCTCGCCGATGGCGATGGGGCGGATGAAGTTGGTCTTGCTTTCCAGCGTGGTGGTGGTTTGGCCGTCTTCGAGATTGACGGCGGCGGCCGAGCCCCCGAGCGCGTCGGCGAAGGCCATGATGGCGCCGCCATGCATGACGCCGTTGCGATTGGCGTGGTGGGGCTGGACGGTCAGGGTGCCGACGATGCATTCGGGGCTGCCATGGGTCAGGGTCACGCCCATGGATTTCGGGAAGTCGGGCAGGATGGCGTCAAGTTCTTCGGGGGTCATGGTGCTGTCTCGCTCAAGGGCCGGTTTGCCATGGACATAGCGGGCGGAGCGCGGCTGTGCCACCGGAACCTCGGGGTCAGGTGCCGAGGGTGGCGAGGATGGTGTCGAGCACGGTGTCGTGGCCGTGGTCGTGCATGGGCAGGTGGGAATGGCCGGGTGGCAGGGTGGTGCCGGAGGCGAGGCGGTGGAGGGGCGCGCCGGCGTGGCGGAGCCGCGCCTCGAACCGGTCCCAGGCGGCGGCGCGGCCCTGCCAGAGCGCGTTGATGTCGAGGTAGTCGCCGGTGAAGAGCGTCACCGGCAGGCCGGCGAGCGGCGTTGGGTCGTCGGGCTCGGCCGAGGGTTCGAGAAGCACGAGTTGGGAGAGGCGTGCGCCCTGGGCGATGGCCTCGAAGGCAGGCTCGGCGCCTTGGCTGTGGGCGACGAGGACGGGTGAGGGAAGGCAATCGAGCACGGCCTTGACCGCCGCGGCCTGTTGCGGCGCGGTGGAGAGCCAGCGGGGGGCGAAGGTGGCCGCCAGCGCCGGCAGGCTGTCGGCGGGGAAACGCTGGCCGGGGAAGGCGCGGCGGGCGGCAAACCCGTCGGGCGGGCCGATGCGGAAGAGGTGCCAGGCGTCCTCGAGCGAGCGCAGCACCGGCTCGCCCGGCCAGAGACCCGGCATGAACCCGGCACGGCCGCGTTCGGCGTTGTCGATGACATGTACCTCGTAGCCCTCGGCCAGCAGCAGCTGGAGCCAGCCGTGGCGGCCATCCGGCGTGCCCTCCCACACGGTGCCGGACATGCCGCCGCCATGCAGCAGCACGACGGGCGGCGCGTCGCGGCGGGGGTCGGGTATGAAATACTGCACGTAGGCCTGTTCGACCGCGAAGGTGCCCCTGGGGTCGAAGGTAAGGGTGACGTCGCGGGTGACGGGCAGGTCGCGCGGCTGCCCCTCGGTGACCCGGTGCAGGCGGCCGCCGGCGGTGTAGCTGCCGAAATCGCGCAACGTCACGGGGCGGCGCATGCGAGGTCTCCCGAAGGTGTTGGCCCGCCCGCGCCGGTGTGGCACGGGCGGGGAAAGCGGATCAATCCAGCGCCGAGAGGGCCTGGTACTCGCGGTAGTCCTCGCCATAGGCGCGGTAGCTGTCGATGACCCGCTTGAACATCTCGTCCTCGGCCGAGCGTTCGGCATAGACCTCGTCGGCGGCGGTGCGCAGGGCCTCCATCACGCTGTCGGGGAAACGCGCGACGTTGACGCCGTTGTCACGGAATTCCTGGAGCACGGGGCCTTGCGCGCCCGCCGCGTGGCCGAGGGCCCAGAGGCTGACCTCGTTGCAGGAGACCTCGATCGCCTTGCGTTGTGCGTCGGTGAGGGCGTCCCACTTGTCCTTGTTCATGTAGAACTCGATGAAGCCCGCGGGCTGGTGCCAGCCGGGGAAGTAGTAGTTCTTGGCGACCTGGTCGAAGCCCAGGAGCTTGTCGACCAGCGGGAAGCTGAGCTCGGTCGCGTCGAGCCGGCCGGTTTCGAGCGAGGTGGAAATCTCGCCCGCGGGCAGCGACATGGCGTTGGCGCCGAGTTTCGACAGGATCTCGCCGCCCAGGCCGCCGATGCGGATGTTGAGGCCCTTGAGGTCTTCGGGGGTGTTGATTTCCTTCGTGTACCAGCCGCCGGACTCGGATAGGATGACGCCGCAGGCCATGGGCACGAGGTTGTAGGGCTCGTACATTTCGCGCCAGAGCTCCAGCCCGCCGCCGTGGTTGAGCCAGGAGATGTACTGCGTGGGCTCGCCGCCGAAGGGGATCGAGCCGAAGAGCGCGGCGGCCGGTTCCTTGCCGGCGGCGTAGCCCGCGAAGCTGAAGCCCGCGTCGATGGCGCCGGCGCTGACATTGTCGAAGATCTCGAAGGCGGGGGAAAGTTCGCCGTCGAGGAGGTAGTCGAACTCGACCTCGCCGCCGGTGAGGACGGAGACGTTCTCGACGAAGCGCTTGGCGGCCGGGTCGAGCACCGGCAGGGGCCCGAAGGCGCTTTGCATCGTGTAGGTGTCGGCCTGGGCGGCGGTGGCCGCCAGCACGGCCAGCGCGGCCGCTTTCATTGTGTGTTTCATGGTTTCCTCCCTAGTGGTTCAGATAAGCCCCGTGACGATGACGGGGAAGGCGATGATCAGCCCCAGCACCAGAAGCTGAAGCAGGATGAAGGGCAGGACGCCCTTGTAGATATCGGTCGTGCTGAGCTGGCCGCCTGCCGCGCCGCGCAGGTAGAAGAGCGAGAAGCCGAAGGGCGGCGTGAGGAACGAGGTTTGCAGGTTGACGGCCACGAGGATGCCGAACCACACCAGCAGCGCGTCGCCCGAAAGGCCGTTGCCGAAGTCGAGGCCTGCCACGATGGGGGCGAAGATCGGCATGAGGATGAGGGTGATTTCCAGCCAGTCGAGGACGAAGCCCAGCAGGAAGATCGCCCCCATGACCACGGCCAGCACGGTCAAAGGGTCGGTGCCGAAGGCGGTGATGGCTGTTTCCACCATGTCGTCGCCGCCGATGGCCTTAAAGACGGCGGAAAAGCAGGTGGCGCCGATCATGACCAGGAGCACCATCGAGGTGGTCGTCACGGTCTGGCGGGCGGCGGCCATAATGGTGGCGAGGTCGAAGCGGCGGTAGAGGAGGGTCACGAGGATCGCCCCGAAGGCGCCGAGGCCGCTGGCCTCGGTGGGAGTGGCGTAGCCGGCGATGATGGAGCCCAGGACTACGACGATGAGCGTCAGGAGGGGGCCGAGGTCGAGGAGCAGGCGGAACGGGTTGGTGCGGCCTTCCGGGCGGGGGGCGCGGGGCAGGCCGCGGGAGCGGATGGCGACGAGGATGGCGTAGACGCCCACCAGCAGGAGGCCCGGGCCGATGGCGCCGGCGAACATGTCCGGCACCGGGGTCTGGAGCTGGTCGCCCAGCACGATCAGCATGACCGAGGGCGGAATCAGGATGGCGAGCGTGCCGGAGGCGGCGATGAGGCCGGCGGAGGTGGGCTTGTCGTAGCCGGTTTCCTGCAGGCGGGGCAGGGCGAGCAGCGCCAGCAGCACCACGGAGGCGCCTACGATGCCCGAGGAGGCCGCGAGCAGGACGCCGATGACAAGGACGGAGATACCCATGCCCGCCGCGCTGCCCCCCAGCGCCTGTTGCGACGCGCGGAGCGAGCGTTCGGCGACGCCGGATTTTTCCAGCACCAGCCCCATGAAGATGAACATCGGGATCGCCACCAGAAGCCAGTTCGACAGGACGTTGGCGTAGATCCGGCTGGTGAGCAGGTTGAAATAGGCGGTGGGCAGGTCGGAGACGAGGATGAAGAGCGCGGCGGAGCCGGCGAGCACCATGGCCACGCGGTAGCCTGCAAGGATGCCGGCGAGCGTGAGCACGGCCATGGCGAGGGGCAGGGCGGTTTCGCTCATTTCGCGCGCCGGAGAAGGCGGAGGGTTTCGACGGCGAGCGCCAGGGCGAGGAGGGCCATGCCGAGCGGCAGGAACGCCTTGATCAGCCAGAGGTCATTCAGCCCGCCCGAGGCGGAGCCTTCGTCGGAGCGCCAGGCGCGGTGGGTGAAATCCCACGCGGCGGGAAGGACCATGACGAGGAAGGGCAGGGCGAAGAGGAGGTTCCCGGCCAGGTCGATGCGGGCCTTGGTGCGGTCGCTGCGGGGCTGGTAGAAGAAATCGACCCGCACATGGGCATTGCTCAGCCAGACCAGCCCGGCGGGCAGGAGGCCGGTGATCACCAGCAGGTGCCATTGCAGGTCGAGCAGCGTGTTGAGGGTGATGGCCTTGCCGAGAAGCGGCAGGGCGGTGTCGAACCGGGCGAGCGGGTTGATGTCGAGCGCGTTGCAGGCGACCTGCAGCACGATGCCAAGCATCAGCAGTATGACGAGCCACGAAAGCCCGCGCAGCAGGGCCTGCGCCCAGGGGCTGCCATTCTCCTCCTCCATTCCCGGCCGTGCCTCCCTTGCCAGATATTCCTCCATATGGAACTATATATTTTCATCTGGAGCAATCCCCTTTTTTGTCCTAGCCTAGCAGGTCAGGAGGCCGCGGTCATGCTCAAGCTGATGGATATCCTTGATGGCACGTCCATTCCGGTGGGATACCGGATGGCGTTCATCATCAATTTCTACCGCGAACCGCTGATGCGGCGGATGGAGCGGGAGACCGGGCTGATCCGGCCGGAGCTGACGGTGCTGATGTGCCTGAACTTCCGCGCGGGGCTGAATGCGCGGGATATCTGCGAGATCACCGAGCAGCCGTCGAACACGGTGAGCCGGGCGGTCTCTTCCCTGGTCGAGAAGGGGTACGTCACGCGGACGCGGGATGCGGTGGATACGCGGCGGAACGTGCTGGCGATCACCGACGCGGGGCAGGCGGTGCATGACCGGGTGATGGCAAGCTTTGCCGAGGCGGAGCGGGTCATGCTGGAGACGCTGGAGCCGGAGGAGGTGGAGACCCTGACGCGGCTTCTGGACAAGCTGGCAAGGGATGTGGAGCGGTGGGCGCCCGGTTTACCCGCGAAGGCGCAGGGTGGCTGAGGTCGGGACGCCTCCGGCGGGAGTATTTGGGGAAAGATGAAAGAGCGGGTGCGCCACCTTGCCTTTCATCTTTCTGAAAATACTCAAATCACCCGTTTGCGGCCTGCGTTGCGGGTTTGGAGAGCTCGCGGTTGATGAGCCGCTCGAAGGCGCCGCGCGGCTTGGTGAAGCGGGCGAGCAGGTCGTAGAGCACGGGCGTGACTACCAGCATCAGCACGCTGGCGAGCATCAGGCCCGCGATGATCACCGTGCCGATGGCCGCCCGGCTTTCGGCGCCGGCGCCGGTGGCCACCACCAGCGGCAGGGCGCCCAGCACGGTCGAGAGCACGGTCATCACGATCGGCCGCAGGCGCAGTGCGGAGGCGCGCAGGACGGCCTCGCGGCGTTTCATTCCCTCGTCGCGGAGCTGGTTGGCGAACTCGACGATGAGGATGCCGTTCTTGGCCACCAGACCCACCAGCAGGATGATCCCGATCTGCGAATAGACGTTGAGCGAGAGCCCCCCGAGCGCCATGGCGTAGATCGCGCCGGCCACCCCAGCCGGCACGGTCAGCATGATGGTGAGCGGGTGGATGAAGCTTTCGAATTGCGCCGCCAGCACGAGGAAGACGATCAGGAGCGCCAGGGCCAGCACGATGCCGACGCCTTCGGAGGTGTCCTTGAAAGTGCGCGATTGCCCCTCGTAGCCGAGCTTGGCGGAGGCGGGGAGGATGTCGGCGGCGACGGCCTCGACCCCTTCCAGCACCGTGCCGAGGTTGTGGCCGGGTGCCACGGTGCCCGAAAGCTGGATCGAAGGCAGCCGGTCGAAGCGGCGGAGCGAGGGTGCGGCGGCGTTCTCGTTCATCGAGACCAGCGCGCCGAGCGGCACCAGCGTTTCGCCGTCGCCCGCCCGGATGAAGAGGTTGTCGATATCCGAGGGGCTTTCGCGGTCGATCTCGGCCGCTTGCAGGATGACCGGGTATTCGCGGCCTCGGCTGACGAAGGTGGTCACCTCGCGCGAGGCGAGCATGGTTTGCAGGGTGTTGGCGATGGTGTCGATGGAGATCCCGAGGTCGTCGGCGCGGTTGCGGTCGATGCTGACGTCGAGCTGGGGGAGGTTTTCCTCGAAGTTGATTTCCGGGTTCACGAGGCCGGGGATGGATTC
>Ga0189287_100328_pt1 | contig 12273 bp, 13 predicted proteins | sample UW86minimetaG_FD_130319 | JGI IMG/M metagenome (GOLD analysis project Ga0189287, IMG submission 130319) | Marine microbial communities from the Costa Rica Dome - UW86 mini metaG | ecosystem: Environmental > Aquatic > Marine > Oceanic > Photic zone | place: Costa Rica: the Eastern Pacific... | reverse complement strand
GGAAGGTGCGCCGCGCGCCGCCGATGGCCGCGCCCGCCAGCGTCTTCATCGGGCCGGGCGAGATGGCGTTGACCCGGATGCCTTCCGGCCCGAGGTCGTTGGCCAGGTACCGCGTGGTGGCCTCCAGCGCCGCCTTGGCGACGCCCATCACGTTGTAATTCGGCGCCACCCGGTTCGACCCCTGGTAGGTGAGGGTCAGCATCGTGCCGCCCTTTTCCTTCATCAGCGGGTGCGCCCGGCGGGCGACCTCGATGAAGGAATAACAGGAGATGTCCATCGAATGCTTGAAATTGTGCCGGCTGGTATTGAGGAACCGGCCCGTCAATTCGGACTTGTCCGAATAGGCGATGGCATGCACGAGGAAATCGATGGTCGGCCAGGTCTCGCCCAGCTTCTCGAAAGCCGCGTCGAGCGAGGCCTCGTCGGTCACGTCGATATCGAGCAGCACGTCCGAGCCCAGCGCCGCCGCCAGCGGCTGCACGCGCTTGCCGAAGGCCTCGCCCTGGTACGAAAACGCCAGCTCGGCGCCCGCCTCGTGCATGGCCCGGGCGATGCCCCAAGCGATCGAGCGCTCGTTCGCCACGCCCATGACCAGCCCGCGCATGCCCTTCATCGAATTGTTCATCTGCTATTGCCTATCCGTGATACTTGCTCATCAGCATCGAGCCGTTGGTGCCGCCGAAGCCGAAGGAATTGGTCATCACCGTGTCGATCCCGGCATTCTCGGCGCATTCCGTGGCGATCTCGCCCTCGTTGATCTCCGGGTCGAGCGTGTCGACATTGATCGAGGGGATGATGAAATCATGCTCCAGCGCCAGCAGGCAGAAGATCGCCTCCAGCGCGCCGGCCGCGCCCTGCGCATGGCCGGTCATCGACTTGGTCGAGCTGATCGGCGGAACCTGGCCCTCGCCGAAGATGCGCCGCACCGCGGCCACCTCGCCGGCATCACCCACGGGGGTCGAGGTGCCGTGGGCGTTGATGTAGCCCACCTTCCGGTCGCTCCCGAGCTGATCCAGCGCCAGCCGCATGGCCCGCTCGCCGCCCTCGCCCGAGGGGGCCACCATGTCATGCCCGTCCGAGGTGGCGGCATAGCCCGTGACCTCGGCATAGATCTTGGCACCGCGCGCCTTGGCGTGTTCCAGATCCTCGAGCACCAGCATGCCGCCGCCGCCCGAGATCACGAACCCGTCGCGGTCGGCATCGAACGCCCGGCTCGCCGCTTCCGGCGTGTCGTTGCGCTTCGACGACATCGCGCCCATCGCGTCGAAGAGGCAGGACAGCGTCCAGTCCAGCTCCTCGCCGCCGCCGGCGAACATCACGTCCTGCTTGCCCATCATGATCTGCTCGGCCGCGTTGCCGATGCAATGCAGCGAGGTCGAACAGGCCGAGGTGATCGAATAGTTGATTCCCTTGATCTTGAACGCGGTCGACAGGTTCGCCGACACGGTCGAGCACATGCATTTCGGCACGGCGAACGGCCCGATCCGCTTGGTCCCGCCGGTTTTCAGCACCGTTTGGTGCGCGCTCAGCATGGCGGATGTCGACGGCCCGCCGGACCCCGCCACCAGCCCGGTGCGCGGGTTGACGATATCGCCTTCCTCGAGCCCGGCATCGGCAATCGCCTGCTGCATGGCGATATGGGCATAGGCCGCCCCCGGCCCCATGAAACGCAGGGTCCGCTTGTCGACATGCTCGGACACGTCGATCTTCAGATCGCCCGCGATCCGGCTGCGAAAGCCGTGCTCGGCCATCTCCTCGTTTGCGGTGATTCCGGACTTCCCGCCCTTGAGCGACGCAAGGACTTCCTCGGCATTGTTGCCAATGCTGGAGACGATCCCCAGCCCGGTGACGACGACGCGGCGCATATTGCCTCCCTAGCTGTCTCAACGCCTTGTAGGGCATTGGGGAAGGGTGGTGCAAGATGGCAGGGCGGCTCATGCAGCGGAAGGCGTCATGCCCCTGCCGCAGCCCGCCTGACCGGCTCTTGCGCTGATAACGCCGGCGCTCAGCTCTCGCTGAGCGCCACCTTCATGTCCTTGACCTGGTAGATTTCCTCGCCATCGGCCTCGACCCGGCCATCGGCCACGCCCATGGTCAGCCGACGGGTCTGCACGGCCTTGGTGAAATCGACGTAATAGGTCAGCATCTTGCGGTCGGGCCGCACCATGCCCTTGAGCTTCACCTCGCCCACGCCCACGGCCATGCCCCGCCCGGGCCAGCCGCGCCAGCCGAGGTTGAACCCGGTCAATTGCCAAAGCCCGTCAAGCCCCAGGCAGCCCGGCATGATCGGGTTGCCGGGAAAGTGGCATTCGAAGAACCACAGGTCGGGGGTGATGTCGAACTCGGCCACCACGTGCCCCTTGCCATGCAGCCCGCCATCGGCCGAAATATCGGTGATCCGGTCCATCATCAGCATCGGCGGCTCGGGCAGCTGGGCGTTGCCGGGGCCGAACAATTCCCCCCGGGCGCATTTCAGCAGGTCATCTTTGTCGAAGCTGCTCGGGTAGTCGGCCATTCAGGCGACCCTTTCATGTTGGATGCGGCACAGTTCCCGTTGCTTACCATCGCGGCAAAGCGCCTTGCAAGCCCGCGCAACCCCCGCGGCAATGGGCCAGACCCATGAAATCTGTTTGAAATCCCCCTGTGCCACTGCTTATATTGCAACCGATCGAAGAGGTACGAAATGACCGAAACGCAAGCGAACACACGTGCCAAGGCGTGGCTAGCAGGCTCGGGCCTGAGACCGACAAGACAGCGCGTCGCCCTCGCGACCCTGCTGATCGGCGATGGCCGGCACCGCCACTTCACCGCCGAAAGCCTCTACGCCTCGGCGCAGGAGGCCTGCGAGAAAGTGTCGCTGGCGACGATCTACAACACGGTCAAGGCGTTCTGCGACGCCGGCCTCGTACAGGAGATCACGGTGGACGGCTCGAAAAGCTATTTCGACACCAACACCCACGATCACCCGCATTTCTTCTGGGAAGACGACCAGAAGCTCACCGACGCCCCCGCCGAGGAGCTCGAGATCGCCCGCCTGCCCAAGGCCCCCGACGGGGCCGAGGTGGCCAGCGTCGACGTGGTGATCCGCCTGCGCCGTACCGGGAAATAAGGGCTTTCCCAGAACAACTTGCGAATGCCTTCTTGTTACGGGCCGCCGCCCGTCGACAGGCTGCTGACGCCCCGGATCCATGGCCGGGGCGCGCTTACAGGCTCCCCTTGCGTCAAGGCGTCGGATCTTCCTCGAACGGCCGCCCGACGCAAGGATCGCCGAGTCACTTAAGACAAAGATACAGTCGCTTGGTCACGTAAACATACTGGCTGAGCGGGATGCGCCGCTGGCTTGCATATTCCGCCCGCCGGTTCGGCCCGCGCGCACAGATTTCCGCGGCTTTCGCGTCGGCCTTCTGAACCGCCTGCGCGCGCATCTCCTCGCTCACGAAGCCCATGTCGCCCTGCCCCAACTGGATCTCGACGCTTGCCTCGTTGAAGGATGATACGATCGGCTCGGTCATGCTTTCGGGCGTGCCGCAACCGGCCAGCCCGGCCGAGACGGCGAGGGCCGCGAGGAAAAGTGCAGGTCGTCTTTCAATGATCATGTGCCACCGTTCGTTTACTTTCAGGGCCCCGAGCATTAGGTGCGCATGGTAAACAAATCCTTTACTCATCCCCGCAAGCCGGTGAGTCACCTGGAATTTCAGCGAAAAGGAGAGCGAGATGCGCGCCGCCTGGTATGAACGTTTCGGCCCCGCCGCCGATGTCCTCGAAACGGGCGAGGCCGAGACCCCCTCCGCCGGGCCGGGCGAGGTGCTTGTCCGCTTGGCCTTCTCGGGCGTGAACCCGTCGGATTCAAAGGCCCGCGCCGGCTCTCGCCCCGGGGTGACCAAACCGCCCTTCCCCCGAATCATCCCCCATTCCGACGGCAGCGGCGTGATCGAGGCGGTGGGCGACGGCGTCGATGCGGCCCGTGTCGGCCAACGCGTCTGGATCTGGAACGGCCAGTGGCAGCGCCCCTTCGGCACCGCCGCCGAATATATCGCCCTGCCCGAGGCGCAGGCCGTCCCCCTGCCCGAGGGCGTCTCGCTCGAAGCGGGCGCCACGCTGGGCATCCCCGGCCTGACGGCGGCGCAGACCGTCTTCGGCGGCGGCGACGTGGCAGGGCAAACCCTGCTCGTCAGCGGCGGCGCCGGGGCCGTGGGCCATAATGCCGTGCAGCTTGCCAAGTCCGGCGGCGCCACGGTCGTCGCCACCTGTTCATCGGGCGGTACCGACCGGGTGAAGGCGGCAGGCGCCGACCACGTGCTCGACTACGCCGACCCCGGGCTGGCCGCGAAGATCACCGACATCACCGGCGGCAAGGGCATCGACCGCGCCGTCGAGGTGGAATTCGGCGTCAATGCCGCGCTGCTCGCCGAGGTGATGAAACCCCTCGGCACCATCGCCGCCTATGGCTCGGTCAAGAACATGACGCCGGAACTTCCCTTCGGGCCCTACCTGTTCAAGGGGCTGAAACTCGACATCACGCTGATCTACATCCTGCCCGACGCACCGCGCGCCGAAGCCATCGAGCGGCTGCACGCGGCCCTGGCCGACGGGGCGCTGAAACCGGATGTCGAGCATGTCCTGCCGCTGGAAAAAGCCGCCGAGGCACAGGATATCGTGCTGGAACCGGGCCGCGCCGGGGCGGTTCTGCTGGAGCTCGGTTAAGGCAGCGACCGGCCACGGGCAGCCCCTCGCCCGGCGCCTCACACCACCACACGAAAAACGCGCGCAAGGCCCCTCGGCCTTGCGCGCGTTTCCCCTTACCGGATTGTCCGGCGTATGTCGTCAGGCCACCGAGACAAGCTCGATGTTGAAAGTCAGGTCCTTGCCCGCCAGCGGGTGGTTGGCGTCGAGGATCACCTGCTCCTCGGTCACTTCCGCCACCGTCACCGGCATCACCTGGCCCTGCGGCGTCTGCACCTGAAGCTGGGTGCCGATATCGAGCGGAATATCTTCCGGAATGTCGGCGCGCGGCACGGCCTGCTTGGCATTCGGGTCGGGCTGGCCATAGGCCTCGTCCGCCGGAACCTCGACGGTCTTCTTCTCGCCCTCTTCCATACCCGGAAGGGCCGCATCGAGGCCGGGGATGATCTGGCCCGAGCCCACGGTGAATTCCAGCGGGTCGCGCCCTTCGCTGCTGTCGAAGGTGGAGCCGTCAGTCAAGGTGCCGGTGTAGTGAATACGTACGGTGTCGCCCGTCTTTGCCTGGGTCATATGGAATCCGATCGGTTTGGGAATGGGTTTACAAGGCCGCGGTCCACGCGGGTGCTTGTCTCGACAAACCTCAACGTAGCAACGCCGAACCCGAATTGCAAACCGACGCGCGCCCGCGCGCGAGATCAAAACCAATATTTCTTGAAGGAAATGGCCCTTCCACCCGCCCGCCAGACATGCCAACCTGCCGCTCGTCACGGGGAGGGACAACCATGGCCATCACCACCTGCATCTTCGACGCCTACGGCACGCTCTTCGACGTGGCCGCCGCCGCCCGCAACGCCGCCGAGGAACCGGGGCGCGAGGCGTTCCGCGATCATTGGCCCGCCATCGCCGAGCATTGGCGCAGCAAACAGCTGCAATACACCTGGCTCCGGGCGATCACCGCCGAGCATACCGATTTCTGGCAGGTCACCCAGGACGGGCTCGACTGGGCGCTCGAGGCCGAGGGGCTGGCGGGCGACCCGGAGCTGCGCGAGCGCCTGCTCCAGCTCTACTGGGAGCTCGAAGCCTTCCCGGAAGTGCCGGACATGCTCAAGACCCTCAAGGAAAACGGGAAAACCACCGCCATCCTCTCCAACGGCTCGCCCCCCATGCTCGACGGCGCGGTGCAGTCGGCCGGCATCGGCGCCCTGCTCGACGACGTCCTTTCGGTCGAAAGCGTCGGCATCTTCAAGCCCGCCCGCACCGTCTATGACCTCGTGGGCCAGCGCTTCGGCTGCGCGAAGGACGAGGTGCTCTTCGTCTCCTCCAACGGCTGGGATGCCGCGGCCGCCGCCGGCTACGGCTTCCGCACCGCCTGGGTCAACCGCGCGGGCGCCCCCATCGACCGCCTGCCCGCCCGGCCCGACACCGTGCTCAAAGACCTCACCGGAATACCGGAGATCGCTGCCTGATGCCCAAGTTCACCACCTCCGACGGCCTGTCGCTCTTTTACGAGGATCAGGGCGACGGCCCGCCCGTCCTCTGCCTTGCCGGGCTCACCCGGAACACCACCGATTTCACCTATCTCGTGCCGCACATGGCCGGGACCCGCCTGATCCGGCTCGATTATCGCGGGCGCGGGCAATCGGATTACGCCGAGGATTACATGACCTACAACATCCTGCGCGAAGGGCAGGATGCGGTCGAACTGCTCGACCACCTCGGGATCGACAAGGCCACCATCATCGGCACGTCGCGCGGCGGGCTCATTGCCATGGCCCTCTCCCACACCCACCCCGACCGCCTCAACGGCGTGGTTCTCAACGATATCGGCCCTGAGGTCGCCCCTATCGGCATCGAGCGGATCATGGATTACGTCGGCAAGACGCCCCCCTTCCCCGATCTCGACAGCGCCGCCGATGCCCTGAAAGCGGGCAACGAGGCCGCCTTCCCCGGCGTGCCGCTCGAACGCTGGCGCGAACAGGCCGAGTTCATGTGGTTCGAAAAGCCCGACGATGGCGGCATCGGCATCCGTTATGACTCGCGGCTGCGCGACGCCATGATCGGCCAGGCCGGCGCGGGCGACGCGCCCGACCTCTGGCAGCTATTCGACGGGCTGAAGGACCAGCCGCTCGCCTCGATCCGCGGGCAGAATTCCGACCTCTTCACCGCCGAGACGCAAGGAGAGATGAACGCCCGCCACCCCGACATGATCACCGCCGTGGTCCCCGACCGGGGCCACGTGCCCTTCCTCGACGAACCCGAATCCCTCACCGCGATCCGCGCCCTGCTGGAAAGAACCACTTGAGCGATATCACCATGATCCGCGCCGCGGCCGAGCGCCTGAAAGGCCACGCCCGGCGCACGCCCCTCCTCTCCTCCCCCTTCCTAGACGAGATCGCCGGCCGCCGCGTCTTCGTGAAACCCGAATGCCTGCAACACACCGGCAGCTTCAAGTATCGCGGCGGCCGCTCTGCCCTGTCGGCGCTCGACCCCGAGACGCGGGCCAAGGGCGTGCTCGCCTATTCCAGCGGCAACCACGCGCAGGGCGTCGCCAGGGCAGCGGCCGAATACGGCGTGCCGGCGGTCATCATCATGCCGGCCGATGCGCCGAAGCTGAAGATCGACAACACCCGCGCCTTGGGCGCCGAGGTAGTGCTCTACGACCGCGCCGGCGGCGAAAGCCGCGAAGCGGTGGGCGATGCGCTCGAGGCCGAGCGCGGCCTCACCCTCGTCAAACCCTATGACGAGCCGCTCGTCATCGCGGGGCAAGGCACCTGCGGGCTCGAGATCGCCGAACAGGCGCGCGAGGAAGGCATCGAAAGCGGCGACGTGCTGGTCTGCTGCGGCGGCGGCGGGTTCACCTCCGGCGTCGCCATGGCCCTGGAAGCCGAGGCGCCGGGCTTCCGGGTGCGCCCTGTCGAGCCGGAAGGCTTCGAAGACGTCACCCGCTCGCTCGAATCCGGCCAGCGCGAAAGCAACGCCCGCACCTCCGGCAATATATGCGACGCCATCCTCACCCCTGCCCCCGGCGAGATCACCTTTCCCATCATGCAACGCCTCTGCGGCCCCGGCATCGCGGTCAGCGAGGAGGAATGCCTGCGCGCCATGGGCGTGGTTTTCCAGCGGCTGAAGCTGGTGGCCGAACCCGGCGGCGCCGCGGCGCTGGCCGCCGCGCTCTACCACGGCGACGAGGTCGAGGGCGACACGGTGATCTGCACCATCTCCGGCGGCAATGTCGACACGGAGGTGTTTCGCCGGGCCCTTGCAACGCTCGAGGAGGGCTCGTGAAAACCATCGAGGGCGACCTGGTAGAGCTCGGCAAATCCGGGCGGTTCGACGTGATCGTGCATGGCTGCAACTGCCAGAACGAGATGGGCGCGGGCATCGCCAGGATCATCGCGAAAGAATTTCCCGAGGCGGAAAAGGCCGACAAGGCCACCGAGAAGGGCGACCGCGACAAGCTCGGCACCATCACCCATGCCACGGTCGAGTGCGAGGGGCACGATCTGACCGTGGTCAACGCCTACACCCAGTTCGACTATCGCGGCCGTGGCAAGAAAGTGGATGTCGACGCCGTGAAATCCGCCTTCGAGGCGATCGCCAAGGAGTTTCCCGACGCCCGCGTCGGCTATCCGCTGATTGGCGCAGGAATGGCCGGGGGCGACTGGGACGAAATCGCCCCGATCATCGACGCCGCGCTGGAAGGGCAGGACCATGCCCTCGTCGTCCTGCCGGACAAGAAGGGTTGAGCGCGTGGATTGCCTGACGTCCCGCACCGGAATTCGCGCAAGTTCCGGGCTGGAAAATGCGCATTTTCCATACCGTTTTCCGCGCGGAAAACGTCACCAGATTTCCCATACAGCGCCAAACCGCGCACCTTATCCCCAGATTTCCCGAAAATCCTTTCACTAATCCAACTGCCCCACGAATAGCCAAAGGCCCGCCATGCCCCGCTTCACCATCGCCAGTTTCAACGTCAAGAACCTCATCGGCGCCGACAAGGAATATTACGACTTCCAGAAATACACGCCCGAGGAATACGCCTGGAAGACCGACTGGCTGGCCGACCAGCTCCTGACCATGAACGCCGATATCGTGGGCTTCCAAGAGATCTTCGAGGAAGAGCCCCTGATCGACGTGATCGAAGAGGCCTCCGAACGGGCCGAGGTGCTGAACGCCGCGACCGTCCCCGACAAGTCCAAGCGCTATCACCGCAAGGTCATCTTTGACCGCATCCGCGTCGACCCCTACGGCGAGGCCGAGCTGGCCTTCGCCCCCAATTCCGCCGACACCGGCCAACCCGGAAAGCGCCGCCCCGGCCTGGCACTCCTTTCGCGCTTCGGCTTCGCCGAGCCGCCCGAGATCATCCAGGACCTGCCCGAGCCGCTCCATATCCCGTTCCAGCCCCTCCGCGGCCTCGACGCGCAGGACGCGGGCCATTACACCCTCCGCCGCCTGTCCCGGCCGATCCTCAAGGCCCGCATCCCCATCGGCGGCCAGACCGTCACCGTCTTCAACTGCCACCTGAAATCCAAGCTGGGCGAATACATCAAGCCCGACGGCGCCGCCTATGCGCCGGAAGAAGACCTCACCAAATACGACCCCGTCGGCCGCGCCATGGGCTCCCTCCGCTCGGCGCTCCGCCGCATGGCCGAGGCCTGGGTGCTCCGGCGCGAGATCGTGGCCGAGCTGCAGGCCGGCAACCCGGTCATGGCCATGGGAGATTTCAACGACGGCGAACACGCCGTCAGCTCGGAGATCATCACCGGCGAGACCCCCTTCCGCAACTACGCCTGGATGCTGCGCCACGACGCCCAAAGCCCCACCGACCGCTACAGCGAACAGGAAAACCTCCAGATCACCGAGGATATCGAGCGCGTCCGCCTGCATTCCGCCGAAAAGCTCTTCGTCCGCAAATCCCTGCGCGACATGGTCTACACGGCGGCCTTCGGCGGCGTCTTCGAGTCGATCGACCAGATCTTCCTGTCGCGCCACTTCCACCCCGATTACGACGGCCGGATCGGCGAGATGACCTATTTCAGCGCCTTCAACGACCATCTCACCGATGGCTCGCACCCCGAGGCGCCCTATAACAAACTTGCGTCAGATCATGGACAGGTGATGGCGCATATGGACCTTTACGCGGGATAGGGGCCTGCGCCAGACTGGCCTCAACCGGTTAGGGAGGACGAATATGCGCACACAGGTCGCCATCATCGGCGGGGGGCCGTCGGGCCTGCTGCTCGGCCAGCTTCTGATGAAACACGGGATCGACACCGTCGTCCTGGAACGCCGGACCCGCGACTACGTGCTGGCCCGCATCCGCGCAGGCGTGCTCGAAACCGGCTTCGCCGGACTCATGCGCGAGGCCGGGGTGGGCACACGGATGGACAAGGAAGGCATCATCCACGAAGGCACCGGCATCGCCCACGAGAGCGGGCTCTTCCGCATCGACTTCGAAAAGCTCACCGGCAACCACGTTATCGTCTACGGCCAGACCGAGGTGACCCGCGACCTCTACGATGCGCGGGCGGCGGCGGGCGGCACCACGCTCTTCGAATGCGCGGGCGTCACGCCCCATGACCTCGACACCGACGCGCCCTACATCACCTTCCTGCAGGGCGGCAAGGTCAACCGGCTCGACTGCGATTTCATCGCCGGCTGCGACGGCTTCCACGGCCCCTCGCGGCAGGCGATCCCCGAAGAGGTGCGCACCGAGTACGAGAAGACCTACCCGTTCGGCTGGCTCGGCATCCTGTCCGAAACGCCCCCCGTCGACCACGAGCTGATCTACGCAAATTCCGAACGCGGCTTTGCCCTCTGCTCGATGCGCAACGCGAACCTCAGCCGTTACTACATCCAATGCGCCCTCTCCGACCGCCCCGAGGACTGGGAGGACGACGCCTTCTGGACAGAGCTCAAGCGCCGCCTGCCCGAGGACACGGCCGAAAAGCTCGTCACCGGCCCCTCGATCGAGAAATCCATCGCGCCGCTGCGCTCCTTCGTCTGCGAGCCGATGCGCTGGGGCCGGCTCTTCCTCTGCGGCGATGCGGCCCATATCGTGCCACCCACCGGCGCCAAGGGCCTCAACACGGCCGCCAGCGACGTGCATTATCTCTATCACGGCATGGTCGCCCACTATCAGGACGGCGAGAGCGAAGGGCTCGACCGCTATTCCGAAACGGCGCTCAAACGCATCTGGAAAACCCAGCGCTTCAGCTGGTCGATGACCAACCTGCTCCACCGCTTCCCCGAACAGTCGGAATTCGACCTGCACGTGCAGGCGGCCGAACTGGCCTTCCTGTCCGAGAACGGGGCCGCCCAGCGGGCGCTGGCGGAAAACTACGTGGGCCTCCCCTACTGACGCGTCCCGGGCTTGACCCGGGACCTCGCGCAGCCGACAACAAGGCCCCGGGCCAGGCCCGGGCGCGAACCACAAGACCACCGGAGGCCCCATGCCCGAGCTGCCCCTCGACGACGTCACCCTGCATTACGAAGAAGACGGCGACCCGAACGGCGCGCCCGTGGTCTTCGCCAACTCGCTCGGCACCAACCTGCATTTGTGGGATCCCATCCTCCCCCACCTGCCACAAGGCCTGCGGATCATCCGCTACGACAAGCGCGGCCACGGCCAAAGCTCCGTGCCGCCTGCCCCTTACGCGATGGGCGCGCTGGTCCGGGATGCCGAACAGCTTCTCGATCATCTGAACGTGCGCGATGCCGTCTTCGTCGGCCTCTCCATCGGCGGGCTGATCGGCCAGGGGCTGGCGGTCAAGCGGCTCGACCAGGTCCGCGCGCTGGTGCTGTCGAACACGGCGGCCAAGATCGGCACACAGGAGATGTGGCAGGACCGGATAGACGCGGTCCGCAAGGGCGGGATCGAGGCGCTGGCCGACGCGGTGATGGAACGCTGGTTCTCGCGCGACTTCCTCGCCTCCGACGCCCTGCCCCGATGGCGCGAGATGCTCGTCAGCCAGCCGGACGAGGGCTACATGGGCTGCAGCGCCGCCATCGCCGGCACCGATTTCTATACCCCCACCAGCGGGCTGCGCCTGCCGGTCATGGGCATCGCGGGTTCGGAAGACGGGGCCACCCCGCCCGACCTCGTGCGCGAAACGGTCGAACTGGTGCCGGGGTCGTCCTTCCACCTGATGCGCCGCGCGGGGCACCTTCCTTGCGTCGAGAAGCCCGTGGAATACGCCGGGCTGCTGGCGGGTTTCCTGCGCGAGACGGGACATATCTGACCCGGCGCAAAGGGGGGCCAGCCCCCCACGTTGAAATCCCGCGGGATTTCAACGCTCCCCCCGGAGTGTTTTACCCAAGAAGAAGCACGAGGCGCGGCCTGCCGCCCTGCACCGGCCTGCGGCCCGTTTTCCGGCTTGCACCCCGGAAAGAATCCGGGTCAGGCTGGGCCTCAAAACCTGCGGGAGGGACGCACATGCAAACCATCAAGGCCGCCGTCTGCCATGAATTCGGCAAACCGCTCGTGATCGAGGATATCCACCTGCGCGCCCCCGAAATGGGCGAGATCGAGGTGACGCTCGACGCCGTGGCGATCTGCCATTCCGACATTTCCTATGCCGAGGGCGCCTG
>Ga0189287_100327_pt1 | contig 12316 bp, 13 predicted proteins | sample UW86minimetaG_FD_130319 | JGI IMG/M metagenome (GOLD analysis project Ga0189287, IMG submission 130319) | Marine microbial communities from the Costa Rica Dome - UW86 mini metaG | ecosystem: Environmental > Aquatic > Marine > Oceanic > Photic zone | place: Costa Rica: the Eastern Pacific... | reverse complement strand
GCGACATCTGCGCCCGCGCCTTCGAGAAAGGCCTCGTGATCGAAACCTCGGGCGCCGACGACGAGGTCGTCAAGGTGCTCGCCCCCCTGACGACGTCGGAAGACACCTTCCGCAAGGGGCTCGACATCCTGCTCGAGGCAGCACGCGACGCCTCGGCATCCACAAAGATGGCAGCGGAGTAACAAAATGATTGTCAGAGATTTCAACGATATCGTCGAGAACCAGAAAGACCGCGTCGTTACCGACGCAGAATGGTCGTCGGTCAGGATGCTTCTGGCCGATGACAAGATGGGGTTCTCGTTTCACATCACGTTCCTGAACACGGGATCTGAGCATACGTTCGAATACAAGAACCACTTCGAAAGCGTGTACTGCATGTCCGGCAAGGGGTCGATAACCGACATCGCCACCGGGGAAACACACGAGATCAAGCCGGGCGTGATGTACGCGCTCGACAAGCACGATCGCCACGTCCTTCGGGCCGAGGAAGAGCTCGTCATGGCCTGTGTGTTCAACCCGCCGGTGACCGGCAACGAGGTGCACCGCGAAGATGGCTCTTATGCCGCCGCGGAAGAGTTGGCGGACTGACCGCCGAAAGGAATAACGTCATGAGTTTTCCAAAGCATACCGTCGAGAAGATCGGCGGCACCTCGATGAGCCGCGTGGACGAGTTGCTCGACACGCTGCTGATCGGGGGGCGCGAAGGGTCCGATCTCTATCACCGCATCTTCGTCGTCTCGGCCTTCGGCGGCATCACCGACCTTCTGCTCGAGCACAAGAAATCGGGCCGACCGGGCGTCTATGGCCTTTTTGCCAATGACGACAACGATCATGGCTGGCTCGACGCGCTTTCTTCGGTCGGCGATGCCATGTGCGAGGCGCACCGCAAGGTGCTCAGCCATCCCGGCGATCAGAACATGGCCGACGAGTTCGTTCGTGAACGGGTGGAGGGGGCGCGTTCGTGCCTCTTCGACCTCCAGCGTCTCTGCTCCTTCGGTCATTTCCGCCTGTCCAGCCACATGCTGGTGATCCGCGAGCTTCTTTCGGGCCTGGGCGAGGCGCATTCGGCCTTCGTCACGGCTCTGCTGTTGCAGCGCAACGGTGTCGATGCCCGTTTCGTCGACCTCAGCGGCTGGCGCGACGAGGCCGAGCACACGCTGGAAGAGCGCATCGCGGCCGGTCTCGACGACATCGACCTGACCCGCGAACTGCCCATCGTCACGGGCTATGCCCAGTGCACCGAAGGGCTGATGCGCGAATATGACCGGGGCTATTCCGAGGTGACCTTCTCGAACATCGCCGCCCACACGGGCGCGCACGAGGCGATCATCCACAAGGAATTTCACCTGTCCTCGGCCGATCCGGGCCTCGTGGGCGTCGAGAATGCGCGCAAGCTGGGCCACACTAACTACGACGTGGCCGACCAGCTGGCGAACATGGGGATGGAGGCGATCCATCCCAACGCCGCCAAGATCCTGCGCCGTGCCGGTATCACCCTGCGCGTGACCAACGCGTTCGAGCCGGGTGACCCAGGGACGCTGATCGACGAGGAGAAGGCCGAAAACCCCGGTGTCGAGATCGTCACCGGCCTCGGCGTGGTGGCACTCGAGCTTTTCGAACAGGACATGGTTGGCGTCAAAGGTTACGATGCCACTGCGCTGGAGGCGCTAAAGCGCCACAACGTATGGATCGTGTCGAAAACGTCGAACGCCAACAACATCACGCATTACATCCAGGCCTCGCTCAAGACGGCCAAGCGCGTCATCCGCGAGATCGAGGAGGTCTACCCTCAGGCCGAGGTCACGGCGCGCGCCGTGTCGCTTGTGGCGGTCATCGGCCGCGACCTGACGGGCGAGCGGGTGCTGGGCCACGGCCTTCAGGCCCTGCACGAGGCGGGCATCGACGTCGTTGCCGCTCAGCAGACGCCGCGCAATGTCGATGTACAGTTCGTCGTGCCTCGCGATGCGGCCGACGACGCCGTGAAGTGCCTGCACGAAAGGTTCGTTTCGGGAAAGAGCGGGGCGGGGCTGGCGCGGGTGGCGTGACCGCTGCCGCATCTGCTCCGCTCTAAGAAGGCGCCCCGCTGGATGATGGCCAGCGGGGCGTCTCGTTTTTCAGCCATGATGCAGCTTTACTTGTGGCTGCGGTACTTTCCGGCTTCCGTCTTCTGGCCGAAGACCAGCGCCAGGATCGACATCACGATCGCGATGAACGAGAAGATCGCCGGGGCCGAGCTTCCGAGCCCCATGAAGATCGCGCCGGAGACGCCATCCCATGTCGGTGTGTCAAAGGGAAATCCCATTCTTAAGTCCTCCTGTTACTTGGATGCCGGGGGCGATGCCATGATGCCCTCGGGATAGGCCTGTGCCGGCACCTTGACGGTGTCGAGACCGGCGATTTCAGCAGCTTCCGGAACGCGCAGCATGCCGACCAGTTTCAGGATCAGCGAACAGCCGTAGCCGGTGATGAACCCGATCGCGACGAATACGACCGTGCCCACGAGTTGACCGATGAAGCTGACCGTCGGCACGCCTTCGCCCAGAAGGGCAGGGTAGCCGCTGGCGAAGATCCCCAGGATCAGCATGCCGAAGACACCCATCACGCCGTGCACGGTAACCGCGCCCACCGCGTCATCGATTCCGAAGCTTTCGATGAAGGTCGCCGCCGGTTTCAGCATCAGGCCCGCCACCATGGCGATGATGAAGGTAAGCGAGGGGAAGTAGATATCGACCCCCGACGCCACCGAGATCAGGCCGGCCAGTGCCCCCGACATCATCCAGAACGGATCGCGCGTCAGCGACCAGGCCCCGATGATACCGCCCGCGACACCCATCAGGATGTTGAAGCTGAGCGCGCCGAGGTTGGTTGGCGTGCCGTAGATCGTGGTGAAGTTTCCACCCCACGACCAGCTTTCGCCACCCACGACGAGACACCCCATCAGGAAGCCCCAGAAGCCCACGACGATGAGCATGAGGCCGGTCGCCGTGAAGGGCATGTTGTGCCCGGCGAGGTTGTTGGCCGTGCCGTCCTCGTTGAACTTGCCGATCCGGGGGCCGAGGTTGATCAGCACGCCGAGAGCGAAGAAGGCCGCGACCGCGTGGACAAGCCCCGCCGCGCCGAAGTCATGCACGCCCCATTGCTGGATCAGCCAGCCGTCGGAATGCCAGCCCCATGCCGCTGCCAACGTCCAGCTGAACCCGCCCAACACGATGGCGAGGATCACGAACCCGACCGTCTGGATGCGCTCGATGACCGCGCCCGAGAAAATCGAAGCCGTTGTCGCCGCAAACAGCGTGAAGGCACCCCAGAAGACGCCGTCGATCTGGTCCTCCGTGTTCGGGCCCATATAGGCGGCCGCCTCGCCCCAGGCGAGCGCGAAGCCATTGGCATATTCCGCACCCGAAATCCCGTTCGGGCCAGCCGAGAGGGTAAAGCCGGTGGGGAACGCCCAGTAGACCCACCACCCGAAGAAATAGAAGGCGGGGATTACGAAAGCGAAGGCCAGGATGTTCTTGACGCCCGAAGACAGGGCGTTCTTGGCGCGCGAGGCGCCCATTTCGTAGGCCAGAAAGCCTGCGTGAATGATAATCATCAGCGGGATGGTCAGGTAGTAATAGGTCTCCGCGAACATCGTGTTCGTCAGATTCCCCTTCGATTCAATGGCGGCCACCTTGGCCGCGAGTTCCGCGAGTTGCTCTTCCATGGGGTCGTACCTCCGTACCGTTGGTGGGCTTGCTTGCCGGCCCTTTTGGTTCACAATTGGTTCGTAAACCGTGTGAACGCTACACCAATGCTAAGCCAACACGAAATTTCAATGTTGCTGAAATAGAAGGCAAACAGGCTGAAAATGCAGGCATTGGTCGGGGCAAGCAGGCTGTTTGCCGGGGAATATGCCTGTCATTCGGGGAGTTGCGTATGAAGGGGCCAATTGAACCAAAAGCGCCGGCCCAAGGGGCCGGCGCCATTTTTTTGTGCGAGTCTCGGGTGCGCGCCTATTCGCGCGCCTCCTCGTCGAAGACCCTTTCCAGCCGCTCCTTGCTGCGGGCGGCGGCCTCGTCCACCTCGAACTCCTTCTTCTCGATGCGCGCCTGAAGGATATGGAACAGCAGCCAGAAGGCCACGCCCAGAACGAAGAGGGTCACCTCCCATCCGACGCCCGGATAGACAGGGCCCAGTTGCGACAGGTCCGCGCCGGACCAGCTTTCGACGATCGTGGTTGACATTGTTACGTCCTCCTCAGGTCAGCAGTCCGAGGCGCTTGGCCTCTTCGATATCGGCTTCCGACACCGCGATGGCGTCGGCCTCCTCTCTCAGCTCCTCGCTCATGTCGAGCCCCACCAGTTCGACCGCGGGCGGAACGCGCAGCATACCCATCCCCTGAAGGATCTTCGACACGATCCAGGCCGGGATGAAGCCCAGCACGATGAACATGATGCATGCCCCGGCGAGCTGGCCCCACGGCGTGATCGAGGCCACCTCTTCGTGGTAGCCCGCCGTGGCCGGGTGGCCCCATAGCACGAAGCCGGCGATGATCAGGCCGATAAAGCCAGCATAACCATGCACCGCAACCGCGCCGACCGGATCATCGATCTTGAACGTCCGCTCGACCCAGAAGTGCAGCTTGTAGGCACAATAGGCGCCGACCGCGCCGATCAGCATTGCTTCGATCGGGTGGTACAGGTCATTCCCCGCCGAGGCGGTAATGACGCCGGCAAGGCCGGCCGAGTAGGTCCAGAAGGCCTCGCCTCGCGATACCACGTAGCCCATCAGCAACCCGCCCGACAGCGACATCAGGAAGTTGAAGACGATCGCCGAAAGGGTAGTGGGCGTCAGGTAGATGGTCGTCGCCGTGAACGTCCCTTCCGCGGCCCCGATAGCCCCCGAGCCGATGATCGGCACGTTGCAGGCCACGTAGAAGCCCCAGAAGCCACAGTAGATCAGGAACAGCCCGATCGTCACCAGCCACTTGTTGTGGGGGTTGATGTTGCGCGGTGTGCCGTCGGGGGCGAACTTGCCGATCCGGGGCCCGAGCACGCATATGACGCCAAGGGCAAAGCCGCCCGCGATCGCGTGGATCACGCCCGAGGCATAGGCGTCGTGATAGCCCAGCTGCGTGACCATCCACCCGTCCGGATGCCAGCCCCAGGCCGCGTCGATGATCCAGGTGAACGAGCCGATGACGACCGCCAGGATCCAGAAGGCCGAGGGCCGGATCCGCTCGATCGTGGCGCCCGAAACAATCGATGCCGCGGTCCAGCTGAACAGAAGGAACGCGGCCCAGAACACGCCGTTGAGCCGCGCCCAGTAGCCGTTGCCCAGGTCGGCGCCATAGCCCTGCGCCTGCGGGTCGTTCACGCCCGGCCCGCCAAGGTGCGTGCCCATCAGCTCGCCCCACGGCACGGCATTGTCGGATTGCGTGATCCCGCCGGTGATCCCCGGTCCGTTCGGGAAGGCGAAGTAGATCCACCAGCCGAAGAAGAAGAAGGTCACGGTCACCAGCGGGATCAGCATGGTGTTCTTCATTAGGGTGTGGATGTGGTTCTTGTGCCGGGTCGCGCCGACCTCGTACATACAGAACCCGACGTGGATCAGGAACATGAGCGGTACGGTGACCCAGTAGTAAAATTCGGTGAATATCACCGTCAAAGCACCGATATCGGTATCCATTGACGTGTCCTCCCGTTCAGACATTCGGTTCGTGTTTACGGGGGTCTGATCTTCCGGCCCCCACTTTATCCGGACCAGTTTTGGTTTTCTTTTCGTGCCGTTCGCCGCACCAATTGTGGCCCAATGACGTTTCAACTCTGCATGAGTGATAGGCATGTTGCCAGATATTTCGGCTTTGGAATAGAAAAATTTTCACATGAGGAATAAAATTTTCGCTTCAGGGCTTGATGGCTGTTGCAAACCCAAAATCCAGCCGTCTATCGCCTTCGATCCTTCGCATCTGTTTTTGCCTGCGGAACAAGCGAAATAAGTCGAACTGGCCGAATCTGCCGCGAAATTCAGCTGTTCAGACCCCGGCTTCGCAGTAGGAGCGGGGCGAGGCCGACCATTCGGCGCCTCGCAATTCCCCGGTGCTCAGGCGGCTGTCAGGCGTGGAGGGTCTGCCAACCCTGCGCCCCGCCAGTAGACCAGCGTCAGGATCGGCGAGTCGCTCGTGGTCATCGCGTGGGGCTGGTTCGCCGCGTGAATGCGTGTGGCCCCCGCGCCAAGCGCCTGGTCCTCTTCGCCATCGGCGTGAAACAGGGCCTTCCCCGACACGATGGTGTAAAGTTCTTCCGGCTCGTGCTGGTGGCGCGGATAGTAAAGGTTCGCCCCCCAGAACCCCACCGTGATCCGGGCATGATCCGTCAGGAAATGGCCCTCTGGACCGGCCAGTTCGAACCACCCGAAGCGCTGAAGGAAATCCGCGCCGACCTCGTCCTCGGTATAGGTCAGCCGCCACTCGGCGAAGGGAGCCACCGCGAGAATCGCGTCTCTGAGGGCGCGGGATGCCTCCGAAGCCGCGCCGGGGTCCTGCACCATGTGTGCCAGCCCCGGAATCTGTACCGCTTCGCGCGAGACATACACCAGGTCTTCCGGCCACGGCGCAAAACCCTGCTGGACGGGGCAGGTTGCGTGCCAATCACGCGCCGCCAACAACGCCAAGTCGAACAGCGCCCGGATGTCGTTAGCATCAAGAAGTGGGGAAGGGGCGTCGATCAGCATCCGCACGGCTCCGACAGGGAAAAGACGTGGGTCCTGCATGCCAGAACCTGTCAGCGAGGTCTTTTCCGTTCGCGGCACCGTGACGGCGCGAACGGACCAGTGGCGCCTCCATCCGTCAGATCGGCGGGTCCGTTTCCGTCCAGACCGGCTTCTTTTCGACGTCACCCTTCCAGACCACGTAAGCCACGAGCGGCGCGTCATGCGTGGTCAGGGCATGTGGCGCGTTCTCGGGATGCAGCGCCGTTTCACCCGCCTCCAGCCGGCGCGACGGCTGGCCTTGCAGATGAAACTCGCCCCATCCGGTCAGCACCAGGTAGATCTCCTCGGCCGGATGGTGGTGCATCGGGTAATGAAACCCCGGTGCCTGGTAGACCAGGAAACTGCGCATGCCCTCGGCCCCCAGCACCGTGTCCCGGCCCACCACTTCGAAACTCCCGAAATGGGCGTGCAGCGTCTCTCCGAACGCCGTGTCGCGATAGGTGTCGCGCCACTGTGCGCTGCGCGCGGCGGCCATGGCGCTTTGGTGGAAGACCTGCAGAGCGGGCAGGGTGGGCGGCGCCGTCTGCCCGAGCATGGCATCACAGAGCGGGTCGTGCTTCGCATCACAGGCCCGCGCCGTCACCGGATCGGGAAAATCGCAGAAGTCCGACAACGCCGGAACGTCGCGGTGAAGTGCTCTGGTCGCCTCCAGCAGGGCCTGCCAAGTCGTGTTCAACATGCGATTCCCGTTCATTTGCCGTGTTGCCACCGTTATGCCGCCCCGTCTCAGCGCTGCAAAGTCTCTCCATCCGGGTCTCGGCGGATTTCCGGTTGCGCTTCGGCGGGGCAGACGGTTTACCAGTGACGGCAAAGACACGCCGGCTCCTTGGGCCGTCGAGAAAGCGGGGATCCTGGTCCGGGGAGGCCGAACGAGCAACGAAGGGCTGCAATGCCACTTAGAAATGGATGCAGACCGAGAGTCCTCGGTGCCGCCGCGCGCTTCCCGGCAACATTGATGAAAGGCAGACCATGGCAGACTATACCCTCTACTACTGGCCGCTGCCCTTCCGGGGCCAGTTCATTCGCGCCGTGCTGGCATATGCCGGCAAGACATGGGACGAGCCCGGCATAGACGCCATCACCGACGTCATGGGCGCGAAAGTCACCGACCAGCCACTCCCCTTCATGGCGCCGCCGTTGCTGGTCGACCACGGGGCCGATACCGCCATCGCCCAGATGCCCGCCGTACTTGCCTATCTGGGCACGGCCCTCGACCTGATGCCGCAAGCCCCCGAACCCGCGGCCCTCACCCACAAGATCATCGCCGACGCCAACGACGTGCTCGACGAGGTCACCCGCTTCGGCGGCCGCTCCATGTGGAACCACGACGAGTGGGACAGCTTCACCGAGGAGCGCCTGCCGCGCTGGGCACAGATATTCGAGGCAACGGGCCACGCCCACGGGCTGAAGGCCGACAGCGGCCACATGCTGGGCACCGACGCCCCGGGACTTGCCGACCTGGTCACCGCCACGCTCTGGTTCACCATGACCGCGCAGCTTCCGGAATTGCGCCCTCTGGTCGAGGCGCACGCGCCGCATGTCCTGTCACTCGGAAAGCGCATCATGTCCACCGACGATTTGGCAGCCATGCGCGATGACACCGACACCCGCTTCGGCCATGCCTGGTGCGGCGGGCAGATCGAGGCATCGATCCGCGAGATGCTCAATGCCGAATGACGCGCGGCAGCCCGCCTCGGTGCACGAGGTCGTCGAGCACGGGCTCTGCATCGGCTGCGGGTTGTGCGAGGCGCTGGGCCCTGATCGCTGGAAGATGACCATGACAGCGGAAGGGCGCCTTCGACCGGCGCCGCTCGGGCCGGAAGACCCCGCCGCCGATGCGGCCATCCTTGCCGCCTGTCCCGGCACGGTTGTCGAAGCCACTGCAGACGGCCCGGAAGAAGACGATGTCTGGGGCCGCTACGTTCATATGGGAGAGGCTTGGGCAGGCGATCCGGAAATCCGTTTCCGCGCCGCCACCGGCGGGGTGCTGACGGCGCTGGGTATGCATCTGCTGAAAAGCGGCAAGGCCCGCTTCATCCTCCATTGCTCGGCTGACCCGGCCCACCCCGTCCGATCCCGCTGGGTGATAAGCGAGACACCGGAAGAGGTGGCACGCCGCTCCGGCTCCCGCTACGGGCCCTCCGACACGCTGGCCGGGCTGGAAGCCGCGCTCGCCCGCGGCGAACCCTTCGCCATAATTGCCAAGCCCTGCGACGCCGGCGCCGTGCGTGCCCGCGCCAAGGCCGACCCAAGGCTCGAGAAACTGCTGGTCGCGGTGCTGGTCATGGTTTGCGGTGGCGCCTCCGACCTCGGGAAGTCGTGGATGCTGCTCGACGAGCTCGGCGTGGTCGAGGAGGAGGTCACGGTCTTCCGTTACCGCGGCTATGGCAACCCGGGCCGCGCGCGGGTGGAAACCAGCGACGGCCGTGCCTATGAGCGCACCTATGACGAGCTCTGGGGTGACGAGGCCGGCTGGCGGATCCAGACCCGCTGCAAGCTCTGCCCGGACGCCATCGGAGAGGCCGCCGATATCGCCGCCGCCGACATATGGCCCGATGCCCAGCCCGAGGGCGAGGATGCGGGGTTCAACGGCGTCATCACCCGTACATCCACCGGCCAGCGCCTCATGCAATCCGCGGCCGAGGCCGGCGATCTCACGCTCGGCAAGGAACATACGCCCCGCGACTACGACCATTTCCAGCCCCACCAGGTGAACAAGAAACGCGCCATGGCCGCCCGCCTGCGCGGCCTGTCCCGCGCGGGCTGGCCGGTCTACTCGCACCAGGGCCTCCGCCTCGACACGCTCGACGCGGGCGACGATGCGGAAGAGCAGGGCGCCCATGACCGTGCCCTCTCCGGCCGGTTCTCCGAGAAGCTGCCGCGGCCATGACCCAGACCGCCAAGCCCTTCACGCAGGACCAGGCCCGCGGCATGCTGATCGGCCTCGCGGTGGGCGACGCGCTCGGGACCACGCTGGAATTCCGCGAACGCGGCACGTTCGAACCGGTCACAACCGTCACCGGCGGCGGCCCCTTCAAGCTCGTGCCCGGCCAGTGGACAGACGACACGTCGATGGCCATGTGCCTGGCGCAGATGCTTCGCTCCGCGAACGGCTGGGACCCCGAAGACGCCATGAAGCGCTTCGTCAACTGGCGTCGCCATGGCTACCTCTCCTCCACCGGTGTCTGCTTCGATATCGGCGTCCAGACGGCCGAGGCGCTCGACCTCTTCGAGAAGACCCGCCATCCTTATTCCGGCCCGACGGACGAGGCGAAATCCGGTAATGGCGGCATCATGCGGCTGGCGCCCGTGGTGCTGGCCTACGGGGCACAGGTCGACAGCGCCATGGCCGTCGCCCAGATGCAAAGCCGCCTGACCCATGCCAGCCCCACCTGCATGAAGGCCGCGGCCAGCATGGCCCGTTTCATGGTTACCGGCGACACGTCGCTGCTGCCGCGTCCCGACGCGCCACCCGATGTGGCCAGCGGGTATGTCGTCCACACGCTCCACGCGGCCTTCTGGGCGCTGACGCAGGGCGACACGTTCCGCGACGTGCTGCTCGCCGCGGTCAACCTCGGCGGTGATGCCGACACGGTCGGCGCCGTCGCGGGACAGCTCGCCGGGCGTATCTACGGTTACGAGGGCATCCCGGCCGGCTGGCGCGCGGTGCTCCATGACCACGACAAGATCCTGACCGCCGCAGACGATCTCTACGTCCTGCGGCCCATAGATGTGTGACGGAGGACCCTGACATGAGCACATTCGACGAAGACCTCTTCCTGAAAGGCCTCGAACAGCGCAAGGCGACGCTCGGCGCCGAATATGTCGAGAAGAACCTCGAAGCGGCCGACGATTTCACCCGGCCCTTCCAGGAAGCGATGACCGCCTGGTGCTGGGGTTTCGGCTGGGGCGACGACGTGATCGAGCCCAAGACCCGCTCGATGATGAACCTCGCCATGATCGGCGGCCTGGGCAAGATGCACGAATGGGAAATCCACTGCCGTGGCGCGCTGAACAACGGCGTCACCAAGGAGGAGATCCGCGCCATCATCCACGTGGTCGGCATCTATTGTGGCGTCCCGCAGTCGCTTGAATGCTTCCGCGTCGCGAAGAAGGTGCTCGAGGAGCAGGGCCTCTGACGAAACAGGATGCGGAACCGACGCGCTTGCGGGGCGGTCGCATAGGCCGTAATTCTTGCGCAAAGGCGAGGGGAGACCACCATGACCAACCCGTGCATCATCTGCGTGGCAATCACCGGCTCGGTGCCGCAGAAATCCGACAATCCGGCCGTGCCGATCACCGTCGAGGAACAGGTCGAGTCGACCCAAGAGGCGTTCGAGGCGGGCGCCGCCATTGCCCATTGTCACGTTCGCAACGACGACGGCACACCCACCTCCGATCCCGAGCGTTTCGCCCTGCTGAAGGAGGGGATCGAGAAACATTGCCCCGGCATGATCGTCCAGCTTTCCACCGGCGGCCGCTCTGGCGCGGGGCAGGCCCGTGGCGGCATGCTGCCGCTGAAACCCGATATGGCCTCGCTCTCGGTGGGCTCGAATAACTTCCCCAGCCGCGTCTATGAAAACCCGCCCGATCTCGTCGACTGGCTGGCGGGCGAGATGCGCACCTACGAGGTCGTGCCGGAAATCGAGGCCTTCGATCTCAGCCACATCCTGCAAGCGATCCGCCTGCACGGCGAGGGCAAACTCTTCGGCCCGCTCTACGTCCAGTTCGTCATGGGCGTGAAGAACGCGATGCCTGCCGACAGGCAGGTGTTTGATTTTTATGTGGAAACGGTCAAGACGCGTGCGCCCGACGCGCAATGGTGCGCCGCCGGGATCGGGCCGAACCAGATCGTCGTGAACGAATGGGCCATCGCTGCAGGCGGCCATACCCGGACCGGGCTTGAGGACAACATCCGCCTCGATCGCGAGACGCTTGCGCCCTCCAACGCCGCGCTGGTCCAGCGCACCGTCGAGCTCTGCGGCACGTACGACCGCCCTGTCGCCACGCCATCCGAGGCCCGCGCTCTCCTCGGCCTGAGGCCGGCTTGACCGGGGCCGAACCCGGTGGCTGGCTCGAGGCGGTCGCAGGCGACCCGCCGACCTCCGCGCGCCTTGCAGAGGCCCGCCGCCTGCAGGACATGCTGCGCGTCGAGGCCGCTTATTCCCGCGCCCTCGGCGCCGTGGGCCAGGTCACGCCGGAGATCGCCGATGCCGCCGCCTCGGCCATCGAAACCGCGCAGATCGACACGGCCCGTCTCGCCCAAGAGGCGGCAGAAGACGGGATGCCCGTCCCCTCGCTCTCCCGCCAGCTTCGCGCGGCCCTCCCCGGCGAGCTGCACGGGGCGCTGCACAAGGGCCTCACTTCGCAGGACGTGATGGATACTGCGCTCGTCCTCGCCCTGCGCGACATCCTCGATGACTTTGAAACCCGGCTAGACCGGGTCGACGCCGCCCTTGCGGATCTCGACGCACGTTTCGGCAATGCCCCCCTCATGGCCCGCACCCGGATGCAGGCGGCGCTTCCCGTCGCCGTTTCAGACCGGATCGCCCTCTGGCGCCGACCT